>ENA-OQHY01001312-OQHY01001312.1-human-gut-metagenome-genome-assembly--contig:-NODE-1312-length-10806-cov-8.866186_pt1 | contig 10806 bp, 12 predicted proteins | sample MGYA00242570_ERZ504733 | MGnify/ENA primary metagenome ERZ504733 (study PRJEB26092, sample SAMD00036219) | human gut metagenome | host: Homo sapiens | study: EMG produced TPA metagenomics assembly of...
CTGAGGCAGAAGCAGACCAGATCATTCAGGATGCTGAGGCGCAGAAGCAGGTAAGGATTAATGAAGCGGAAGCTGAGGTTGCACGTTTTAATGCCATGTATGAGGAGTATGTTAAGAATCCGGAGATCACAAAGAAGCGTATGTTCTATGAGGCAATGGAAGATGTGCTGCCGGGAATGAAGATTGTGATTGATAATGGAGATGGAGTGCAGAAGGTTCTGCCGCTAGATTCTTTTACAGGGAACAGTTCAGAGAATCCGACAGAGACACTGAACACAGATCCGCAGAGTGATCAGGATACACAAGATTTAAATGATTCTGAGAATGAATAAAGAAATGACAGAAAATATTTCATATAAAAAGTGTTTTGGTAAATGAAATACGAAGGATAGAGATATAATTTGGAAAGGACTAATTTATGAAAGGTAAGAGAGTTGGAATATTAATTGGTGTGGCTGCAGTGGTTGTAGCTGTCGGAGCGTCGGTAACGGTAACTCAGCAAAATGAATATAAGCTGATCCGTCAGTTTGGTAAGGTTGACAGGGTGATCAGCTCATCGGGAATCAGTTTTAAGATTCCGTTTATAGAGAGTACACAGTCATTGCCAAAGGAAACACTGCTGTATGATCTGGCAGCATCTGATGTAATTACAAAAGATAAGAAAACGATGATCAGCGACAGCTATGTTCTCTGGAAAATCAGCGACCCGCTTAAATTTGCACAGACATTAAACTCTTCTGTGGAAAGTGGTGAAAGCCGAATTAATACTGCTGTGTATAATGCCACTAAAAATGCGATCAGCAGTATGTCACAGGATCAGGTGATCACAAGCCGTGACGGAGAACTGTCTGATATGGTTATGGAGGCAATAGGAACAAACATGGATCAGTATGGAATTGAGCTTCTTAAATTCGAAACCAAGCAGCTGGATCTGCCGGATGATAATAAGGAAGCTGTGTATGAACGAATGATATCTGAACGAGATAATATTGCAGCGACTTACAAGGCAGAGGGAAACTCTGAAGCAAAGGTGATTCGAAATAAAACCGACAAAGAAGTAGCAATCCAGATTTCTGATGCTAAAAAACAGGCAGAGATCCTGGAGGCGGAAGGGGAGCAGGAATATATGAAAATTCTTGCGCAGGCTTATGGAGAAGAGGACAGAAGTGAGTTTTATTCATTTGTGAGAAGCCTGGATGCGCTGAAGACATCTATGAAAGGTGAGGACAAAACAGTGATACTGTCTGCAGATTCACCGATCGCTCAGATCTTTGAAGGAAAATAAAAGAAAGTAACAATAATACACTCTAATTTTTCACCAAATAAATGGAAGATAGACATAGAAGATAAGGAATGTTATAATTTTTTTACAAAGAAATCCTGAAGCAGAAAATGTAAGTACAATCTGGAAATAATATACAGAGAAAACGGAGGGATAGAAAATGCTGACATGTATCAGATCAAAACGGCAGAGAGATGCAGCGGAGTATGCTTTACGAACTATTCAGTCATCATGCATAAGGCCTTATATTAAGACAATATATCTGTATGGCAGTTGTGCACGGGGAGAAGAGAAATATAGCAGTGATGTTGATCTGTTTCTGGAACTGTCAGAGTCATTCCGCTCCGGCCGGAACTTAAAAAATATCTTTATCTTCTAAAATCAGAAGTATCCTCAGAGGAATTGGATGATGCAGAAACGGATCTGAAAATTGTAGTTGGCGATGACTGGAAAAGGAACAAAATGCTGTATTATACAAATGTGCGAAAGGAGGGAATTCAGATATGGCCTTAAATAGTTATTTTGATTTTGCAGAAAACGATTTTCAATATTTTAAGGCTTCTTATGATGCGGGGATAGTGGCAAATATGATGGGTGCATGGCACAGGAATATGCGAAAAATATATGAAGCATCTGATCTCAGAATACTATAAACCGGATGATGCTATGCAACAGAAAGATTTTGAAAATATTTTGCGTACACATAGTCTGAACAGACTGATGAAATTTCTAAAAGCAAATATGGGAGCAGAGTTTTCAAAAAATATGCAGACACATATGAGAATGATAGATGGTTTTTATTTTTCAACCAGATATCCTGGTGACGATAGCATAGAGATAGATGGTGATGATGTGGAAACCTGTAATGATGCGATAGAATTGTGCAGAAAAGAAGTTTTAGGGTTAGAACGAGAATTAAAAAAGTGTGAGGTATAAACAGAAATTACGTTACGTAACACAGAAAATCTACTATGAATATCGTTGATACTGTATTTGAAATGAAAGACGGCAAGATCTCATGAGCCTGATCTCAGAGAATAGAAAAGAGGCTGTTACACTAATTGCTTATGTAGTGTGACAGCCTTGTGTATTGTGAACTGAGAATTTGTTACTGAAACGTAAGGAATAAATTTTCAAAAGCAGTGTTGACGTGTCGAAAACTATTGATTGACGGAACTGTATGTATTTGTTACACTGAATTTACATATTCAAATTCCAGACCAGCCGGTCATCTATTTCCCTTTATGAAAGCATGTACGAAAGATAAAGATTATCCGATTTATGATATTTGTGCAAATTGGGTATTCAAACATTGTTGCCGTATGTTAGAATAGAAGTGAGGTATCTAATGAATAATACGATATTTGATGATGTATTTCGTACAATGATTGAGAAAATGCCATATCTGGCAGTACCTTTGATTAATGAAGTGTTCCATACTTCTTATTCGGAGAATGTACCGATTGTGCAGCTGCGCAATGAACATCAGCAGGAAAACGGAGAGATTATCACGGATTCCTGTTTAAAGATTGCTGGTAAATTGTATCATATTGAATGTCAAAGTGTAGACGATACAACTATGGCAATTCGTATGATAGAATATGATTTCTCCATAGCAATTGAAAATGCACAGAAACAGGGACGCAAATACAGGATGGATTTTCCGAAGTCCTGCGTATTATATTTGAGAAGCGGAAAGAATACGCCGGATTTTCTGGAGATAGAGATGGTACTTTCGGATGAGAAAATAGTACATTATTGGGTTCCGACAATGAAATTGGAGACATATACGAGAAACAGTATTTTTGAAAAAAATTTACTGATGCTTCTGCCGTTTTATATTATGCGATATGAAAAGGATATTCATGAAATGAGTGAGAATCCGGAAATGTTCCAGAGTTTGCTAAATGACTATGAGGAAATCCGGATAAATCTGGAAAGAGAACTTTCAGGAGCAGATAAGACGGCTTTATACATGAATTTAAATAAACTGATCATAAAAATAGCGGACTATATATGCAGGAATGAAAAAACAGTCCGGAAAGGAATAGGTGAGATTATGGGTGGAAAAGTTCTTGAACTGGAATCTGAAAGGCTCGAACGGCTTCAAAAAGAGGCGGAAGCAGAGGCAAAAGCAATTGGAGAAGCAAGGGGCAGGGCAATTGGAGAAGCAATCGGCGAAGAACGATTAAGCACTTTGCTTAATCGTCTGATTATGGATGGAAGAAGTGCAGAAATACAGTCTGTTGTGACAAATACAGATATTCGAAAACAGTTATATAAGGAATATGGAATTTTGTCAGAATAGGTATTAAATAAAAAGACAGTATTACTTTTTATATGTGAGTTAAGGGGTGAAATTTTAGAGATAAAATGCAACTTGACGAACGATATGAATGTGGATATAATAGGTTCAGAAATAAAAAAATTGGAATTTTTAACCGGATTTGACCGGCCCTGATATCGCTAAGGAGGAACATGTTATCATGAAAATCGGAAATGATATTTATTATGTAGGTGTAAATGATCATCAGATAGATCTGTTTGAAGGTCAGTATGTAGTGCCAAACGGTATGTCCTATAATTCATATGTGATCATGGATGAAAAGATTGCAGTTATGGATACCGTAGATGCTAATTTCAAAGATGAATGGCTTGAAAATGTAGCCAGAGTCCTGGACGGTGCGAAACCGGATTATCTGGTAGTACAGCATATGGAGCCGGATCATGCCGCAAATATCGAGAACTTCATGAAAGCATATCCTGACACAATCGTAGTTGCAAATACCAAGACCTTCACTATGATGGGAAATTTCTTCAGAAACCTGAATCTGGACGGAAAGAAACTGGTGGTTGCAAACGGTGACAGCCTGACACTTGGAAAACATGTGCTGACTTTCGTATTTGCACCAATGGTTCACTGGCCGGAGGTTATGGTTACATATGACAGTACTGATAAGGTTCTGTTCTCAGCAGACGGTTTCGGCAAATTCGGAGCACTTGACGTAGAAGAAGACTGGGACTGCGAAGCACGCCGTTACTATATCGGAATCGTTGGAAAATACGGTGCACAGGTTCAGAAGCTTTTGAAAGCTGCCGCAACTCTGGATATCCAGACAATCTGTCCACTCCATGGACCAATCCTCACAGAGAACCTTGGACATTACATTGAGAAATATGATATCTGGTCCTCCTACAAAGTAGAGAGCGAAGGTGTTGTGATCGCCTATACATCTGTATATGGAAACACAAAGAAAGCAGTAGAACTTCTGGCACAGAAACTGGAAGAAAAAGGATGCCCGAAAGTAACTGTATTTGACCTTGCAAGAGATGACATGGCAGAAGCAGTAGAAGATGCTTTCCGTTACGGCAAACTGGTACTTGCCACAATTACATACAACGGAGATATTTTCCCATTTATGCGTACCTATATTGAGAACCTTACAGAACGCAGCTACCAGAACCGCACCATCGGTCTTATCGAAAACGGAAGCTGGGCACCTGCAGCAGCAAGAATCATGCAGGGAATGTTCGAAAAGAGCAAAAACATTACATGGCTCGAGAACAATGTAAAGATCATGTCCTCACTCAGCGAAGCAAATGAGGCAGAGATTGAGGCTATGGCTGAGGAGCTTTGCAAATAAATTTTGGCTACGATAAGGTATCAAATTCTGAAGTATATATAGAAAATTATTAAATGCAGAGAATCTGCAACTATACTAATATTAAAAAACAGGGAGTGTACAACTTTAAGTAAGTTGTACACTCCCTGAAATTTTTTACCAGAATATTTGCCGGCCACTCTATTGACAATAGTATGATTTCGTACTATTATACTTTGGTATGAAATCATACTATGAAAGGAAAATAAAAATGTCAGAGATAATTCAAGATAAAGTTAATCAAATAAACTGCCTGAACGAAGAAATTGATTCCTTGTATCATCAGGCGGCATTAAAGCTGGGAGTATCGGACTGCGTTCTGTTTGTTCTTTATATGCTTCACACGAATGACGGGAAATGTCTGCTCTATGATATTTACAAATTATCGGGAATCAGCAAACAAACAGTCAATTCAGCAATTCGAAAACTGGAAAATGAAGAAACGGTATATCTGGAAAAATGTAATGGAAAATCGAAGATGGTATATCTTACTGAGAAAGGAAAAACATATACTTCCCAGACAGCTGCACGACTATTTGAGGCTGAATGTAAAGCGCTAAGCAATTGGACGGAGGAAGAAATTAACCTGTATCTTAAGCTGACTGAAAGATATCATGCAGATTTAAAGAATGAAATCGAATCTTTATAGAAAGTGGAAGAACTATTGGAATCTGTCAAATAAGCAGCGGAAAGATTTAAAGAAAATTGTTATAAAATCATCTATAAGATTATGGGACTTAACAACAGAAAGGAAAATAGGAAAATGGAACAGACAATACAGCTTTCGGATCATTTCGGTTACAGACGACTGATCCGTTTTACAATACCGTCAATTCTTATGATGATCTTTACATCCATCTATGGTGTAGTTGATGGATTTTTTGTATCAAATTTCGTTGGAAAGACATCATTTGCAGCGGTAAATTTTATCATGCCATTTCTGATGATCACCGGAGCTATGGGATTTATGTTTGGAACTGGTGGAAGTGCGTTGATTGCTAAAATCATGGGTGAAGGAAAGAAAGAGAAAGCACAGAAAATTTTTTCGCTCCTTATTATGGCTACGATTATCTGTGGAATTGTAATTGGAGCAATCAGCATAATTTTTCTCAGACCAGTAGCCGTATTTCTTGGAGCAAGAGGAGAGATGCTGGAAGAATGTATTATATATGGAAGAATCATTCTCGTAGCATTGCCATTCCTTATGTTACAGTACGCATTTTCAAGCCTAGCTGTTACCGCAGAAAAGCCGAAACTGGGATTGATTGTGACAGTTACTGCAGGTGTGATAAATATGGTTGGTGATGCGCTTTTTATGGCTGTTTTTCAGTGGGGAATCGCCGGAGCGGCAATGGCTTCCGCACTGGGACAGATTGTAGGAGGTATTATTCCGCTGATTTATTTTGTCCGGAAAAATACCAGCCGATTAAGGATTATCAGACCGGAATGGGACGGCAGAGCACTGCTTAGAATCTGCACCAATGGCTGCTCGGAACTTATGAGCAATATCTCTATGTCCGTCGTCGGCATGCTTTATAATACACAGCTTATGAAATATGCAGGAGAAGACGGGGTGGCAGCCTACGGTACGATCATGTATGTGAATTTTATTTTTATTGCAATTTTCATTGGCTATGCAACAGGTGTTGCGCCGGTGATCAGTTATCATTATGGTGCCGGGAATACAAAAGAACTGAAAAGTTTGCTGAAAAAAAGTTCTGCATTGATCCTGATTTCATCTGCATTGATGTTTGGAATATCAGAACTTATGGCAAAACCACTGGCAGGTATTTTTGTTGGATATGATGCGGCACTGCTGGAAATGACTGCGCATGGTTTCTCAATCTATGCAGTTTCTTTTATCTTCGCAGGGATTGCCATATTTGGCTCCGCTTTCTTTACAGCTCTCAATGATGGACTTACATCGGCAGTCATTTCATTCCTCAGAACACTTCTGTTTGAATGCGCTTCCGTAATGATCCTGCCGCTGATTCTTGGGCTTAATGGAATCTGGTGCTCGATTGTTGTAGCAGAGTTCATGGCAGTGGTGGTAACTTTGATATTTCTTGTGGTTAAACGTAAAAAGTATGGATATTGGTAAAATGAAATAGAGTATCTGGATTATATAATCGGCATATGGGTGACCAAGACTTAAAATATTTCTCCAGTTTGTTCTATAATATGCTATACTAGCTTTAGTTAAAACTCAGGGAGGCGGTAAGATGACTAAATTAGGTCAGATGTTAGTTGATGATGGGTACAAGCGTGGAAAAATTCAGGGAGCACTTTTATGTGGAAAAACGCCTGAGGAAGTAGCAGAAATGTTTGATATTTTGTTACAAGAAGTGTTAAAAGTGAAAGAGAATGAAAAAGATATGAAAAAAGCTTGAGTCATAGACTTATATTTATATACTATTTAGAAAAAATTTTAGACGGGAAAATTCTAGAAGAAACGGAATTACAAAGAATTTTAAGGTAAATGAATCGTAGATTGACAAAAACATACATTTCAGTGTATACCAAAGACAGAAAATGGCTTTGGAGGATATGGAGTAGTGGATGCAAAAAAGTTTGGAGCATTTATTTCAGAGAGAAGAAAAGAACAGCACATGACACAGGTTGGCCTTGCCGGAAAAATCGGAGTGACAGATAAGGCAGTCAGCCGTTGGGAGAGGGGACTTGGTTTTCCGGATATTAATACTATGGAGCCGTTGGCAACTGCGTTGGGGGTATCACTTTTGGAACTGATGAAATCAGAGATAATATCAGAAGAGGTTCAGATGAAAAAAGATGAGTCATCAGAGAAAAAATATACATCTGCAGAAGTGACAGAGATGATGTACTCAATGGAAGAAATACGAAAACAGCAGCAACGGCAGGATAAAATAGCAGGTTATCTGGCGATACCGGTAATGCTGATAGTTGCTGCTATTTTTAAACTCTCAGGTCATGCAAATTTTGGTGGTGCGGTGTTTGCAGGGCTTCTGGGGGCTGGCGCCATTGCTGCGTATATTATCTTTGGGAGAATCGAGAAGATAAGGAAAGCAGAAAAGTTTATGGATTTTTTACAATTGTTATGACAGGTATATTTCTTATACTTTGTTCTTTTATGATTCCTGATGGATTCTGGGAACATCATAAGCAGGAAGCCACCCTTATCACGTGTGTTGTGAATCTGGCAATTGTAGTATATATGTTTGGATTTGTGATAAGGAAAATAAACAGGGAGAAAAAGAATCCGGCAATTATTATAGTTGTTGTAGTATTGGAGATTGTGTTGGTGATGTGGATTTTGCAGAGCTTTGCTGCCAGAGCAATAGAAAATGCTGATGGAACCAGTAAGGGTGTTGTAGCAGAGCAGTTTGCGATGCAACTGTTGCTTAATGAAAAAGATGTCGAAGAAGACTGGATATGTGGATATAATTATGTTCAGATTGATTTACACCCGGATGTCTATCGTGTAGGTTTCACTTATTATGCAAATCAGAAAGATGTAGAAATAGGAAAAGAAAGTGTGTATGGTTATGATATTCAGGTGGATTCCGAGTATATGATTACGATAAAAGAAAAAAGTGTTGCAATCGGTGAGGATTTGTGGAGCAAAAATACAGACTGATAGAATAAAACCAATAAAATTGAAAATTTCAGTACAGGAAGGATAAAACTCAAAAAGTATTAAGAAGTTATAAAAAACAGTAAGATAATACTGAAGAGAAAGGCAGGAATGAAACATGACAGTATCAGAAGTTATAAAGAAAATGGTAGCATATTCAGAGGGGAATCTCCACGATATCAATCACTTCATGAAGGTATATGCCTATGCAAAAACAATTGCGGAGGATGAAAATCTGAATCCGGAGTTGCAGAAGCTGGTGGAGATAACTGCGGTTGTGCATGATATTGCCTGTCCTCTCTGTAGAGTAAAGTATGGAAATACTAATGGCAGGCACCAGGAAGAGGAAAGTGCGGCATTGTTAGAAGAATTCTTCAAGGATTCAGACCTGCCAAAAGAATTTACAGACAGGGTTTCTTATGTTGTAAGCCATCACCATACGATAGACGGAATAGATGGTATTGACTATCAGATCATGATAGAAGCGGATTATCTGGTTAATGCGGATGAAAGCAATTTCTCCGGCAATAATGTGAGAAATATGCTGGAAAAAGTATTCAAAACAGAGACAGGAAAATTTTTACTAAAGTCCATGTATCAGAAAAGACTGGATTCTGTAGAAGAGAAATAGCAGTAGTTATAAAATTTTATATGACAATTACTGAGAAAGCTGTCACAAAAAAAGTGGCAGCTTTTTGAAACTTTTCATTGCATTTCCCCATCTAATAAGTGTAAAACAAAAACAATAAAACTTCATTCGAATGAAAACCATTTACAGAAACATATAAGCAAGGAGGATCAGCATTTGATACAGTTGGTAAAACGTTCCATTTCAGGAGATGCGGATGCATTTCTGGAACTGATGGAAAAGAATTCTCTGGCAATGTACAAGGTGGCGCGGGGAATCCTGGATAATGATGAGGATGCCGCAGATGCCATGCAGGATACCATACTTACCTGCTTTGAAAAAATACATACACTGAAGAATCCGGAATATTTTAAAACCTGGATGATCCGTATTCTGATCAATGAATGCAATAAAATCCACAGACACTACAAAAATTTCAGCAGAGCTGAAGAACTTCCGGAAGTCCCCGGACAGGATATGTCCATTGAGGAATTTGAGTTCAAGGAAATGCTTGGAATGCTGGACGAATCCTACAGGATTATACTGGTTCTGTATTATGTAGAGGGATTTCGGATCGCAGACATTGCTTCTATATTAAATATGAATGAAAACACCGTAAAACCAGACTGGTCAGAGCCCGTATGCAGCTAAGCAGGAATATACTTCAGCAGAAGATAATATTCAGAAGAAGAGACTGCAGCAGAAAAAAAGAAAAACAGAGAATTCACAGGTATAGCAGAAGGTTTGCAGAATATCAGAATGAAAATCTGAGAACAGGATCAGTAACAGCAGGAAACATAACAGTAAGTTCAAGAAAGGAATGAAGTGCTCATGGCGAAGAAGTTGGATTTTGATAAAGAAAAGAATAACAGAAATGACAATGTGATAGAGGAAATCATGCAGGCAGACTTTCCGTTGCCAAAGCAGGCAGAAGATGCAAAAAACGAAGCATTTTCCAGAATCAGAGAAATGGCAGCAGCTTCTGGACATACGGAAAATACAGAGAATATGGTGCAAAGATTACAGGAGAAATCAACAGGAAGTTCCGGAAAGAAATCCACAGGAACAGCAAAATCGCACAAGAAATTCAAAACAGTATACAAAACAGCTTTGGGACTGACTGCAGCTGCAGCTGTATTTTCAACAGTATGTATCACAAATCCGGCATTTGCAGAGAACATCCCTCTGGTTGGAAATGTATTTAAGCAGCTCGGTAATTCCATGGGATTTTATGGTGATTATTCGAAATATGCAAAGCAGTTGACAGATTCTGCAGAAGATGCAGAGTTGGCAGATACTAATGAAAGTCAGGAGGACGGAGGTAATCCTCAAAGTGCTCAGGCTGAGGATCAGAATACAACAGAAAATAACAATGCAGATAAAACGAAAGACAATGAATCATACAGTAAAACAGTAGATGGAACAACTGTCACGCTTTCAGAAGTATACTGTAATGAAATGGCTCTGTACCTGTCCATGACAATCCATACAGAGGATAAATTCCCGGATACATTCATTACATCTGATGGAAAACCCAATATTAAGCTCAGCGAGAATTCTACAGTGAAATATGATTACATGGATGAAAAAAGTAATCTGTTCAATGCTTATCTGGATGGAA
>ENA-OQHY01001313-OQHY01001313.1-human-gut-metagenome-genome-assembly--contig:-NODE-1313-length-10801-cov-2.054431_pt1 | contig 10801 bp, 15 predicted proteins | sample MGYA00242570_ERZ504733 | MGnify/ENA primary metagenome ERZ504733 (study PRJEB26092, sample SAMD00036219) | human gut metagenome | host: Homo sapiens | study: EMG produced TPA metagenomics assembly of...
GCAGCATAAGCTTCTGCATTCGAATTTCCTTCAACAAAGTTTTCAAATGTATATGACGGATTAAATTTGTTTTCTAATAAAACATTCGTTCTTTGTTTAACAACCTCTTCAGGCATCATCTTTTCCAATTTCTCTTTGATGCCCCAGAACCAGCATGATAAATGCCATAAACACATATCCTTGCATGGATGTAAGATAACTTTTTAATTCTTTTTTATAAATCGCCAGCATTTTCTTTCTCCTCCTCATTGTCGTCTTCGGTCAATTTCAAGAATACTTCTTCCAGCGTCATATTTGTCGGCTGCATTTTTAAAATCGGACATTTTGCATCTGCCAGAGCAAAGAAAATGTTTTCTCTCATATCCTGTTCCCCTGATATTTTAACGGTAAAATCACAGGCATCCGGCACAAAAGATTCATGGTAAATCATTTCCTGAATATTTTTCTACGAGGTTCATTGCCTCTCTGATTTCTTCTTCTTTCCCTTTTACTGTAAGTTCAAGAGAATTTGCGCCTTCCATTACCTTACTTAAATTCTCCGGTGTGTCGCTTGCCACCAGTTTTCCACGGTCAATAATCAATACATGGTCACAGACCGCACTTACCTCCGAAAGGATGTGTGAACTTAAAATAACGGTATGTTTTTCTCCAAGGCTCTTAATTAAATCCCTGATTTCAATAATCTGTTTCGGGTCAAGACCAACGGTCGGCTCATCTAAAATAATAATTTCCGGATATCCAAGCAGAGCCTGTGCAATTCCAACCCTCTGTTTAAAACCTTTTGAAAGGTTCTTAATCAGACGTTCCTGTACTTCCTCAAGCTTTGTAGTTGACATAACTTCTTTTATATTCTTTTCCCGCTCTGCTTTTGGAATGGATTTTAACTCAGCTACAAATTTTAAATACTCTCTGACTGTCATGTCCTGATAAACCGGAGGTAGCTCCGGCAGATAACCGATACATTTTTTTGCGGCTTCCGGCTCTTCTAAAATGTTGTGTCCATCAATCAGAATTTCTCCCTGTGTCGAGGCAATGTAGCCGGTAATCATATTCATTGTAGTCGATTTACCTGCTCCATTTGGTCCTAAAAATCCATAAATTTTTCCTTTTTCTATGGTAAAACTCAAATGGTCTACGGCCACATGATCACCATATTTTTTGACCAGATCCTTTACTTCAATCAAGGTATTCCCTCCTTTAATATTATACTTGCTTTTTTATATTTTTCTCACCGTTCTATTCTATTTACTATTTGTGATAAAAATTAGATGAGAATGTGTTTTTTCTGTGAATCCTTGCAAATATCCCTAATAAAAAAAGAGAGCCTTTTTCAGCTCTCTTTCGTTCTTTATTTTCTATACAATTTTTTATTCCAATTTTCCACTTATACAATCGGTTCTTTTGCAGGAGTTCCTGCTTTTCTCGGATACTTTTTCGGTGTATTTTTTACTTTTTTTATCAGCAAAATCGTACGTTCTATATCTGAGTCCGGCAACAAAAATTCTTCTGTTTTTTCGACTTTTCCGCCTAAAACTGCAATCGCTTTTTTGCCTTCTTCCAGTTCTTCTGCCGCTTTTCCCGACTTATATGCAGCAAAGTATCCACCTGTCTTTACATAAGGCAGACAATACTCGCTGATTACACTTACCCTTGCAACTGCACGTGTCACACTTAAATCAAAAAGCCTCTCGAAGCTCTGTTTTTTTTGCACCATCTTCCGCACGTCCATGTACTGTTCCAATGCCCTCTAAACCTAATTTTTCGATGACTTCATTTAAGAATTTCAAACGTTTATTTAAGGAATCCAGCAGAGTTACTTTCAGATGAGGAAACGCAATTTTTAATGGAATTCCAGGAAATCCTGCCCCTGTTCCGACATCAATACAGCTCTCAATTTTGCTCATATCCAGTGCTCTTACAACCGAAAGACTGTCTGAAAAATGCTTCTGAAGTACCTCATCAAACTCTGTAATTCCGGTCAGATTCATCACCTTATTCCACTCAATTAACAGCTCATAATACTGAATAAACTGCGCTTTTTGTTCTTCTGAAAGTGTAATTTTAAACTCTTTTACAGCGTTTTCTAACAGCGTTAAATCATAATTCATGTATTCCCATTTCCCCCTCTTCGATAAGATTCCAGGTACACAAGAAGGACAGAAATATCTGCCGGAGAAACCCCTGCAATTCTGGAAGCCTGACCTACAGAAACCGGACGATATTCTTCTAATTTCTGTCTTGCTTCAATTCTAAGTCCGCTGATTGCTTCATAGTCCAGTTCCTCCGGAAGTTTCTTTGTTTCCAGCTTCTTAAACTGTTCCACCTGTTTCATCTGGCGCTTAATGTATCCATCGTATTTGATATTAATGTTAACCTGTTCTCTTACATCTTCCGGAAGTTCCGGTCTTTTCTTATCTAAAGGAGCTAATAATTCATAGTTTAATTCCGGACGGCGGATTAATTCCGCAAGGGAACATCCATTTTTAAGAGGTGTGCTTTCATACTGTTCAAGCAGTTCCTGTACCTCTTTCGTTGCCCCTACATAAGTATGTTCCACACGCTCTTTTTCTTCCTCGATTTTTGCTTCTTTCCACAAAACATAATCATACTGTTCTTTGCTTACAAGACCCACCTGATAACCTTTTTTTCTTAATCTTAAGTCTGCATTATCCTGTCTTAAAAGCAGTCTGTATTCCGCACGGCTTGTCATCATTCGGTATGGTTCATGATTCTCTTTTGTAACCAAATCGTCGATTAATACACCAATATAAGACTCGGAACGATCTAAAATCAGCATCTCTTTTCCAAGCACTTTCATTGCCGCATTGATACCTGCAATCAATCCCTGAGCAGCTGCTTCTTCGTATCCTGAACTTCCGTTAAACTGTCCGCCTGAGAACAAACCTTTGATTTCTTTAAATTCAAGTGTCGGATATAACTGTCTTGCATTAATACAGTCATACTCAATCGCATAGGCATTTCTTACAATTTTTGCGTGCTCTAATCCTGCAACAGAATGGTACATTTCGTACTGTACATCCTCCGGAAGAGAGCTTGACATTCCGCCTACATACATCTCATTTGTATATAATCCTTCCGGCTCAATAAAAACCTGATGGCGTTTTTTGTCCGCAAAACGTACAACTTTATCCTCAATGGATGGACAGTATCTGGGACCTGTTCCTTCTATCATACCGGAATATAATGGAGAGCGGTCCAAATTATTTCTGATAATCTCATGTGTGGTTTCATTGGTATAAGTCAGCCAGCAGGATGCCTGGTCAATCTGAACATCTTCAGGATTGGTAGAGAAAGAAAACGGTACAACTCTTTCATCTCCAAACTGTTCTTCCATCTTTGAAAAGTCAATACTTCTTTTGTCAATTCTGGCAGGTGTTCCTGTCTTAAAACGATACATCTCGATGCCAAGTTTTTTCAGGGAATCGGTCAGATGATTCGCTGCCTGAAGTCCGTTTGGACCGGTATGATTGCTTACATCACCGTAAATACATCTTGCCTTTAAGTAAGTTCCTGTACAAAGCACAACCGCTTTTACTGCATACTCTGCACCAGAATAAGTTCTTACTCCTTTAATCTGTTTGTCCTCAGCAAGAATCTCTGTTACCTCTGCCTGACGAATGGTCAGATGTTCTGTATTTTCCAGTGTATGGCGCATACTTCTGCTGTATTCCTGTTTATCTGCCTGCGCACGCAAAGAATGAACAGCAGGACCTTTTGATACATTTAACATCTTAGACTGGATGAATGTTTTATCAATATTTTTTCCCATTTCTCCACCCAGAGCATCCAATTCACGTACCAGATGTCCCTTGGAACTACCACCGACATTTGGGTTACAGGGCATGAGTGCAATACTGTCCACACTTACCGTAAACATAATCGTTTCCAACCCCAGACGTGCACATGCAAGTGCTGCTTCACATCCGGCATGACCTGCACCAACAACAGCAATATCATAATTTTCTGTCAAATGATTCATCTGTTTTTCTCCTTTTTCGCTTCTATATTTATCCTGATTTTTTACTTTCCGGTACAGAATTTTGAGAAGATTTCATTGACCAAATCTTCCCCTACAGCCTCTCCGATAATACTTCCTAAAGACTCATAAGCGTTCATTAAATCAATCGAAAAGAAGTCTTCCGGCATCTGCATTTCAATGCTGTTTTCAACCATTTTTAAACTGTCAAGTGCTTCTTCAAGAGCCGTTTTATGTCTCATATTTGTGATATAAACTTCATCATTAAAGCTTAATTCACCTTCAAAAAACATGTTTTTAATCTCCTGTTCCAGCACATCAATTCCCTGTTCTTCCTTTGCTGAAATCGACACAACTGGATGAGAAAGCTTTTCTTTTAACATTTCTTCGGTTACTTTCTGTTCCAAATCGGTCTTATTCAACAGCACAATTGCCTTTTTATCTTCGAGAATCTCCATGATTTCTTCATCATTTTCATCAAGAGGACGTGAAGAATCCACCACATAAAGAATCAAATCCGCATCTTTTGCATACTCTTTTGCCCGTCCTACACCGATTTGTTCTACTTTATCTTCTGTATCACGGATTCCGGCAGTATCAATCATACGAAGAGAAATTCCATGAAGCACAATCGTTTCTTCTAAAATATCTCTTGTCGTACCTGCAATATCCGTTACAATTCGCACGTTCTTCTCCTACAAGTACATTCATAAGAGACGATTTTCCGGCATTTGGTTTCCCTACGATAACTGTTTTAATGCCCTCTTTCATCATCTTTCCTTCTTTTACTGTAGAAAGAAGGTTTTCCACTTTCTCTTTCTGAATTTTGATATCTTTCCCCAAAGTTTCCCCATAACCATCCACACTGATATGTTCCGGGTCATCTAAAGCAGATTCGATATATGCAATATGATAGATAATATTCTCTCTGATTTCACGGATGACTTTCTGCACAGAGCCTTTTAACTGATGAAGAGAACTCTTTAATGCATACTCATTCTTTGCATTAATTATATCAATGACTGCCTCTGCCTGTGATAAATCAATTCTTCCGTTTAAGAAAGCACGCTTGGTAAATTCGCCTGGCTCTGCCGGTCTTGCACCATACTTAATGACTGTTTCCAGCACTTTTTTCATTGCAAGCACACCGCCATGACAGTCAATTTCAATGGTATCTTCCCCTGTATAACTTCTCGGACCGTCCATTACCATGACTAAAACTTCGTCAATTTCTTCGTCTCCATCATAAATAAAACCATAATTTATCGTGTGAGATTTTACTTCTTCTATCTTATTTTTTCCATTTTTGGAACGGTAGATTTTTCCTGCAATTTCACGGCTTTTTGGACCACTCATTCGTATAATTCCAATTCCTGAAGCGGTCATAGCTGTTGCAACTGCTGCTATCGTTTCTGATGCCAGTATCGGCATAATCCAGCCTCCTAACCCAATTTAATATACTTTTTAATTTACTCTTAAGAAACAAAAAACGCTCCAGATAAAAGCACAGAGAATCCATCTCCAACATTCACGCTTTCACCTAGAACGTCTTTATTTTTTATTACATTATTTCTTTAATTTTACAACCACATGGCGATATGGTTCACTGCCCTCGCTATATGTTTCAACATAACGGTTCCCCTGAAGTGCAGAATGAATAATTCTTCTTTCATAAGGATTCATCGGCTCTAAAGAAACAGGTTTTCTCGTCTTTCTTACTTTGTAAGCAATGCTCTTTGCAAGATTTTCAAGTGTTTCTTTTCTTCTGTTTCTATAGTCTTCTGTATCAAGTTTTACACGGACATAACCCTGTCTGCCTTTGTTTACAACAAGGCTTGTAAGGTACTGAAGAGAATCCAGTGTCTGTCCTCTTTTTCCAATCAGAATACCCATATCCTGTCCGATAAATTCAACTTCAAGGCTGCCGTCTTCTGCTGTGTATTCTATTTTAAGCTCAACTTCAAGCTCCATTGCTTTGAATACACCACTTAAGAACATCTCAGCTTCCGCTTTGATTTCTGCAATCTCTTCCTCGCTTCGTTTGATGATTTTCTTCTCTTCACGAGGCTTTGGCTGCTCTTTTTTTGCTTCCTGATGTTTCACCGGTTTTACGGTTTCTTCTACAGGTTTTTCTGCTGCCTTATCAGTTTTTTTCACTTCTTTTTTTACCGGAACAGACTCTTTTATTTCTTCTGCTACAGGTTCTTCCGGTAAGGTTTCTTCTTTTCTGCGAGCTTTTATGATTGCCGGTTTTTTACCGATTCCAAAAAATCCTGAACTGCCTTCAGTCACAACCTGAATCTCCAGATTTTCACTGGAAACGCCAAGTTCAATGCTGGCTTTGATAATTGCCTCATCTGCTGTTTTAGCAGAAAACTCTTTGAATTCCATAACGCTTCCCCCTTACCGTTATTTTTTCTTTGTCTTATTCTTTTTATCAAATTCTGCAACCATGTTAGCCTTTGATGCAAGGCTTCCCGGTTTTGTTTCCGGTACTTCTCTGTAAGTATCTACAGCTTTTGAACCACTGTTATTATTGTATTTCTTTAAATTTGTGGTACATTTTGGTTCTTCAATATTTCTGACATTCTGTTTTGCCTGCTGTGTGATTTTCTGTGGCGGAAGTCTGATTTTTCACGTTTTTTAGCAGCTTTTGCCTGATTTTTACGGATATAGTCTTCTAAATCCATGTTGTCCAGGTGTTTATTAATAATAAGCTGCTGGATACAACGAATCACAGAACCGGCAATCCAGTAAATACCAATACCAACCGGGAATGAGAAACAGATAAATGCAGAAAACAGAGGCATAAATGTGTTCATACTCTTCATTGTTGCGTTCATCTGGTCATTTGCTCCACCGTCCTGAGTGGTTGCCGCCGTTGGCATTAATTTAATGTTTAACATCTGTGTCAGCCAGGATAATACCGGAATTAAAACTGCTGCAAGAATCAACAGATAAGAGTGTGAACTCCATCCTGACTTAATCAGTGCAAGCGGGGTATCTGCGATATTCAGTCCAAGGAAATTCTGCATCGGACGAATTGTATTTGCTGTATTGCTTAATACATCTGAGAATCCACTAAAATCACTGATTTCACCTAAGTGTTTCCACTGTGTTGGTGATAAGTTATATAATACATCAATAATACGGTTTGTTGTTACATCATCTGCTCTCCAGGTATAAGTTCTTAATCCTCATCCTTGATAAACTGTGTCAGGACATCTGCGTATCCGTCTACACTTGTGATACTTACAACGGCTTTGTCAAAAATTGCTTTAATCTCGCCAATATATCCAGGAATATTAATAATAACCTGGTATAAAGCAAAGAAAATCGGCATCTGAATGAATAACTGCAGACAACTTCCTGTTGGAGACACACCATATTTTTCATAAACTGCCATTGTCTCTTCCTGCATCTTCATCTGAGAAGCCTGGTCTTTTTTTCCTCTGTATTTTTTACTGATTTTCTGCAATTCTGGTGACATAACTGCATTCATTTTTGAAAACTTCTGCTGTTTAATCTGCAGAGGTATCATGAATGCATAAATGATAATTGTAAATAATATAATACAAAGACCGAGATTATGAATCCCAATCTTGTAAATGCCGTTCATCAGCCAGCCCATTACCTCGGCTACCCATTTTACAATCGGCATTGAACTCTTACTTAACAATGCACCCAAAATTCGTCCTCCTTATATAACCGGTGACCCCAATATTTCTCTAATTAGTGTGTGTTCTTATCCACATCATTTTTCGGTTCATCAGGCACCGGGTCATATCCGCCTTTGGAAAATGGATTACATCTTAAAATTCGCCAACCGGCCAGTAAGCAGCCTTTTACTGCTCCATATTTTTCAATTGCTTCCAGTCCATATTGAGAACACGTAGGAATATAGGGACAACGTGTACTCTTTAATGGGGATATATACTTTTGATAAAACCGAATCAATTTAATTAGTATCGTTTTCATTCTCTTCGCTTTTTATGGTTTTTGTGAGTTTTCCTAAATGCATTAATGCACTTTCTATGGAATGAAACCCCTGGTTCTTTCCATTTACCCTGACTACAATTACAATATCATATCCGCATTTAAACTTTTCCTCATTTAACCGGTAACTTTCTCTTATGAGGCGCGCAAGATGGTGTCTCACAACACTGTTTCCCACCTTTTTGCTTACGGATATGCCAACTCTGTTTTTTTCTAACTGATTTTCTCTTACATACATAACCAGATATCGATTTGCTTTTGATGTTCCACTTTTATAAACCAGTTGAAAATCTCTGTTCTTCTTTAACGACTCCGAATATTTCATAAACCATCCTTTAATGAAAAGAGAAGAAAAGACCACATGTCTGCGGTCTTAAGCTGATAATTTTTTTCTTCCTTTTAATCTTCTTGCAGCTAAAACTTTTCTTCCACCTTTTGTGCTCATTCTAGCTCTGAATCCGTGAACTTTAGATCTCTGTCTCTTTTTTGGCTGAAATGTCATTTTCATAATTCCAGGCACCTCCTTTAAATAAATATCTATCTATCTTGAGATAGTATTCCTATGGTTATGCATTATTTAGTAAACATCATTTCAATTATATTCATAAACCCCCTCTCCGTCAAGCATTTTTTCGATTTTTTTATACCAATTTATACCTGACTGAAGCTTTTAAAATTTGTCATTTATGGATTATTTTGCGCTTTTTAAGTTTTCCACATTTATCCGCATTGCGAAAAAGTTATCCACATTTTCACTTTTGCAAGTTATCCACATTTTGTGGATAACTTTTCAATTTTTCCACTCTTTAAAAAAGTTATCCACAAAGTTATCCACATTTTTTGGTTTACATAATATTTCAAAAAAAATGTGGATAACTCGACCTTTTTTTTGTGGATAACTTCAAAAAAAATGTGGATAACTTTTTTTGAAGTTTAAAAAATCCTTTAAAATCAAGGGTTTTAGCGTGTGGATAATGTGGAAAGAAGTTATCCACATTATCCACATTTATTGGTTGCAAATAATGCCTTTTTTCGAGTTATCCACATTATCCACATTGCTTTTTTGCAAGTTATCCACATTATCCACATTGGGAAAAGTTTTCCACATTTTTCGCATAGTTTTCCACATTTTTGTGATTAAACGGTTGATAAAAGTCCCAATTTATTATAGAATAGATAAATACAAAACTTGTAGTATTTTGATAGAAAGTGTATTTTTCGCACTTTCTATTGTTACGTTGTTTTATATTTACTTAAACACAGGAGATACACCATGCATCCAATACAAGAAAAATGGACGGATATTCTTAATACCATCAGAGAGGAACATCAGCTCTCTGATATTTCTTTCAAAACATGGCTTGAAACGCTTACTGTCCACAGTGTTGAGGACAATGAAGTGACAATTGTAGTCCCTACCGCTGATTGGTAATCAACTATATTACCAACCGTTATCTTCTTCCATTAAAAGTAGCCATTTCTGAGGCAACCGGAGAAGAATATGAGATTGCCCTAATCGAGCCAAAAGATATTCCATCTGAAACAGTACAAGCTCCCTCAACTATTATTAATGAAAATGTTGAGCGTGCAAACTTAAATCCCCGCTATACATTTGATACTTTCGTAGTCGGAAGCAACAATAAAATGGCACATGCAGCGTCCGTTGCGGTTGCTGAATCCCCAGGAGAAGCTTATAATCCACTGTTTATCTACGGTGGCGTTGGTCTTGGAAAACACATCTAATGCATTCAATTGCACATTTTATTCTGCAGAAAAACCCAGAAACGCGGGTATTGTACGTTACAAGTGAAATTTTTACAAATGAATTGATTGAATCTATCCGCAGTGGTAATAATGCAGATATGACCATGACTAAGTTTCGGGAGAAATATCGCAAACATCGATGTTCTGATGATTGACGATATTCAATTTATTGTAGGAAAAGAATCCACACAGGAAGAGTTTTTCCACACCTTTAATGCACTTCATGGTGCAAAAAAACAGATTATCATATCTTCTGATAAACCTCCGAAAGATATGGAAATCTTAGAAGACCGCCTTCGTTCCCGCTTTGAATGGGGCTTAATCGTTGATATTTCAGCTCCTGACTACGAGACAAGAATGGCGATTCTTAAGAAAAAAGAAGAACTTGACGGCTATTATATTGATGATGATGTCATTGAGTACATCGCAAAGAACGTTACCTCAAACATCCGTGAATTAGAGGGATCTCTCAATAAGATCATGGCATTTGCCAATCTGGAAAACTGTGAAATTAACCTCGCTCTGGCTGAAAAAGTCTTAAAAGACATCATTTCTCCGGATGAAGAGACGAGGGTCGTAACCCCTGAAATCATTATCCGTACGGTTGCTGAACACTTTGATTTATCCGCCAATGATTTAATAGGAAACAAGAGAAGCTCTCAAATCACTTATCCGCGCCAAATTGCCATGTACCTCTGCCGTCAAATGACTGATATCACCTTGAAAATCATCGGTGACAAGCTTGGGGGACGTGACCATAGTACCATTATGAACGGAATCAAACGAATCGAAAAAGAAGTTCAGTATTCTGAAGAAACCAGAGAAGTGATTAATATACTTAAAAAGAAGATTAATCCAGCTAAAAATTCGCTTAAATAAAATTAAAAAATTAATCTTCATCCACACTTCTCTTGAAAATTGACATAGTTATCCACATTTTGGGTATCAAAAAATGTGGATACTCGAAAAAAATGTGGATAACTGCCATTTTTTTGTGGATAACTATGTGGATAACTCGGTGAAAAATGTGGATAACTTTTTTTT
>ENA-OQHY01001314-OQHY01001314.1-human-gut-metagenome-genome-assembly--contig:-NODE-1314-length-10790-cov-5.018850_pt1 | contig 10790 bp, 12 predicted proteins | sample MGYA00242570_ERZ504733 | MGnify/ENA primary metagenome ERZ504733 (study PRJEB26092, sample SAMD00036219) | human gut metagenome | host: Homo sapiens | study: EMG produced TPA metagenomics assembly of...
GATCGCACCTACGGTTGCACTGAATGGTCCGTGTATTATCGGTAAAGACGCAGAGGTACGTCAGTGTGCATTTATCCGTGGAAGTGCGATTGTCGGAGAAGGTGCGGTAGTAGGTAATTCTACAGAACTTAAGAATGTCATTCTGTTTAATAAAGTACAGGTGCCACATTATAATTACGTTGGGGATTCTGTACTCGGTTATAAAGCGCATATGGGTGCCGGTTCGATTACCTCCAATGTGAAATCAGATAAGAAGTTGGTAGTTGTCCATGGAGACGGATACGATATCGAAACCGGTATGAAGAAGTTTGGTGCAATGCTGGGGGATCATGTAGAGATTGGATGCAATTCCGTGCTGAATCCGGGAACGGTGATCGGACGGGAGAGCAATGTTTATCCGTTGTCTCGGTTAGAGGAGTTGTGCCGGAGAGATCGATCTTTAAGAAGCAGGGAGACGTTGTTGCTAAAAGATAGATGATTGAAAAAGGGGACGCCCCCGGCGGAAGCGTTCTCCTGCCAGCAACGTGGGCAGGGCAACTTTGAACTAGCCACTAACTACGACTATGTTCACTTGGGTCAGCTGACCCAAGCGAAAGTCTCCGTAAGTGTCGGATTTCAAAGCTTGCCCTAACCGCCCACAAAGTGTTGTCTGAACCTGTTCCCCGGCTCCTGGCTTGCTGGTTTTTCAAGACGGAAGGAGAGGAGTATGTGCTACTTCTTCGGTTTGGTGATAGTTGGTGTTATAAGACAGAAGAGATGGAAGACTATAGTAAGATGAAAATGTTATCTTATAAAATAATAAAAAGCTACTGTATCATATGGTAAGAAGAATACCGATGATACAGTAGCTTTTTTATTACAGTCAGCAGAAATGCTGATATGTTTTGTTTTATTTCAGCAGATTGTCATCTGTGAAGTAGTCGATGCGCATGGAGTGACGAACATCGTCCAGTGTTTTGGCGGCGGTCTCTCTGGCAGCAGCACTGCCTTTTTTTCAGGATGCCGTATTACGTCCGGCAGGTTTTTCTCCCACATTTTACGGCGGTTACGGATCGGTTCGAGCTCGGACTAATAACGTTATTCAGGAATTTCTTTACTTTTACGTCTCCCAGACCACCGCGCTGGTAGTGTGCTTTCAGCTCGTCCAGGTTGTTGTATTCCGGAAGGAATTCTTCAAAGTGTTCCGGACGGCAGAATGCATCCAGGTAGATGAATACCGGGTTGCCCTCTACTTTACCCGGATCCTGTACACGGATGTGGTTCGGATCAGTGAACATGGACATGATCTTGGTTCTGATATCTTCCGATTCGTCGGACAGGTAGATGCAGTTGCCAAGGGATTTGCTCATTTTAGCTTTGCCGTCGATACCCGGCAGACGCAGGCAGGCCTGGTTGCTTGGCAGAACGATCTTTGGCTCGGTCAGGGTTTCGCCGTATACGCTGTTGAACTTGTGTACGATTTCTTTACACTGTTCGATCATCGGCATCTGGTCTTCACCAACCGGTACGCTTGTGGCACGGAAAGCGGTGATGTCAGCGGCCTGACTGATCGGATAGCAGAAGAATCCAACCGGAATGCTGGCTTCAAAATTACGCATCTTGGTCTCAGATTTAACAGTAGGATTACGCTGTACACGCGCTACTGTTACCAGATTCATATAATAGAAAGTAAGCTCTGTAAGCTCCGGCACCATAGACTGAATGAAAATGTTGGATTTCTCCGGATCAAGTCCGCAAGCCAGATAGTCCAGTGAAACCTGAAGGATGTTCTGGCGTACTTTCTCCGGATGTTCTGCATTATCTGTAAGTGCCTGTGCATCTGCGATCATAATATAAATCTCGTCATATAAGCCGGAATTCTGCAGTTTCACACGCTCTGCCAGCGATCCGACATAATGACCTACATGAAGGCGTCCCGTCGGGCGGTCGCCAGTTAAAATAATCTTGCTCATGAATTGTTCTCCTTGAAGTGTACTGAATATTTATATACTATTATAGCCCCTGAAAATTCACTGGTCAAATATTTTTAACTGGAAACTGCAATTTTCCGAAAAATATCTGAAAAGCCGTCAGTTTCATCACAGCAGCTTACAGAATTTCACCATTTTTTCTGATAAGATCTCTGTACCAGTATGCAGAATCTTTCCAGATCCTCTCCTGTGTCTCAAAATCTACATAAATTCAAGAAGCTCATTAATCAGTGCATCGTAAAACGCAATCCCTTTTTCATTCACTTTTCCAAAACCATCCGGCAGCACCCGGGACCAGTCAATGGAAAAGCGATATCCTTTCAGCCCCAGTTCTTTCATATGTTCCACATCTTCTTTAAATCTGTGATAATGATCGCAGGCTACGTCTCCTGTATGTCCCTCATAGATTCTTCTATAATACCTCCGATAATTGTTACCTATTGGTCATGCGTTCACTATACTGAACAATAATTTCTTTGTCAAGCAGGAGGGTTATCTGTCTTACGCATTTGGTCCATAGAAAAAAGAACTGTCATTTTACAGAAATATTTCTGTGATGACAGTTCTCCTTTGTTACTTCGTTATTTACAGAATTACATGTCTCGGGCAGACTTCTTTACATTTACCACAGCCTGTACACTTATCATAATCAATGTGTGCACAGAAATCAGTAACTGTGATCGCCTCTGACGGACAGTTCTTCTCACATTTCTTACATCCAATGCAGCCAAGCTCGCAGGCTGTTGTAACAGCTTTTCCTTTTGCATGGGAGCTGCAGGCCACACGGATCTGTTTGTCATATGGCACCAGCTCGATCAGATGACGCGGGCATTTTGCGACGCATTTGCCGCAGGCCTTACATGCTTCCTGATCTACTACTGCAACACCATTTACTACATGGATGGCATCAAACGGACAGGCCTTTACGCAGCTTCCAAATCCCATACATCCAAAAGTACAGTTTTTTGCTCCACTGCCAGGGATGAAAGCCATCATCTCGCAGTCTTCCACACCTGTATACTCATACTTTACAGTTGTTTTGTCACAGGTTCCCGCACATTTTTACAAAAGCAAACCTGACGTGCGGTTTCTTTTACTTCCTGCCCCCATGATCGCACCGATCTTGGCTGCAACCGGAGCACCGCCGACCGGACACTGATCTACAGGAGCATCGCCTTTAGCGATTGCGGCAGCAAGTCCGGAACATCCCGGATATCCACAGCCACCGCAGTTGTTTCCAGGAAGAACGCCAAGAATGGCTTCTTCTTTTTCATCTACCTTTACGGTTAATTTCTTATCTGCAAGTCCAAGGAAGATACCAATGAATACGAGGGAGCTTTCGACTGCTTCGGCAATGAAAACAAATACAAGGAGGGCGAGTTCGATTCGTAGACCTCAACGGCGACAGCTACACATTCACCGTTCACAACGCTATGCTCAACAACTTCGGTGGCGGATTGCAGCTGAAGAGGGTTTATGACTCTGACGCTACACAGCAGGGCTACGTAGTTTCACCGACATTCAGCAAATTCCCTTACGGCTACCGCGTAACAGTGAAGTACAAAGACAGCAACGCTCCTAAACTCGAATGTGTGAACTATTCCGACAAGGTAGCTGTAATGGATGATGCAAACGGAACTATGTACATGGACGTACCGTTCGCCGACGGCGTGTTCAAGCTCTCAGGCTGCAGCAAGGTGGCTTACGTGCAGAGCATCGAGCTTACTCCGCTCGCTAAGAAGGAGACCACAACGATGTCGTTCCCGAAGGAGGAGTACAACCTCACCGACATCAACGCCATCCGCAACTTCAGTTCGCCGAAGGCTACCGTGAAGGGCGAGAACGGCGAGGCTATCGAGGGTCTCAAAATCGTCTACACCTCAGACAACGAGGACCTCGCAGATGTTGACGAGAACGGCGTGGTATGGCTCAGCGACAAAATCGCAGGCACAGCCACCATCACAGCCTACTTCTACGGCAACGAGAAGTATGCGGCTTGCCAGGCTTCTTACAAGATAAACGTAACGAAGAAGGAACCACAGCCTGTAACGATGACATTCCCGCAGGACATTTACACCTGCTACACCAACGAGGCTCCGCTCTTCGACGCTTCACGCCGACCATCAAGAACGCAGCCGGCGAGGTGCTCAACCTCCCCGTTAAATACTCAAGCAGCAACACAGACTTCTGCATGGTAACCGGTAGCGGCACGGTGCTGCTCTCGCAGAACCCGGGCGAAGTGACCATCACAGCCAAGTTCGCCGGCAACGACGACTATCTGCCGGCTCAGGCTTCGTACGTCATTAAGGTGATTAAGAAGGAGAAGAAGGACGCAGGCATCTCGTTCAAAGACACAATGATAATGATAGACCTTGCAAATCCGAACACAACTGTTAAGGACCTCGGCTTCCTGAATCCGAACAACCTCGCAGTGACATACTCTTCCAACAAGACCGACGTTGCAGAGGTTGACGCAGATGGCAACGTGACACTGAAGAAGGCTGGTCGCGTGAACATCGACGTTACATTCGCAGGCAACGACGAGTACAAGGCAGCTTCTGCTTCTTGCACACTCATCGTCAACGACTACCGCAACACACCTGAGCTCTCGTTCGACCAGGAGGAGTACACAGCCAACATGCGTGAGGGTAACACCTTCAGCGGTGCTACACTATACAACGAATCAGAGGTTGCTCCACTCACATACACCAGCTCTAACGAAGAGGTGGCAGAGGTGGCAGCCAATGGCGTTGTAATACTTCGCAGCACGGGCGAGACAACAATCACCGTATGGTTCGCTGGCGACAAGAACTTCAAGGCAGCTTCGGCTTCTTACAAACTCAAGGTTGTCGACGAGGTGGTTAACGGCATCCAGAACATCACCATCGACAACATGCCTGAGGACGCAAAGGTTTACAACCTCAATGGTCAGCGCGTGAACACAAAGGCTCTCAAGAGCGGTGTCTACGTAGTGAACGGCAAGAAGGTAGTGCTGAAGTAAGTGTTGCTTTAGTTGTGCTAAAGTGCTACTTTATAGATACTAAAGCGTAGCTTTATACATACTAAAGCGCAGCTTTATACATACTAAAGCGCAGCTTTATACATAAAATTATGGAAACCACAGCACCTTGTTTGGTGCTGTGGTTTCTTTCGTTTTGCCACCGCTTGCGTTCGCCACCCAATCGGATTCCGTTCGCCACCCAATCGGATTCCGTACGCCGCCCGATCAGATTCCGTACGGTGAACGATGACTTGCATAGGCATATTGCACTGAAAAAAACATTATTAAGATATACAAAAGTTTCGTGTTTCAGAAACTTTTATATATCTTTGCAGCAGTAAACAAACCAATATGAACGATAATAAATTCAGCGTTGTCTTGACGGAAGGTGCGCAAGCATTCTTGGAATCCTTACCCCATGAGGCTAAAGAAAAAATAGCCTACAACATCCGTCGCGTAATGGCAGGCGAAATGAATAACGAACTTTTCAAAAAGTTAGAGAATTCTGATGGCATTTGGGAGTTCCGCACTCTTTATCGTAAAATAGCATACCGCCTATTTGCTTTTTGGGACACAGAGAATGAGACATTGGTGATAGCAACACATGGCATTATCAAGAAGACACAGAAAACTCCATCAAAAGAAATAACAAAGGCGGAGGATATAAAACGTAGATATTTTGAAATAAAACATAGGAGGGTTTAGTAATGGAAGAAATGAAACTGACATCATTTGAGGAATTCCAGGATAAGAATTTTGGAAAGATTGGCACTCCCGAACGCGATGCGTTTGAAAAAAAAGTGGATGATGCTATACAAGCATACAGAATAGGAGAAGCCATTAAACAGGCTCGCAAAGCAAACAACCTCACGCAAGAACAGTTGGGAGAGAAAATAGGTGTGCAAAAAGCTCAAATCTCAAGATTGGAGCGTGGACATGGCATCACTTTCGCCACTATGGCAAGGATATTCAAGGCAATGAATATTCCTGCATGTCTTGACATGGGATCGATAGGAAAAGTAGCTTTATGGTAGCACCTGTTGACCTTACTTTTCCTACTGTAAACCACCTATACTATTGACATACATCAAAAAAGCTTCTGTTGCGATATTAAAAGCATAAGAAAGAGGCACTAAAACTTGGCGATGTGCCTCAAAATCAATACCTTTGCAATGTTTTTCATGGTATTAGATTTAAGGTTAACAAAGGTTGGGACTCGGCGGAGCCCCTTTTTTTGTGCCCATAGGCTAAGTACGCAGCACTTTTTGATGACTTTATTTAGTGACTTTATTATTGCTATCCAGTAAACAAAAAAATAAACACGCTTATTTTGTATTGTCTTCAATTTGCACTAACTTTGTAATTTGAAAAAGAAAAGCAAAAAACCGAAGATATGAAGATTCTAACAGGAGCTCAAATCAGAGAGCTCGACAAATATACAATCGAACACGAACCCATAGCATCCATCGACCTCATGGAGCGCTCGGCAAGAGCCATCTGCAACGCCATCTGCGAGCAGTGGACACAGTCGACACCAATCGTAGTGTTCGCCGGTCCGGGCAACAACGGCGGCGACGCACTCGCCATGTCGCGTATGCTTGCAGAGAAAGGTACGTGGTGGATGTGTTCCTCTTCAACATACACAACCACCTATCGGAGGAATGCGCCAAAAATCGCGACCGCATCATCGGCGAAGGCTTAGTGCGTAAGTTCACAGAGATAACTGCAAACTTCGAACCGCCACAACTTACCGAGAAGACGCTCGTCGTAGACGGACTCTTCGGGTCGGGACTGAAGGAACCGCTGACGGGTGGCTTCGCCTCACTCGTGAAGTACATCAACCAGTCGCCCTCGCAGGTGGTAAGCATCGACATACCATCGGGATTGATGACAGAGAGCAATCGCCCGCAGGAGGAACCTGCCGTGGTGAAGGCAAACGTGACACTGACGCTGCACATCAAGAAACTCGCCATGTTCTTCGCCGACTGCCAGCAGTACTTAGGCGAGGTGCGCACGCTCGACATACGCCTCTCGAAATACTTCATCGACACATTCCCCTCGCTATACGACACCATTGAGACCTCGTACATCAAAAGTCTGATGCTGAAACGCGACGACTTCGCACACAAAGGCTCCATGGGCAACGCGCTGCTCATAGCCGGCAGTCGCGGCATGGCGGGCGCAGCAATACTCGCCTCGAAGGCGTGTATGCGTAGTGGCGCAGGAAAGGTAACTGCACTCACACCGCAGTGCAACCTTAACATCATGCAGATGGCTGTGCCGGAGGCGATATGCCTCGTCGACCGCGAGAACTACTACTCGGAGGCTATCGACACCGACTGCTATCAAGCCGTGGGCATAGGCCCCGGACTGGGCAAGGAGGAGAGCACAGCACTCGCACTCATGTCGCAGCTGCAGCAGACAACTGCCCCATAGTGCTCGACGCCGACGCGCTGAACATGCTCGGCGCACACGTTCGTGGGTGCAGCAGCTGCCTAACAACATGATTATGACACCACACCCGCGCGAGTTCGACCGACTCGCTGGCAGACGCATCACCTCCGACTACGACCGCCTCACATTCGCACGCGACATGGCACGCGACCTCTGCGCGTATATCATACTGAAGGGTCACTACTCGGCACTCTGCCTGCCCGACGGAGGCGTGGTGTTCAACACCACCGGCAACTCCGGAATGGCAACCGCCGGCAGCGGCGACGTGCTCACCGGCATCATCACCGCACTGCTCGCACGTGGCTACTCGCGCAAGAACGCCTGCCTCATGGGCATGTATCTGCACGGAATGGCAGGCGACATCGCCGCCAAGCGCGTAGGCAAAGAGAGTCTGATAGCAAGCGACATCATCGACAGTCTGCCCGAAGCATTCAAGAACTTAGAGAAATAGAATATGAAACACATCCTTTCAACACTAATCCTCGCCGCACTCACCACCCTACCAGCGTTCGCAGGCGGCAAGAAGGAGGCTGACGGACTCGTCTACTACCTCCCGAAAACGGCAGTGCGTGTGCATGTGCTCGTAGAGAAAAGCGTCACCACACCCGGACAGCTCAACGAGTACTCGGACCTTTACTTCAAGACCGCAGCACCGCAGGTGACAACAACCGACTACCGCATCGTTGGCGTAACGTTCAGCACAACAGCGATGCGCGACGAGAGTCAGCGCCACGTCATCGGCATCGACAAGAAGCACACAGTGCTGTCGGTAGACTGCGACGCGAATGGTGTGCTGCGCGCCATCAACACAAAGGCACCGGCAGCAAAGGAGGAGGAACCATTCCGCCCCGCACCAAAGGCGAAGCCGCTCAATCCGCGCGACTATATGAGTCAGGACATCCTCGCCGCTGCCAACCAGCCAAAGATGGCACAACTCGTGGCACAGGAGATATACGACGTGCGCGACTCGCGCAACTTGCTCTCGCGTGGCGAAGCCGACTTCATGCCGAAGGATGGCGAACAGCTCCGACTGATGTACGAGCAGCTCAACCGTCAGGAACGCGCACTCATGCAGCTCTTCCAGGGCACCACAACGGTAGACACAACAGAGTATGTCGTAACGCTCGTACCCGAGAAGAAGGCACAGCGCGTCATGGCGTTCCGCTTCTCGAAGAAGTTCGGACTCTCTACAGCCGACGACCTCTCTGGCGAACCCTACTACGTGGATATAGCAGAGGAGAACGTGACGGCAGAACCGCCCGTCGTTCACGAAATGGCTAAGAAACTGAAAGACGAACTGCAACTCGCAGTGTGTCTGCCCGGAAAGATACGTCTCACACTCTCGAACAACGACAAAAAGATAGCTCACTACGAGATGTGGGCAGCACAGTTCGGAAAGATAGAGATGCTCAACGGAGCTCTCTTCGGCAAGAAACTAACATCGAAGATACTGCTCGACAGCGCAACGGGAGCAGTCACAGAGCTGACAACCGAGCCGCTCGAATAGCACCGAAAGTCGACTATCACGACTATTAAACCATATAAATAAAAAGCAGCGAAGACTTTTGTGTCTTCGCTGCTTTTTATTTGTTTTAAATCATTACTTCTTATTTCTGTTGGCACGCTGCTCGCGATACTTCGCCTTCTGACGTGCCGAACCACTACCATGGGCACCTGTGATGTATTTCTTCTTCTTTGCCTTGGTCTTTACTTTGCCGTCATCATCTTTTCTGTTCGACGCTCCACCACGGCCCCATGAAATGCCATTAGCAATGATTGCGTCAATATCGTCACCTTTGCTCATATTTGTCTTTATTAGTTATTCAAATCGTTTATCGGGTGAAAGCCTCAACATATATCAACATCTCAACCTCTCACCACTTCAACCCATCAGATTAATGATGGAAGAGGCGCACACCAGTGAACGCCATTGTGATGCCATACTTGTCGCAGGTATCAATAACATTATCGTCGCGAACCGATCCGCCTGCCTGTGCGATGTACTCTACACCGCTCTTGTGCGCACGCTCGATGTTGTCGCCGAACGGGAAGAACGCATCTGAGCCGAGCGCTACGCCGCGGTTCTCTGCTATCCATGCCTTCTTCTCCTCCATGGTGAGCACCTCGGGTTTCTCCTTGAAGAAGAGCTGCCATGTGCGTCGCGCAGCACGTCGTCGTGGTCCTCAGAGATGTACACGTCGATGGTGTTGTCGCGGTCGGCGCGACGGATGCCGTCAACGAACGGAAGGTTCATCACCTTCGGGTGCTGACGCAACCACCAGATGTCTGCCTTGTTGCCAGCGAGGCGTGTGCAGTGGATGCGGCTCTGCTGACCGGCACCGATGCCGATAGCCTGACCGTCCTTCACGTAGCATACAGAGTTCGACTGTGTGTACTTCAGTGTGATGAGCGAGATGATGAGGTCGCGGATAGCTTCCTCGGTGAAATTCTTCGACTTTGTAGGTATGTTCTCGAACAGTGCAGGGTCGTCGAGGCGCACCTCGTTGCGTCCCTGTTCGAACGTCACGCCGAACACCTGCTTGCGCTCAATTGGAGCCGGCACGTAGTTCGGGTCAATCTTTATTACGTTATATGTGCCTTGCGCTTCGCACGGAGGATTTCGAGAGCCTCGTCGGTGAAGTCGGGAGCGATAACGCCGTCGCTCACCTCACGCTTGATGAGTGTAGCCGTAGCAGCGTCGCAGGTGTCGCTGAGCGCCACGAAGTCGCCGTAAGAGCTCATACGGTCGGCACCACGAGCACGGGCATACGCACATGCAATCGGAGAGAGCTCCATTTTCACGTCGTCAACGAAGTACACCTTCTTCAGAGTGTCGCTCAAAGGCAGACCAACAGCGGCTCCTGCAGGCGATACGTGCTTGAACGATGCTGCAGAGGGCAGACCGGTTGCAGCCTTCAGCTCCTTAACGAGCTGCCAAGAGTTGAACGCGTCGAGGAAGTTGATGTAGCCAGGACGACCGTTAAGTACTTCGATGGGGAGTTCGCCTTCTTCCATGTAAATGCGTGAAGGCTTCTGGTTCGGATTGCATCCGTACTTGAGTGCTAATTCTTTCATATAGTAATTATAAGAATGAGAAATCTTTCTAACTGCAAAATTACTACTTTTCGACTAAATTCTGCGCTTTTAACCACATTATTTTAAAAGCGAAGGGAAATCAAAGGGGGCGGCAGGTTTCCCAGGGAGTGCAGTTGTCCCAGGGGGTGCAGTTGTCTCAGGGGGAAGGTGTGTCAAAACTCCCTTATTCTAAAAAATCACAAAGCCCTGACTTTCACAAGCCAGGGCTTTGCTATGTCTAAAAGTTGTTGTACCTTTAGACCATAGAAAAATTTAACTATGGCAAAGTT
>ENA-OQHY01001315-OQHY01001315.1-human-gut-metagenome-genome-assembly--contig:-NODE-1315-length-10787-cov-1.773452_pt1 | contig 10787 bp, 16 predicted proteins | sample MGYA00242570_ERZ504733 | MGnify/ENA primary metagenome ERZ504733 (study PRJEB26092, sample SAMD00036219) | human gut metagenome | host: Homo sapiens | study: EMG produced TPA metagenomics assembly of...
GGAGCCTATCCCGGAGTTTCGGCTGCGGTTTCACAGAACCGAAGGCGGCAAAGTGCTGCTGATTCCTTGATGTGTTCAAAGGCGAGGAAACGCCCTACTTATTACCTCCAGGCGACCGTCACCTTAGGAGGTCGTTTGTACGCATCGGAAATGAGAGCGTCAAGCATCCGCCACCGAGCTGAAACGCCTTGTTCTGCGCGGCAGAAACATCTCCTACGACTCTCAGATGACTCCTTACAGGGTGGAGGACTACGCCTTTTCCAAGCTGCGGGAGCGCTATAAGAAGTGGACGGGAAACAGCTTTGACAACAAAGACCTTGTTTCTTTCGGTCTGGCAGACGAGGGCGGCTTTTTTGACAAATGCCGGCGCCTGATTGCCGACGAAAGCCCGATCCGCTGGTCACGCATCTTCTGCACACGCTGGAACGGGCTGGACAAAAGCGGCGGCACGATGGACGCGCTGGACGATGCCGAGTATTCCGGCAGCGTGCTTTCGTTGATTGAGAATGGCGAGGCATTCATCAAGCGCAACGCCCGCATGATGTGGCGCAAAACGCCCAATTCCCGTGAAGAAATGCCCGAATATGTGGAACGCAGCTACCACGAGGCGCTTGTCAACGCGCTGGCGCACCGCGATTATCTCGTCTACGGCAGCGAGGTCCACATTGACATTTACGATGACCGCTTAGAGATTTACTCGCCGGGCGGTATGCCGGACGGGTCGATGATCCAAGACCGTGATCCGCTTACCGTGCCGTCCACCCGGCGCAACCCGGTGTTGGCCGATGTGTTCAACCGCCTTGGCTACATGGAGCGCAAGGGCAGCGGCTTTGGGAAAATTCTGAACGGCTACAAAGCGCAAATCAACTACACCGAGGATAAGCGTCCCACATTCCGTTCTGACCGCTACCAGTTTACGGTCGTTATGCCGAACTTGAATTACAGTGTCCCTCAAGGTGTCAGTCAAGATGTCACCCAAGATGTCAGTCAAGATGTCGCTCAAGACGATTTGGATGCAAAAATCATCGCGCTCATCAAGCGGAACAATAAAATCAGCACCGAAAAAATGGGCATGATGCTGGGCGTAAGCACCCGAACCATTCTGCGGCGTATAAAGAAACTGGATAATGTTCACTACATTGGTCGCGGCTTCAGCGGGCATTGGGAAGTTGATAATCAATCAAAAACGGGTATCTGACAGTGAAGCGGGAAATTTTCTAAGGCATCGCCGCACAATTCTCGCATTATAGACATGCGTGCGGCTCACAGGGAACGCTATAGGAAAACACCAACACCCCAACGGGCTTTAGCTGCCAGTTGGGGGTGTTTACTCAGGTGGTTTTGGGTGTTGTTTTCAGGCAGAGCACCACTGCCAGCAAGCCGCTTAAAAGGCGGCCTGCCATCATCGGCAGGGCGTGTGCGGGCTGAATTGGCAGGGTAAATGCCAGAATCGCCGACGCTGTAAGCAGCTACTACGGCATAGGCCGTGTTCAGTGTGATGCCGCGTTCCTCCAGCGTATCAAGACTCAGCAACGTGGGGATGCAGTTGGCGGACGTCACGACCAGACCGGTGATGGAGGCAGGCTCCAGCTGCAGCCGTGCGGCCAGCTTGGCCAGCGGTGCGCTCAACAGCCGCTGTACAAAGGCGAAAAACGGCAGGATCCCGGCAAGAAACGCGCCGATACTGCCTATGACCGGGTAGATTTCCGCCAAGGGGGTCAACCCCTCCAGCAACACAATACCGGTCGTTTCCTGCAAAACGGAGATGCAGAAGCCGAACAAGGTCAGGCCGCGCACCGCCAGAGAGATGCCGTTGAATATCGGGCCGATCGCATTGCTGCCGGATTTGAAAAGCAGCAGCAACAGAACCGCGACAGCCAGTACAGGCCAGGTGTTGTGAAGCAGAACCGACAGGGGGATGCCGCACAGCGCCCCGGTGAGCAGGCAGCCCACCGGCAGCACCAGAAAGCCGAGAAACAATCCGCGAACGGCGGCGGCTCGTTTGGTGCCTGTCAGCCGGCCCAGCGCCAGCGGAATCGTACCGTTGATCGTGGCACCGAGAAAGGCCGCCACGATCAAACCGTTGTACAGCCCGGCGGACGGTTCCTGTGCGATCTGTGCAGCCAGCACGGCGCCGCCTGCATCGCAACTCAAAAACAGCGAGGCAAACAGGAAGGGTCACATCCCACGGCGGAAAACACCGGCGTGATAACAGGCGCCAGATGGTCCCCAGCCACGGCGCCAGTGCCATAAAACCGGTCATGAGCAGCAGCAGATCCACCACAGGCGGCAAAGCCTGGCGGAAGGCACTGCCCAACCCCAGCCGATCACCTAACAAAGTGTCCGCAGCACCCAGACAGAAAAAGACGGCAGATATCCACGCCATCGCTCTTACCCGCGGCCCGGCGTATCTTCACTGAAGGGACTGTTGACATAGTTGGCACTCTTGGAGGAAACAAACTTTTCCATCGCGCGCTGCAGCGGATGCTTGTTCCAGCGGTCCAGATCATCCGTCAGCCGGCAGGCAGTCATCTGGAAGAAGGGCAGCCAGCACAGCGGGGTGATTTCCTCCGGCACATCCATAGGCACATACATAACATTGTGCTCGTCCTTGTAATCGGCGCAGCGCGTCAGCAGGAAGGCGTTATCCGTCACGATCTGGGTACCCTCAAAGATGCGGTGGATGCGCTCCGTGCCCTCGCCGCCGTCGATCAGAAATACGCTGTAGCGGGGGGTCATCTGGATGTTGGGGCCGTGGATGTACTCCTCGACCTCATAGGCAGCGGTGGGGATGCTGACGGTCTCGCCGAATTTCAGTGCGCCCTCGCTTGCGGTGCCGAGGTTGGCACCCACACCGCAGACATAGGCGTTGGTCATGCCGGACATCTGACGGTAGTGTTCTTTAATAAAGGAAGGGGTCTGTGCCTGTACGGCGGCGTTGATGTCGGCGGCTTTCAGCAGCTGCTGCTTGACAGCCTCGCCCTCGGCAGTGGTCTTGATGCCCAGACGGACAGCAGCCTCCACGGCGAACAGCATAAAGAAGAGTGCCAGCGTGGTGACACCGCGGGTGACATAAGCGACTGTTTCGCGCCCGACACCGTAGTTGGCGACAACATCGCACACCTTGCCCAGATCGCTGTTGACATCGCCGGTCAGGCCGATGCAGCGGCGGCCCTTTGCCTCAATGACCTTGATGGCGTCCAGCGCGTTCAGGCTGTAGCCGCTTTGGCTGACGACAACGACCATATCGGTCTCGCTGAAATCATTCTCGCTGGATACAAAATGAAACGGGGTGACGATCTTGACCTCGCACTTCAGATGGCGGCGGATAAACTGCCGCGCACAGAGTGAACCGTTGGAGGAAGAACCGCACGCAACGATCCAGATGTTCTTGTAGCCGCCGCTACATACTCATCCACAAGGGGCTTTGTCAGCGCGGCGCTGTCGGCGACATTGTTGCGGATAAACTCCGGGCAGTCGGCAATGTAGTCCAGCATAGTCTTTTTGTGTTCCATAAAGCAGTCTCCTTCACGTTTTGTCTAAATTTCTAACGCTTACTTTGTGTAAAACGTTAAAATCTTCGGGAAGTCCCCGAACTCTATTGACATTATACCACAGCTTTGGTATATTGTCATTACAATATTACAAAGATTTTAGAGAAAATTTCTAAAAATTAAGAAAAAATATAAAAATCTTTGCAGCATTTTACAAGGAGGAAAAACTTATGCCTGATATTTTGATGACAAGAATCGACAATCGCTTAGTGCACGGGCAAGTCGGTGTGGCGTGGACCACCGCCTTACAAGGTGTCAACCTTATTGTTGTGGCGGATGATCTGGCAGCTGCTGACCCGCTGCAGCAAGCCTGATGGCTGCCACCGCGAAAAGTTCCGGCTGCGGCATCCGGTTCTTTACGCTGGACAAGACCATTGCAGTCATTCACAAGGCATCCGCCAGCCAGCACATCTTCCTGGTCGTACGCAACCCGCAGAGTGCCCGCAAGCTGGTCGAGGGCGGCGTTCCCATTGATAAGCTGTGCATCGGCAATATGCATGTTGCCCCCGGCAAGGAAGTGACCGGTGATGTACATGTTTATATGGACGAGAAGGACAAGGAAGACCTTCGCGCCATCCGTGCCAAGGGTGTGGATGTCTACATCCAAATCGCACCCGGCGACCACAAGCTGGACTTTGAGAAGTAACCCATGGTTCCGGCTCTGCAGGCGGTCTGCAGAGCAAAAAATATATTTTATAAAGAGGAGAGAAAATCTATGCAAATCACACTCGTGCAAGGTTTGCTGATTGCGCTGCTTGTTTTCATCTGCGCGATTGACAAACACATGGAAACCTTTATGTGGTTCCGCCCGCTGGTCGTAGCGTTTTTCACCGGCATCATCCTCGGTGATGTACGGCTCGGTATGCAGGCAGGTGCCGTTGCGGAGCTTTCCTACCTTGGTCTGCTGACCGTTGCGGCACCGTGCCGCCGGACCCCTGTTTGCCGGTCTGATGACCACCGTGCTGGCGTACACCACCGGCTGCGATGTCAACACGGCGCTGGGTCTTGCGGTTCCGTTCGCACTGATCGGCCAGTGGATCAACACCGGCACCAACACCTTCTACGCCGCTTCCTGCCGAAGGTTGACAAATGCGCTGCCGCCGGTGACGAAAAAGGCATTGCCAAGGTCATGTATACCGGCTGGATTCTGTATGCCGCCATGTTTGCCCTTGCCGCGTTCCTGTCCACCTACGCATTGCAGAGCGGTATTTCCGCTTTTGTGGCCGCCTTCCCGGCATGGCTTGTCCACGGCTTTGAAGTTGCCGGTGGTCTGATGCCGGCTGTCGGCCTTGCCCTGCTGCTGGTCGTTATGCTCAAGAAGGAAAACGCAGCCTATCTGCTTGCTGGTTTTGTCATCATGGTCATTACCAACTGCCAGAACATCCTGCCCATTGCTGTTATTGCGGGCTGCATCGCTTATGTCAATTTCACCCGCGATACGGAGACTGCCAAGCTGACGGCTGCATCCGCTGCAACTGCCGCCCAGGAAGGAGATTTTGAAGATGGCATCTAATAAGATTACCAAAAAAGACCTCAACGAAATGGCCGTCCGTTCTATGGCGGAGCAGTGCTGCTTCAGCTTTGAGCGTATGCAGGCCGTAGGCTTCTGCTACGGCATGACCAAGTGCTTCCGTAAGATTCACGGCGACAACAATGAGGAAATGGCCGCCGCGATGGCAAACAACCTCGACTTCATCAACACCGAGCCGCATATGGCCGCGATCCTGCAGGGCCTGATCGTCTCCATGGAGGAGGCAGGCCAGAATCGTGAGATGATCCACAGCCTGAAAACCGGTCTGTTCGGACCTCTGGCAGGTTTGGGCGACGCCATCTGGTGGTACACCGCCATGCCCATCATTGCCTCTATCTGCTGCTCTCTGGCAACGCAGAACAATGTTCTGGGCCCCATCTTCTACATCCTGTTCTGGGCACTGACCGCTATCTTCAGCCGCATCTGGTTCGTGCGTCTGGGCTACAATGCCGGTGTAAGCTCCATCAAGTTCATCGGCGATAACGCCGCTTATATCAGCAAGGCTGCCGGTATTCTGGGCGTTATGGTCGTCGGCGGACTGATCCCCAGCTATGTATCCTTTGCTTTCCCCGAGACGCTTGTCATCTCCAGCGTTTCCGTGCAGGGCATCTTTGATTCCATCATGCCCAACATTCTGCCGCTGGGCTTTGTGTTCCTGCTCTACTGGCTGTTCAAGAAGAAGAATGTCAACACCATGAAGCTGATCCTGCTGGTCATTGCTTTGTCGGTTGCACTGTCCTTCCTGGGCATCATGTAAGTTTTACTGCGGCGGCTCGCGCCGGTTCAGCATTCCCCCGCGAGCCGCATTTTTATATGCTGTATTGTCATGACATAATTACAAATGGAGGCTATTGTACCTATGAGCATGGTAAACTTTGACGAAAACCAGATCATTGCCAACGGTGCCAGGATCTACGACCAGCGCGCCAAAATTGAGGCAATCGCGGATTCGATTGTGGATAACGGGTTTGACCTGCTGCTGTTCACCAGCAGCGGCGGTTCTCAGGCGATGCTGGACCCGTTCGCCTTCTACATCCGCCATATGTCCCGCCTGCCGGTTGAAAATGTACTGTCCGCCAATCTGATGACCGGTGACTGCAACCGCATCACCAATAAGACCGTGGCGTTCCTGACCTCGAAGTCCGGTGACACCGCCGAGACCGTAAAGGCAGCCAACTGGCTGAAAGAGCAGGGCGTGCGCCTGTTTGCCGCCGTCGGCAAGGAAAACTCCACGCTGGAATCCATCTGCGATGACACCATCGTCTACGGCGAGGGCCGTCCGCAGGAGCTGGTGTTTTATCTCCTGATCGGCCGCATCCTGTACCGCAGCGGCAGCTTGATGCCTACCCCCGCTTTGCGGATGAGCTGAAGAACCTTGCTTTTGCGCTGGCACAGGTACGCAAGCAGGCAGATGCCAAGTGCCTGAAATATGCGCAGGATTACTGCAAGGAGCCGTATAACATCTGGATCGCAGCGGCGATCTGTGGCCCACTGCGTACAGTTACAGCATGTGCGTGCTGGAGGAAAGCCAGTGGATCCGCACCAAGAGCGTTTCCAGCCCGGAATTCTTCCATGGCACGCTGGAGCTGCTGGAGGACGATGTCTGCACCACGCTGCTGCTGACTGAGGGTCCCACCCGTGCGCAGGACGAGCGCGTAAAGGAGTTTGCCGCCCGCCATACCAAAAAGCTGACCTGCTTTGACACAAAGGAGTATGCCCTGCCCGGCATCAGCGAGGAGTTCCGTCCGCTGCTCAGCCCCGTTGTCATGGCGGCTGTTCTGCAGCGCATCAGCAAGAACATTGAGGTCATCACGGATCATTCTCTGGATATCCGCCGCTATTACAGAAAAGAGAGCTATTGAGTATGAACTGATTGCATTAGGGGATAACGTAATAGACTATTACCACAATACACAGGAGTGCTTCCCCGGCGGCAATGCGGTAAACGTTGCAGTTCATGCGGCGGCGGCTGGGGGCACAGGCCGAGTATCTCGCTCCCTCGGTGACGACAAGATGGCACATATTGTGAGAAAGCACTCCGGGAAAACGGCGTGGACATCAGCCACTGCCCCGTTTTGCAAGGGCGCACGACCAAGGTGTGCAGCTATGATGTGGTCAACGGGGAGCGCAGCTTTATCGAGGTCATCACCGGGGAAAGCTGGACCGGCCCGCTGCAGATCACTGCGCAGGAGCTGGACGAGCTGAAAACCGCCGATCTGATCGTCAGCAGCTGCAACGCCAAAATGCCCGAACAGATGGCGGCTGTGCAGGCGCTGCCCGCTGTGTTCGCCTATGACTTCGGCGAAAAGGAGAAGTACCGCACCGATGCTACTATGACGAGGTTTGCCACGGCATAGATCTGGCGATGCTTTCCTGCAAGCCGATGGACAAGACTGCCTTTGCGGAATTGTGCGCACCACTGCATCGTCGCGGCGTGGTGCATATTCTGGCCACAATGGCGCAGCCGGACAAATGTTGTCTGTACAAGGGAAAATCGTGGAAAAGACTACCCAAATGGTAGAGGCAAGTGATACAATGGGGGCAGGAGATTCTTTCCTTGCCGCCTTCCTCTGCTCGCTGTATACTGCGGGGTGGCAAAAGGCAAAGCCCATGCCGGAGCAGGCGCTTGTGGCAGCACTGGTTGCCGGGCAGCAGGTCTCGGCACGCAACTGTATGGCACAGGGCGGCTTTGGCTGTAAAGCGGAAATCTCCCGGAACAGCATTGAATAACAAGAAGGAGATTTCCTATTATGATCGAACTGAACGGAATACAGCTTGACAAAACCAGCGCAGTTCCTCTGTACGAGCAGCTGCGGAAGGCATTGCTGGAGGCTATCACCAGTGGGAAACTGTCGGCAGGGACAAAATTGCCGACGGAGGAGGAGCTGTGCGCCCAGTTCGGCATTTCGCGCCCTGTTGCACGGCAGGCTTACAATATGCTGATTGAAGAGGGCTTTGTGGAGCGTATGCGGGGTCGCGGTACTTTTGTGCGCAGCCCCGATACCCGCGGGCGCTTTCTGAACAAGCAGCTGAGCTTTGCCGCCGAGATGGGGGTTTTGAATCTGGAACACCGTACCGAGGTGCTGCGTGCAGAGTGGGTAAGCTATACCCCGGAACTGTTTGCACGGCTCAAGCTGGAACGCGGGGATCGCTGTTATCATCTTGTGCGTATGCGCTATGTCAGTGGAAAGCCTTTGTTCTTGTGGAAAACTATGTGCCGGAATCTGTGTTCCCCGGTATTGATACCTACGACTTCGCCCGGCGTTCGCTGTATGATGTCTTTGAAACCGTCTACCACGAGAGAATTATTAAGTCGCGCCGTGTTCTGATGGCGCAGACAGCCAACGCCGAGTTTGCCAACCTGTTCGGCGTACATCGCGGTTCCCCCGTACTGTATGTCGAAAACACGGTCATGGACCAAAACGACCGCCCGATCGACCTCAGCAAAGAGTATCTGGACGGCGTTACCCAGAAATTTGAATTTGAAGTTGTCAACCAATAAGCCGGGACTGTGCGCCCGATTTTGCTAAAGGAGTGTAGTTTGCTATGGTAGGTGTAGTTGTGACCGGGCATGGCGCTTTGCCGCCGGTATGGCTGCCAATGTAAAAATGCTGGCAGGCAGTGATGCGGAACTAAAGGCCGTGGATTTTGCAGACGGCATGGATGTGGAAGTGTTTGAAAAGCAGCTGGCAGAAGCAATCGACAGCTATGCAGACTGCGAGGCTGTTCTGGTGCTGGCAGACATTGCCGGCGGCACGCCGTATAACCGCGCAGCAGGGCTTTCCATGACCCGCCCCAAGGTGCGTGTGATCTCCGGGCTGAACAGCAGTATGCTGATGGATCTGTGCATGCGCAACATCACCGGCGACGAATGTCCCGATGCGGATGCACTGGCCGCCGACATTATGCAGACCGGGCACGAGAACATCGGCAAGTTTGTGCTGGAGGTTCCCGCCCAGCCGCAGGAGGACGAGGACGGTATCTGAAGGGAGAAACGCCATGAGCCGATCAAGCAGTCATCTTTGATATGGACGGCGTGCTGATCGACAGTGAACCGGTCTACCTGCACCATCAGTATACGCACCTGAAACCGTTCTACCCGTGGATCACCCTGGAAAGCATGTACCGTTGGTGGGCATTTCCGGGCAGGAATATATGCCCTTTATGGCAAAACTCTGCCGCCGCACCGACGATGCCGCGTTCCGGCAGGAAATGGACGCCATGAACGCCGGCTGCCGGGTGTATTACCCGGACATTCTGCGCAAAGAGGTTCGCCCGCTGCTGCATGAATTAAAGCAGATGGGGCTGCAGGTAGCCCTTGCAAGCAGCAGCAGCCGGGAATGTATTGAGCAGGTCCTGGCACAATGCGAGATTCGGGAGCTGTTTGACTGTATCGTCAGCGGTCACGAATTTACCCGCAGTAAGCCGGACCCTGAAATTTACCGCTTCACCATGGACAAGCTCAGGCGCAAGCCGGAGGAATGTCTGATCGTGGAGGACTCTACCTACGGTGTGCAGGCGGGTACGGCGGCGGGCGGCGTTGTGGCTGTGCGGGACGAAAGATTCCGTTTTGACCAGCGGGCAGCACAGCTGCATATCGACAGCCTTGCCGAGCTGCCTGCGCTGGCGGCGTGCGGCGGAAAAAGGATACGCGCCGCCTTCTTTGATGTGGACGGCACCCTGATTACCGTGGGCGGCATCGGATGCCGCCCAGTGTAGCCCCTGCGTTGCAGGCTTTACAGCGCAGCGGTGTGCAGGTGTTTCTGTGTACCGGCCGCCATGCGCTGGAAATCGAGGAAGAGAATATGCTGCCCGGAATCACGGTTGACGGTGCTGTTTATATGAACGGTCAGCTCTGCGAGCTGCAGGGGCAGATCGTGCGGGAAACGCCCATTCCCGCCGGGGATTTGTCGGCATTGAAGCAGTTTTTGCAGAAAATGAACTGCAGCTGCATCTTTCTTGAAAAAGACAGGATGTACGCCAACTGCGTGGACTCCCGCATGGAGGTCGAGCAGGCAAAAATCGGCACCGCCGTGCCGGCTGTGCGTGACATCTCCGATTTGGAAAACCGCCGCATATATCAAGTCATCCCCTTCGTGAATGAGGAAGAGGAAGAAGAACTGCTGCGGCAGATGCCCCACTGCCGGACAAAGCGCTGGGGGGATGCTGTGGTGGATCTGATGAGCCGATCCGGCGGCAAGGAAAACGGCATCCGTGCCCTGTGTGCGGCAATCGGTATCACCCCGGAGGAAACCATCGCCTTTGGAGATGCCGACAACGATTTGGAAATGCTGCAGCTGGTCGGTATCGGTGTGGCTATGGGCAACGCCCTGCCGCAGGTGCGCACCTGTGCCGATATGGTCACAGACTCCGTGGAAAATGACGGCATCGCCATGCACTCCAAAAATTAAAACTGATTGGATAAATTATAAAGCGAGGAGCGCTTTCCCGCAAGAGAAGCTCCTCGTTTTCCAAAAAAGGGGCAGTGTTCTATGATGAAAGAAAAAACGCAGACCCTGGTAACGGATCAGCTGTATAACCTGGCTGCGGGGTTTCTGTACGCCCTGAGCATCTGTTATTTTGCCAAGGGCGCGGACTTTGCACCAGGCGGGCTGTCGGGTCTTGCCTTGCTGGGCAACTATCTGTGGGGGTTCCCCATCGGCATCACAACGCTGGTGCTGAATGTGCCCCTGGTTCTGCTT
>ENA-OQHY01001316-OQHY01001316.1-human-gut-metagenome-genome-assembly--contig:-NODE-1316-length-10785-cov-9.632858_pt1 | contig 10785 bp, 9 predicted proteins | sample MGYA00242570_ERZ504733 | MGnify/ENA primary metagenome ERZ504733 (study PRJEB26092, sample SAMD00036219) | human gut metagenome | host: Homo sapiens | study: EMG produced TPA metagenomics assembly of...
ATTATACAATAGATCTTCTTATCACTATGGTGACAGATGAGATTGCAGAAGAAACGGGCAAGGACAGAAAAGAGATATTGACAGATTTTCTATGTTCAAAGACAGGAAAAGCACTGTATGATGAGAACACAAAGCTGTGGTGCAATGGTCCGGCATATATAGCTGAATTGTATAGGGAAGAGTTAAAGAAATCCGGATATCAGATTTGAGATGATAGTATATCCGGATGGTGTTAAAAACTTCCGCTATTATATCGTTGTGACAACCAAATATTTCAAAAACGCTGAGGTCAGCATTTCCTAATCATAGGACAACGACCTCAGTTTTTTTATACCCAGGAATCGGCATTTATGAATAAGCCGGTTCTTTTTATTTACAGAAAAGAAGGAGGACGACAGAGTGGGCAGAGTAAAAAATCCGAAATACGAATCCATGTCGCTGGAAGAATTAAAGGCAAATATGGAAAAGAGCAGACAGGAACTGGAAGTTGCGATCCACAACAAAAACCTTCTGGAGCAGAGGAAAAAGGTGGTGGAACGCAGAGAACGTTCCCACCGGCTGATTGTCAAAGGGGCAGAGTTTGAGAAAGCGTTTCCATTGTCAAGAGATCTGGAACAGGAAGAATTTCAGGAGGTAATGAACCAGATGCGTAACAGCAGTTACAACAAGAGTGTTGTGCGGCAGAATTATATAGCTGCTTCACAAAAAGACAGACAAGAGATTGCCGAAGCAGTTAAAAAAACAGAGAAGGGAGATGACAGCTAATGGCACTGTATCATTTTTCAGTAAGACATGTATCCAGAGGGAAAGGACAGATGGTGGTCGCTTCCGCAGCCTATATTTCCGGGCAAAGGATTTTTGACAGTTATTACAACAAGATACACGATTATACAAGCAAATCGGGTGTGATATTTACAGAAATCCTGACACCGGAGTATGTGCCGGAGCGTCTGACTGACAGGGAAACCCTCTGGAACGAGGTGGAGCATGTGGAAAGGAACAACAAGGCGCAGCTTGCCTATTCGTTTGACATTGCCCTGCAGAATGAATTGACACTTGAGGAAAATATAAGACTGGCGAAAGAGTTCTGCCAGGAGCAGTTTGTGGCACGTGGCATGATCGTGGATCTGGCAGTCCATGAGGGAAAATCGGATAATGAAGAAGAGCCGGATAATCCCCATTTCCATGTGCTTGCCCCAATCCGTCCTTTTACAGAGGAAGGAATCTGGGGCAATAAACAGAGACGGGAATATATTCTTGATGAGGATGGAAACCGGGTGAAGGATGCGAAAGGAAAAGATATGTTCAATGCTGTTTCTACTACCGGTTGGAATGATCCGGAGCTTTTAAAGGAGTGGCGGAGAGCATGGACAGAGAAAGTAAATGGGAAATTCCGGGAATGTCACATGGCAGCCAGAATCGACCACCGTTCCTACAAAGAACAGGGGATTGAACTGATCCCGACCATCCATGAGGGATATGAAGTCCGGGCAATGGAGAAAAAGGGAATCAAAACAGTTATTGGAGAATTGAACCGGGCAATCCGGCAGTTCAACCAGATGTTCATTTCCCTGAAAGAATCCATTCAGTGGATGAAGACAGCTTATGAGGAAATGAAAGCAGAGCTGGATCGTAGGCAGAACCCTACACTTCTGGAGAGTTTGCAGGATTATTATGATAAGAAGACACAGGGCAGACCGTCACTTCCAAATTTCTATGAGGAAATGAAACGAAGAGGGAAGAATCTCTCCAATTTACAGGAGTTTTCAAAATCCATCAATTATCTTCAGACCCATCAGATAGAGACGATGGATGACTTGCAGGAACGGATTGAGGAACTGAACGGTGTTGTTTCTGTCAGCAAAAAAGAAATTTCTGAAAAGCGGAAACAGTTAAAGGAACTGGAGAATCTGGAAAAGATGGCAGAGGTAATAAAAACAAACCAGCCATTGATTGATGAGTATAATCGTTTCTATTTTCAGAAAAGACGGGAGAAATACTATCAGCAGCACAAAAAAGAAATCAATTATTACCGCAAATGTGAACGGGAACTGAAACAACATCTGGATCAAAATGGAAAGGTGCCTACTGCCAGATGGAAACGGGAGAAAGAAGAACTCCAGGCGGTGATCGAAGAGCTGAAAGCAGATAATCAGCCGTATCAGGAGGAACTTGCGTTTGTAAAAAAGGTACAGAGCTGTGCGGACATTGCCAGACGTGACCGGGAAATGGCAGAAGCAGATACTTCCGGGCGTTCAGAAGAAAAAAGGGAGAAGCAGGTGAATTTCCCGGTATTTCATGGAGTTCAGACGGAAGGTATTCTTGAAGAAAATGGGAAGGCAGAGCAACAGCCGGTGAAGCAGTCGGAGCAGAAGCCAGAAAAGAAGACTTCTCTTCTGAGAAAACTGGATGAAAAGAAGAAAGAGTGTGCAGAGCGTGATGCAAAACAACAGGCAGTGAAGAAAAAACGGAACCATGAGATGAATTTATAACAGTCTGTCAGCAGGACAGATGGGAAAGGATGATAAAAATGCAGTATACAGAAGAACAGATTACAAGAGCCAACCAGACCAATCTTGTTTCTTTTCTGAACGCACAGGGGGAACAGTTGGTGAAAAGTGGCAGGGAATACCGCTGGAAAAAGCATGACAGTGTAACGGTATCCGGAAACCGGTGGTACCGGCACAGCCAGGGCAGGGGCGGCTATCCGGTGGATTTTGTGATGGAATTTTACAACGCTACATTTCCGGAAGCAGTTAAAAAGCTGATCGGGGAGGAAGGCGAAGGCAGGAACAGTACCTGCCCCGCCCCGTCCCCTGACTTTCGTTTACCAGAGAAAGAGGAGAATAATGATAGAATCATCAGATATCTGACAGAAAACAGAGGGATTGAAAAGAATCTGGTGGAGGAATGGATCAGCAGTGGGGATGTTTATGAAGAAAAGAAGCACCATAATGTGGTGTTTGTTGGCAGAGATGCAGACGGTATTCCTAGATATGCCATTGCAGGGGAACAAGTGAAATAAAATACAGGGGAGATGTGGCTGGATCTGATAAATCTTGCGGATTCTGTCACAGAGGGACGGATACTCAGTTGTTTGTGTTTGAAGCAGCCATTGATTTGCTTTCTTTTATACAATTATTTCCCAAAGACTGGAAAAAGCGGAGCTACCTGAGTCTGGGTGGCATTTCCAGTGCGGCACTGATGGCTTTTCTTTCTGAACGCCCTCAGATTACTTCTGTATTCCTGTGTCTGGATAATGACCGGGCAGGGAATGAAGCCTGTGAGAAACTGGCAGAAGAAATCCCGGACGGATACAGTGTCGTCCGTCTGAAACCGTCCCGAAAGGACTGGAATGAAATCCTCTGTGATAAAAATGTAGACAGGAAGAAAGCAATCGCAGAAACAGTTACAATGAAAGCACCGGAGAAGGAAGCACTGGTGCCGATGCTGTGTTACGAAGATATTGAACAGACCAGTGTAGAATGGCTGTGGTTTCCCTATCTGCCATTTGGAAAGCTGACAATTATTCAGGGTAATCCGGGAGAGGGAAAAACTTATTTTGCCATGATGCTGACCGCAACCTGCACGAACCGGAAGACTTTCCCGAATATGGAAGAAATTGAACCTTTCAATGTGATCTATCAGACCGCCGAAGATGGCATGGGAGATACGATCAAGCCGAGACTGGTAGAAGCAGGTGCCGACCTGAGCCGGGTTATGGTCATTGATGATACAGAGGAAGCACTGACATTATCCGATGACCGTATTGAAAAGGCTATCCGTCAGAATCAGGTCAGACTTTTAATCATTGATCCAGTACAGGCTTTTATCGGTGCAGATGTGGATATGAACCGGGCAAATGAAGTTCGTCCGGTATTCCGGAAACTAGGGATGATCGCAGAGCAGACAGGCTGTGCCATTGTGCTGATCGGACATCTGAACAAATCTTCCGGGACACAGAGCACCTACCGGGGACTTGGTTCCATTGACATCATGGCGGCAGTGAGGAGCCTGCTTTTCATCGGAAAAGTAAAGAAAGATCCGACAACAAGAGTACTGATCCATGAGAAAAGTTCCCTTGCACCTCCGGGTGAGACTATGGCATTTAAACTTGGAGATGAAGAAGGCTTCCGATGGGTGGGAGCTTATGAGATTTCTGCCGATGATCTTCTGGATGGAAAGGAAGGAAAGCCGACAGAAACAAAGCTGCAACGGGGAACGAAACTGATTTATGAACTTCTTGCAGACGGAAATGCCGTTACAATCCGGGAACTGGATGAAAAGGCAAAAGTACAGGGAATCTCCCAGAGAACCATGCGTGAAGCCAGAAGCCGGATGAAAGAAGAACTGGATTATCAGATGAATGAAAAGCAGGAAAATACCATTCGATTAAGAAAATAAAAAGAAATAGGTGACGGCAGGATTTGAGAGCGGACGGCAGTCTTTATAGATACCCTATCTGCCGCCTGCCGTCTGCCAGTGCAAGGCAATCGAACGAAAACAGTAGGTATCCATACGAAAATAAAAAAATGCAACCAACAGTCTGGGCAGTTAATCTGAAAAATGGATTAGCTGCTCTTTTTTGCAAAAACGGAGGTTTTACAATGGCAGCGAAGAAGAAAATCATCAATATCAAAGTGTATTTTGACGGTAATCAGGACGCAAAAGAAGTATTTGCCGAGGTGATTGCACAGAAAATACGTGACACGAAAACAAAAGATAAACTTGCAATAATGAAAGATAAGCAGTATAATGATTATGAGCTCAGTAATCTGAAATCTGCGTAGGATGTGCAAAGTAGCGGAGGTATCAGATGAACAACAGATATATAAATCAAAACAGCAATACAGACAGAAATGCAACATGGAGAGTTGGCGTATACTGCCGACTTTCCAAGGATGACGAGCTGACAGGCGAGAGTGCCAGTATTTCCAACCAGAGGGATATTCTTGTGAATTATTGCCAGTCGCAGGGATGGCAGGTCGTGGATGTTTTTCAGGATGACGGTTATACAGGTCTGAACACTGACCGCCCGGATTTGCAGAGACTTCTCAAAGCCTGCGAGAAAGGTCTGGTAAACCTTGTGATCACGAAGGATCAGAGCCGTCTAGGACGTAACCATGTGCAGACCGGATTTCTGATGGAGGAATTTTTCCCGAAGCATGGCGTAAGGTATATCGCATTGTATGATAATGTAGATACCTTTGACGGAGATAATGAGATTGCTCCGTTCAAGAACGTGCTGAATGAGATGTATTCCAGGGATATTTCCAAGAAAGTTCATGCTTCCTACCACCTGCAGGCAACCAAGGGGAAGTTTACAGGCGTTGTTCCACCATTGGGATATCAGAAAGACCCGGAGGAAAAGGGACATCTTCTGATTGATGAGGAGACAGCACCGATTGTCCGGAAAATTTTTCAGTGGGCGGTGGATGGTCATGGAATCAACTTCATATCCAGAGAACTGGAACGCCAGCAGATTCCATGCCCTACCTGGTGGCACAGGAAACGGGGACTTCGCACTTACTACACCAAATGGGAAAAGAAAGATCCGGAGAATGGGAAATATGTATGGGATGAATCCTATCTGAAATCCCTGCTGATGAATCCCGTTTACTGTGGAGACATGGCTTCCCAGAAACGGTACTACCGTTTTAAGATTGGCAATCAGGGAGATAAAGCACCGGAGGATTGGATTACAGTCAGGGATACCCATGAAGCAATCATTCCACAGGATGTATTTGCTCTGGTGCAGGCGAAGATGAAAGGCAGGAAACGCCAGACAGAACAGGGAGAATACAGTATGTTTGCCGGTTTACTCCGTTGTGCAGAGTGTGGCGGTGCATTAACATTAAAGAAGACGCATACCAAAGATCAGCATGAAGTTTATACCTGTTCCACTTATATTCATAAGGGAAAAGCACACTGCACCCAGCACCGGGTGGACGCTGATGATTTGTATGATGCAGTTCTTACCAGAATCCAGGAATGTGCAAAAGCAGTCACCGGAGATGGAACAGAACTGGAAAATCGAGTGAAGGAGTTATGCGAAGAAGATACACAGGGACACAGAGACAGTCTGGAGAAGCTGGTATCAAAACAGAAAGACCGCCTGGAGACATTAGACCGGTTGATTGCAAAACTGTATGACGATCTGATCAATGACAAGATTACAGAATCTGTTTTTGATAAGATGTTGGAGAAGACACAGAAAGAGCAGGCAGACATCAAAAAGGAACTTTCCCAGAACCAGAATGTGCTGAATACAGAAGAAAAACTGGATGCACAGTCACAGCAGTGGAACGAGGATATCAGCGAGTATGTGGACATTAAAGAACTGGATGCCAATCTTTTGAACCGGCTGATCAGTAAAATCGTTATCTCAGAACCACAGGAGAAAGACGGAACAGAGAATTACCGCCGAACTCCTGAAACGGTCACAATGGAAATTCATTTCAATTTAAAACCAATACCGGAGCTTGGAACCATCGAAAGAGGTTCCGGCTCCCATAAATAAGAAAAATCTATCAAAATTTAATCTATTTTAATCTTTTCAAGCTCATTTCGAGCCAATATTTTCTCATAAAAGACATAAAACAGTTGATGGCGGGCGGTGGCATCGTACTGATTGGAATAAACCTGATTCCACAGCTTGCAACTTTGTTTGGATAAATAAATGGGTGGAATAACCGAAAAAATAACAGAGTTCATAAAGGATCTGCTAACAGGCTGGATCACATCAAACCTGGATACCATGTTTACCGATGTAAATACCAAAGTAGAAACGATTGCTGCGGAGGTTGGGAAAACACCCCAAAATTGGAACAGTGGCATTTTTTCCATGATAAAAAATCTGTCGGATAATGTCATTGTCCCCATTGCGGGATGATTATTACATTTGTACTGTGTTATGAGCTGATTTCCATGATTATGGAAAAAACAATATGCACGATACGGATACGTTTATGTTTTTCAAATACATTTTTAAGATGTGGGTAGCGGTATATCTGGTTACTCATACTTTTGATATTGCGATGGCAATTTTGATGTAGCGAATCATGTGGTATCCAATGCTGGCGGTATGATAACCGGTTCCGCATCTATTGATGTTACAGAAGCATTGAAAACGCTTCTTGAAACGCAGATTGAAGATATGGGAATCGGAGAATTACTGGGGCTTGGTCTGGAAACGATGCTGGTCAGTTTATGTCTAAAAATCATATCAGTCCTGATTACCGTCATTTTATATGGACGAATGATAGAAATATATCTTTATGTCTCTGTGGCACCTATTCCGTTTTCAACATTTACGAACAGGGAATGGGGAAGTATTGGAAATAATTACGTGAAGGCATTATTAGCGTTGGGATTCCAGGGATTTTTTATGATGGTATGTGTTGCGATTTATGCGGTTCTGGTAAATGCCATTACAGTTGCGGATAATCTTCATACAGCTATCTGGTCAGTTGCAGCATATACAGTTATTTTATGTTTCAGTCTGTTTAAGACCAGTTCCCTGGCAAAATCAATCTTCAATGCACATTAGGAGGAAACAAGAATATGGCATATGTTCCAGTGCCGAAAGATTTTTCAAAAATAAAGACAAAATTAGCACTGAATTTAACTAAAAGACAAATTATATGTTTTTCTCTGGCAGGAATTTGTGGGGTTCCGGTCTATTTGCTGACAAAAGCAGGACTGGGAACAGATGTGGCAGCAACGCTTATGATCATAGTGATGCTGCCATTTTCTTTTTTGCAATGTATGAAAAGGGTGGATTTCCAGCAGAGAAAATACTGCTTCACATTATCCGGCAGAAATTTTTAAGACCTGGAATCAGGGTCTATCGTTCAAAAAACTTATATGACCGGATTATAGAGTACGATAAATTAGAGAAAGAGGGTGCATGGCTTGAGAAAAAGGCAAAAGAAGCCAGGGAAGCGAGAAATCCGTTCCATTTCTTTAAAAAAGCAGACCGAAAAAAATAAGAAACAGAAAACCGGACTTACGAAAGAGGAAAAAAAGCGTCTGAAAGAACTTCGGATGATAAAAGCGGAGAATCAGAAGAAGAGGAAGCCTTTTACAGCGCAGGATACGATTCCATATAAGGAAATATATAAGGATGGTATCTGCAGAACGGATGATAACTATTATTCAAAAATGGTGCAGTTCTACGATATAAATTACCAGTTAGCGCAGAATGATGATAAAGCGGCTATTTTTGAGAACTATTGTGAGTTCCTAAATTCATTTGACAGCTCTGTTGAGGTACAAATTACATTTCTTAATCAACAGGTGAATTTTGATGAGTATGCAAAAAATATTGATATTCCAGAGCAGGATGACTGTTTCAATGATATCCGGAAAGAATATTCGGATATGTTGAAAATGCAGCTTTCCAAAGGAAATAACGGGCTTGTAAAAACAAAATATATCACATTTTCCATTAAAGCGGATAATCTGCGAAATGCAAAATCCAGGCTGGAGAGAATTGAAGCCAGTGTGTTGAATAATTTTAAGGTGATGGGAGCCATGGCAGAGCCTTTAAATGGAGTAGAACGTCTGAAAATTCTGCATGATGTGATGAATATGGACACAAAAGAATCTTTCCATTTCCATTATGGGATGGTTGCAAAAACAGGTCTGCAGACAAAAGACTTTATTGCACCTACCGGATTTGATTTTCGCAATGACAGCTATTTTCGGATGGGACAGACTTTTGGATGCGTGTCATATTTACAGATTACATCACCAGAACTTACGGATAAACTGCTGGCAGATCTGCTGGATCTGGAAGAGAATCTTATCATCAATATGCACTTGCGTCCCATTGATCCCAAGGCAGCTATTAAAAGTCTGAAAAGTACGCTGTCAAATATTCAGAAAATGAAAATTGAAGAACAGAAGAAAGCGGTCAGAAGCGGATATGATATGGATATTATTCCAACGGACATTTCTACATACGGAGAGGATGTGGAGGGATTGCTCAATGAAATCCAGTCCAGGAATGAGAAACTTTTTGAACTTACTTTTTTGCTGATGAATACAGCGGACAATAAGAGAAAACTGGACAATATTGTGTATCAGACGGCAGGAATTGCTCAGAAATATAATTGTAATATACGGAGACTTCAATATCAGCAGGAACAGGGACTTGTGGCATCACTGCCACTGGGAATGAACCAGACTGGAATACAGAGAATTATGACTACGACTTCTACAGCAATCTTTGTTCCGTTTACCACACAGGAACTTTTCCAAGGCGGTGAAGCTCTTTACTATGGCTTAAATGCACTGTCAAACAATCTCATTATGGTGGATCGGAAACGATTGAAAACACCTAACGGCCTGATTTTGGGTACTCCTGGTTCCGGTAAGAGTTTTGCAACGAAAAGGGAAATTCTCAATGTTTTCCTGATTACAGACGATGACATTATTATCTGTGACCCGGAGGGAGAATATTTTCCGCTGGTAAATGCCTTAAATGGTGAAGTTATTAAAATCAGTGCAAAAAGTAATGATTACATCAATCCTATGGAAGTGAACCTGGATGTTGTTTATCATCCGGAGAAATACAGGATTAATGGCGATGTGGAGGATATTGATACCATTATTGCTGATAAAGCAGAGTTTATCACATCTTTCTGCGAGGTCATTATGAAGAAACCTCAAAATGCAGAATTAAATGGTGATGAGGTTTCCATGATTGACCTGTGTGTAAAAGACATTTATAAAAAATATCTTTACAATGATCCAAAACCGGAAAATATGCCGACTCTGCAGGATTTCTATGAACGTCTGAACTTTTATGCACCAGATAAACCAGCAGCACAGAACATTGCCAACAGTCTGCAGTTGTATGTAACAGGATCGCAGAATGTATTTAACCATCGAAGTAATGTCGATACGCAGAACAGAGTGGTATGCTTTGATATCCGGGAACTTGGAACCACACTACGAAAAGCAGGGATGTTGATTGTCCAGCATATGGTTTGGACAAGAGTATCACAGAACCGCAGTCGCAGGAAATCAACCCGTTATTATGTGGATGAATTTCACCTTTTGCTGAACCAGCCACAGACTGCTAATTATTCTATTGAAATGTGGAAGAGATTTCGTAAGTGGGGTGGAATCATTACAGGAATCAGTCAGAATGTAACAGATTTTCTTGGCTCTCTGGCAGTAGAAAGTATTGTGGGAAACAGTGATTTTATCCTGATGTTAAATCAGCACAGCGGGGATCAGAAGATCCTTGCGGAGAAATTGAATATTTCCAAGCATCAGATTTCTTTTGTAAATAACAGTAATGCAGGAGAAGGGCTGCTTTTTTACGGAAATGTAATCATACCTTTTGCAGACAGATATCCGCAGGATACCAGAACCTATGCTTTGATGAGTACTAAACCGGATGAGATTCAGACTTAACGGACAAAAAAGCAGAGGTGAGGTACATTGGGAAAACAAAAATATACGGCGAAAGAGAAGAAAGTCAGCCGTATGACCAGAAATGGTCTGGTTGAGGAAAATCTTGCAACAAAGGAGACCAGAAAAGTTACAAACAGCGATCAGGAGTTGCCTTATAAACAGAAGGATGTAGAACAGGCATTTATTACTTCTGAAAAGAAGAAAAACTCTCATAAAAAAGCTGAAAAGAAACAATTTTCCGAAAAAGTTCAGGAGGGAAATCCTGCCAAAAAAGAAGAGGCTGCAAACAGTCCTCCGGGAAAACGAAAAACACAGGGACGGTACAGATACCGGGACAAGCCTGCAGGTGTATCTGTG
>ENA-OQHY01001317-OQHY01001317.1-human-gut-metagenome-genome-assembly--contig:-NODE-1317-length-10775-cov-1.775920_pt1 | contig 10775 bp, 15 predicted proteins | sample MGYA00242570_ERZ504733 | MGnify/ENA primary metagenome ERZ504733 (study PRJEB26092, sample SAMD00036219) | human gut metagenome | host: Homo sapiens | study: EMG produced TPA metagenomics assembly of...
CAATCGGAGCAATCCCCACCTGGCGGCTATTCGCAGAGGCCGTATTAAAGGCCAACGAAATTAATGCCAGGGCGACTGGAAATCTCAGCAACATATTATTTCGCATGATAGTCATTTTTATCTCCCTGACTCTGAATGACGCTTAAATATTTACCCCTAAAGGGGTATAAATAATTCGACAAATATCTTACCTGGGTCCGAATAAATATTGGACAAACGCTCCCCAACCCCATTTCCATTGGAGATGAGAGCCGACCATATTCTTATGACAATAAGAATTTACTTATTTCTTTAACTGGTTTGCAGCATAACAAAATGCGCTATAGGCAACTACACCCACAATGTTAATGTGGTGTTACAGATAAGAAAAAAGATGGGGTTTCTGGACAAAACCTTAAAAAGGGGCTTTCAAATGAAACAAATAAAGTCTTTGTTATTTAAGTAAAATTTTAGAATCGCCGGATGCACATTTTTGCGTTAATTTCAGCATGCGTCAGACACAAAGATTTTCAAAGAAATGTCAATTTAAGTAACCATAATGCCATATACAACATTAATATCTATTAATATAAAAATACACAGAATTTATTGCTATTTATTAATTTCATTAAAGCATTAATGGTTGTATATTGGTATCACAATGGTTATATCCGCCAGTGTGTTTAATAAAACACAACAGTAACATTGCTGTTAACATTTGGAATGAATCACTCACACCGTATTAATAACATTTTAATAATAACTAATGTGAACAATACCGGACATTGATACTTACTGGCGATCAACACCCTTCCCTCTGCGGTAAAATGCTGTAATATGCAATTTATTGCGACATTTTGCGGGATTCACCCATGCACAAAACGGCCAGACAAAAATATGTGCTTGATATCATTAGTGAGCACGGGCAGGCCAGCATTACGGAACTGGCGGACAAACTGCAGGTCTCAGCGGACACCATCCGCCGGGATCTGACCGATCTCGAGAAACAGGGGCTGGCGCAAAAGAACCACGCGGTGCAATTGCCCTGAATCTGTCGGCCATGAATCGTCAGGGGCGCAATACACTGCTGCCGGAAACCAAACAACGTCTTGGTAAACAGGTGGCGCAGGCTGTTCCGCCAGGTTCGACGCTGTTTCTGGATGCGGGGAGCACGATAATGCTGTCGCCTCGTTCCTGAAGGGACCGCTGACAATCATCACCACCTCGCTGGATATCGCGTGCACTTCAGCGACCGTGACGATATCGAACTGATCCTGCTCGGCGGAAAATGGGATCACAAGCAGCGACTGTTTGCCGGCAGCGCCACCCTTTCCCTGCTGTCACGCTACCGCGCGGATATCGCCATTCTGGGAGCTGTGCTATCCATGCTGAACTCGGTCTGAGCGCCGGAAAAGAGGCCGATGCCGAGGTCAAACGGGCGATGCTCGCGGCCAGCCATGAGCGCTGGATTGTCGCCGACCATCTGAAACTAAACCGCTGTGAACCGTATCTGGTCAGCGGATTATCCAACATCCAGCACCTCTTTTTAGATCGTCCCTGGCCTGAGCTTGGGGACCCTGGCGCAATGCACATTACGGTTTGCGCGAAATAACGTGGAGAAGGTCATGAGTAAAGAGAAGACAATCAACATTGCGCTGATCGGGTATGGATTTGTAGGCAAGACCTTCCATGCCCCGCTGATCCAGTCCGTGGACGGCCTCAAGCTGGCGGTGGTTTCGTCTCGTGATGAAGAGAAGGTTAAACGCGATCTTCCTGATGTTCAGGTGGTGGCAACCCCGGAAGAGGCAATTCAGCATCCAGATGTCGATCTGGTGGTGATTGCCTCCCCTAACGCCACCCACGCGCCGCTGGCAACGCTTGCCCTGAATTCAGGCAAACATGTGGTCGTGGATAAACCGTTCACGCTCGACATGCAGGAAGCCGCGACTGATTGCCCTGGCGCAAGAGAAGCAACGGCTGCTCTCCGTCTTCCATAACCGCCGCTGGGACAGCGACTTCCTCGGCATTAAGCAGATATTGAGCAAGGAACCCTTGGCAAGGTCAAACACCTTGAGTCGCACATTGACCGTTTCCGCCCGGAAGTGCGCGTGCGCTGGAGAGAGCAAAACGTGCCCGGTAGTGGTCTGTGGTTTGATCTGGGGCCGCACCTGATTGACCAGACGCTGCAGCTCTTTGGACTGCCACAGTCGGTACAGGGCAATATCGCCACGCTGCGTGACGGCGCGGAAATTAACGACTGGGCACACGTGGTCTTAGATTATCCGCAACATAAAGTGATTCTGCACTGCAGCATGCTGGTGGCTGGCGGAACGGCGCGTTTTACCGTTCACGGCGATAAAGGCAGCGTGGTGAAAGCCCGAATCGACCAACAGGAAGCGCAACTGCTGGCGGGCGTGATCCCCGGCAGTGAGGCCTGGGGCGAGGACAGTGACAGCATGGTGTTCTTTGGTGCAAACGGTGAGCCGCAGACCGTTACCACGCCGAAAGGCGATCAGCGTCAGTACTACATCAACGTGCGTGATGCGCTACTCGGAAAAATCACCAATCCGGTTCATCCGGTCGAGGCGCTGGCGGTGATGGCGGTACTGGAAGCGGCCGTGAAATCCTCAGAGACGGGCACCACTCAGGCGCTGGAGTTAACCCCGGAAGAGCGCGCTCAACTGCAATAAAACGCTAAAAAAAAAGCCCTGCAGACTGCTGCAGGGCTCGCTGTTATGGGTTACTGGCGTTTTTTTGGCATCATGCGCAGGAGGGTGTTGTCTTTCCAGAAATAGTGATGCATCAGCGCCGCCATCGCGTGCAGACCAATCACAACGTACCCCACGTTGGCCAGCGTCTCGTGCCACTCTTTCAGAACGTCGACCAGATCAAAATTCGATTCTGCCGCGTGCGGCATCACCAGACCAAAGGCTAACCAGTCAGTACCACGGTTATACATCATGACAATACCAATCAGCGGCAACGCGATGAACAGCAGATACACCACCAGATGACCAAGATGGGACAGTCCGGTCACCATCGGTTTTGGCTTCGGTTCAATCGGCGGTGCGCGGAATTTAAGGCGAACCACTAAACGCGTCACCATCAACACCAGCACAGAGATGCCGCACGAAACGTGGATCATGTTGATCACCGGCCGGGCGGTGCGTGGGAAGAAGCCTTTGAACTCCATCGCGCAGTAGGCGACGATGATTAACAAAAACACCAGCCAGTGGATAGCAATTTGCAGGCTTGTATATTTAGTACGCATGAGATTTCCTGATAAATAACCGATATCGCGCCAACATAATCCCCTTTCCTTAAAAATTCATTAATTTTTCTGTATGGTTTTTCAAATACTTCCCCTCGCATGAAGCTTCTTCAATTGCCGCCCTGTCCGTGATGGTCTAAGCCTGGATGAGTTCAAACTGTCGCAAAGACGCGTTCACAGGAGTACACCATGAGTAAAATTGGCATTAACGGATTTGGACGCATAGGACGCCTTGTCCTGCGTCGCCTTCTTGAAACCCAGGACAGCAACACCGTCGTCGCCATCAACGATCTCACCTCTCCCAAAGTACTGGCTTATCTGCTCAGGCATGATTCCAACTACGGTGGCTTCCCGTGGAGCGTAGATTTCACCGAAGACGCCTGATTGTTGACGGAAAAACTATCGCCGTGTACGCCGAAAAAGAGGCAAAACATATCCCGTGGAAAGCCGCGGGCGTGGATATCGTCGTGGAATGCACCGGCTTCTACACGTCGGCAGAAAAATCACAGGCACACCTTGAGGCCGGAGCCAAAAAAGTGCTGATCTCTGCCCCTGCCGGTGAGATGAAAACCATCGTGTATAACGTGAATGACGATACCATTGTCGCCAGTGATACGATTATTTCCGTTGCTTCCTGTACCACCAACTGCCTCGCCCCACTGGCAAAAGCCCTGCACGATGCGTTTGAAATAAAAGTGGGCACCATGACAACCATTCACGCCTATACCGGCACGCAGCGCTGGTGGATGGCCCGCGCGGGAAAGACCTTCGCGCTTCACGCGCCGCGGCGGAGAATATCATTCCGCACACCACCGGGGCGGCCAAAGCCATCGGTCTGGTGATTCCGGCCCTCAGCGGCAAGCTGAAAGGCCACGCCCAGCGCGTACCGGTGAAAACCGGTTCAGTGACCGAGCTGGTCTCGATTCTGGGTAAAAAGGTCACCGTTGAGGAGATCAACGCCGCGCTGAAAAAAGCGACGCAGGGGAATAAATCTTTTGGTTATACCGATGAAGAGATTGTTTCGTCTGATGTGATTGGCTCTCACTTTGGTTCTGTCTTTGACGCCACACAGACCGAGGTATCAGAGGCTGGCGATCTGCAACTGGTGAAAACCGTCGCCTGGTATGACAACGAATACGGTTTCGTCACCCAGCTGGTGCGCACGCTGGACAAATTCGCCTCGCTGTAATGCCTGTCCCCTCTCCGCGGAGAGGGGAATACCGCAAACGGCCTCTGCTCAGAGAAGCGACCGGTGGTTCAGGGCATCCGTAAGCACAGGATCCTGCTTTAACCGTGCCCACGCTGCAGTCACCTCGTCGGGGAATTCAACGTGTGCAATAAAATCACGCCCGGCCGGGCCATAGCCGTTCATGTCATCACAGAGTCGCGGAAGCTCGCCTAAAATGAGCGAGAGATAACGCTCTACCGGCCAGAGACCAGCACTCTCCCCGCTGAACACCAGCCCGTTTTCGCCATTTTTCAGCACCGGTGTATAGCCCGGGTGGCTGACCCACTGCGGCGAAGCAGACTCGTCACGGCACACGCGGGCAAAGGTTGCCATCGTGCGGCGCTGCATGGTCGGATCCTGCACGACCAGCACACGCCCGGACGTCTGTTGATGCTGTTTGAGCATGTTCCAGCTAAAACGCGCGTTTTCTCCGCAGTTGGTTGATTGATCGTCAACCCACACGCGCGCATCAGGGATCTGCCAGAACTGGCGGGCAATATCGGCCAGAATACGTGCTTCCGCTCGCCCCGTTACCGGGACAGTGTGATAACGCGGATGCTGAGCGATGGCCGCATACAAAAACGCGGTCGAATGGCCAATCCCTCCGCTAATCAGTAACGGAACGTCGTGTTCAGCGGCAAGACGGCAGGCAGCGTCGATGGTCGGCATCACCGCGTTTCCGGCCAGAATAACCCTGTCAACCGCCGCCACGTCGCGGGTATCGCCCAAATCATCCTGTGCCAGCCACTGGCCGACCGTGTTGATTGCCGCCAGGGTTGACTCCGGCAGAAGGGAAAATGCGTCTGAACCATGGTGATGTCCTCAGTTGCTCTGGTTCAGATTAACGACTTCAGAACGACAAAACAACGGCCTTCCGGGCCGCTCTTTTTCCTTAACCTGTTCTTCAACATTTGATTAACCTGCGAAAATCATATTCACTTGAATTATCATTTGCGGCAAACGTAGAATCGTTAGCCACTCATTATTCAATTTTTTCTAAGGTAAAAGACGTTATGCGCCTGCCCGAACGCGACCCTTATGCTCCTCGCGAGTGGCAGCCTCATGAGAAACCCGCCCTGTTGGGTTCGCCCTCCACGCCAGAACACAGCACGCCAAAACGGATTGCCTACGGGGTTGTCGGTCTGCTGGTGTGCCTGACGGGGGCGCTGGGTAATGCAGTGGTTACCGCCAATCTGCAAAATCTGCAGGGGACCTTCGGGGCCTGGTCGACAGAAATCGCCTGGCTCCCGGCGGTGTATGTAATGACCAACATCTCCATCAACCTGCTGCTGGTGAAATTCCGCCAGCAGTATGGTTTGCGTGCCTTCACGGAAGGTTTTCTGGTGCTGTATGTGCTGGTCACCTTTTTCCACCTTTTTGTAAACGATCTCAGCTCCGCGCTGATGGTGCGTGCCGCACACGATGGTGGCCGCCGCGCTCAGCTCCCTCGGTATTTACTACCAGATACAGGCCTGGCCCGCGAAACACCGTCTGAAGGCACTGACCATCGGGATTACCGGGTCATCGCTCGCCATCCCCCTCGCCCGCCTCTTTTCGACCGAGCTGCTGCAGCTTGACGAGTGGCGCGGGCTTTACTTCTTTGAGCTCGGGCTGGCGCTCATTTCATTGGCCTGCGTGATAGCGTTGAAATTGCCTCCTGGCGACCGGCGCAAGGTCTTCGAGAAAAAAGACTTCATCACCTTCTTTTTACTGGCCCCGGGGATGGCGCTGCTCTGCGCTGTGCTCTCCTTAGGCCGTCTTTACTGGTGGTTTGAAGCGCCGTGGATCGGCTGGTCGCTGGCATTAGCGCTGGTATTAATCGTGTCTGCGATCGTGTTTGAACATAACCGTTCTAACCCGTTACTGAATACCCGCTGGCTGTCGAGCGGCAGCATCGTGCGTCTCGGGCTCATTATGCTGCTGATCCGCATCGTGCTGGCGGAGCAAAACACCGGCGTTATCGGCTGGCTGCAGTATGTCGGCTTGCAGAATGAGCAGATGACCCACCTGGCGTGGTCTATTTTTGCCGGTATTGTCTGCGGGATTGTGACCAGCTGTTTGACCATCAAGCCCACAAAACTGGCGTGGCCGATCATTACCTCGCTGGCGCTCATGATTGTTGCTCCCTGCTGGATAGCCAGTCGAACAACCTGACCCGCCCGGACCAGCTGATGCTCAGCCAGTTCCTGCTGGGCTTCGGCAGCGCCTTCTTCCTCGCGCCCGCCATGCTGGCCGCCATTGGCGGGGTCATCGCCGATCCGCGTAACCTGGTGAGCTTCTCGGTGATGTTTGGCATGAGCCAGAACCTCGGCGGCCTGCTCGGCTCTGCCATCCTGGGGACCTTCCAGACCTGGCGCGAGAAATACCACTCCAGCATGCTGGCCGATCAGCTCACAACCCTGAACCCGCTGGTGAATGACCGTATTCAGGCTTACACCGGCCTGTACCGGAGCCTGATTGGCGACAGCTCGCTGCTGGGTACCCAGCCATCACCCAGCTGCAAACGGTTTCATCGCTTGAAGCAAATATTCTGGCTTATAACGATACTTATTTACTGACGGCGAGCATTGCCGCCGCCACCCTGGTCTGGATTTTATGGCGCTTGCTGCGCCTGCGCCTGACTGCCCGTATGGCCCTGAAGAAGGCAACAGGCAACAAGTAATGAATATGAAGATGATTTCTCTGGAGATGTTATGAGTCAGCAGGATGCCGCTAAAGAGCAGGCCAACACCCGTAAAAATGTTCGTATCGTTTCGGTTTTCACCGCGGCGGCAATCGGTATTGTCGGCGTACTGGTGATCCTCTACGCCTGGCAGCTACCCCCGTTCACCCGCCACTCGCAGTTTACTGATAATGCCTACGTGCGCGGACAGACGACCTTTATCAGCCCGCAGGTTAACGGCTGTATCACTGAGGTGAAGGTGCAGGATTTCGACCGGGTCAAAAAGGGCGAGCTGCTGCTGCAGATTGATGACCGTATCTACCGCCAGCGGGTGCATCAGCCGAGGCACAGCTGGCGATGAAGATTGCCGCCCTGAACAACAACCTGCAACAGCGCAAAAGCGCCGAAGCGGTGATCGCCAAAAACGCAGCGGCTCTGAAAAATGCCCGCGCCCAGAGTCTTAAATCTCAGGCGGATTTGAAACGCGTAAAGGACCTGACGGCGGATGGTTCACTGTCTATCCGTGAGCGCGACGCCGCGCTGGCAAGCGCAGCCCAGGGCAGCGCCGACATTGACCAGGCGAAAGCCACGCTGGAAATGTCGCGCCAGGATCTGCAAACGGTGATCGTCAATCGCGGCGCGCTGGAGGCGGATGTAGAAAACGCCAAAGCGGCGCTGGAGCTGGCGCAAATTGACCTGCAAAACACGCGCATTGTGGCGCCACGCGACGGCCAGCTTGGTCAGATCGCCGTTCGTCTGGGGCTTACGTTACCGCCGGAACCACCTCACCACCTCGTGCCGCCTCAGCACTGGGTCATCGCCAATATTAAAGAGACGCAGCTGGCGGAGCTTCGGGTGGGTCAGCCGGTGAAATTCACCGTCGATGCATTAAATGATAAGGCCTATCAGGGCCGCGTGGAGAGCATCTCTCCGGCAACCGGCGTTGAGTTCAGCGCCATCACGCCGGATAACGCCACGGGTAACTTTGTCAAAATTGCCCAGCGTATTCCGGTGCGAATTGAAGTATTGGGTGACCAGGAAGCCTATCAGCTTCTGCGTCCGGGCATGTCGGTGCAGGTGACCATTGATACGCGGGAGGCGAAGCAATGACCCTTCGCCCGATAGCCGTTCTGATGATGATGACCGTGCTGGCCGGTTGCCAGTCGGTCGACGTGAAACCGGCGCAGCGTCGCTGCACATCCCCACGCAATGGCGAGCAACAGCAGGCCCGGCAAGCCCTGCAGAACAGCTCTGGTGGCGTAATTTCCACGACAATAATCTGAACCGCTATGTGGACCTGGCGCTTAAGAACAACAGCGACGTGCTGATTGCCCGCGAACGGATTAACGAGTATCAGGCGCGGGTCTACGCGGCCGACGGCAGCCTGTTTCCGTCGCTGGATGCTGGCGTCACGGCACCCGCGCGCGGACACAATCTGCGGCCACCGGTCTGCGATCTACAGCAGCCTGTATAAAGGCAGCCTCACCGCCAGCTATGATGTCGATATCTGGGGCGTAAACCGCAGCACCGCGAATGCGGCTGAAGCCTCGCTGGACGCGCAGAAAGCCGCGGCGGCGGCAGCAGATCTTACCGTGGCGTCCTCGGTTGCTCCGGCTATATCACCCTGCTGTCCTCGATGAACAGCTTCGCGTCACCCGCTCCACGCTGAAGTCCCGGGAAGAGGCATTCACTCTCGCTAAACGCCAGTTTGAAACGGGCTACAGTTCACGCCTGGAGCTGATGCAGTCCGACTCCGAACTGCGCTCTACGCGGGCGCAGGTTCCCCTGCTGCAGCATCAGATTGCACAGCAGGAGAACGCCTGAGCCTGCTGCTGGGGAGCAACCCGGCGAGGTCGCGCGCAGTGAAAGCTTCGCGGCCCTGACGCCCCTGACATTGCCCTCGCAACTGCCCTCCTCGCTGCTTAATCGCCGTCCGGATATTGTGCAGGCTGAAAAGCAACTGGTTGCGGCTGATGCCTCGCTGGCTGCCTCACGCGCCAGCCTGCTGCCGTCGATCAACCTGACCGCAACCGGATCGATACAGGATCGCACGCTCTCCGGCTTACTCGACAACCCGCTGCAGCTCTGGAGCGTCGGCGGCAGCATTCTTGCTCCGCTGCTCAACCGCCAGGCGCTGAACGCACAGGTGGATATTTCGCAGTCCCAGCGCAACCAGGCGCTTTACAGTTATGAAAAAACCGTCCGTAACGCCTTTGCTGAGGTCAATAACAGTCTTGATGCCATCACGCGCTATCAGGAACAACTGACGGAGCTGCTTGCCCAACAAGATGTGGCGCAAGAGACGCTGCGCATAGCGCAAAACCGCTATCGCAACGGCTATTCGTCGTACCTGGATGTGCTGGATGCCCAGCGCACGCTGTTCTCGGTACAAACCAGCGTCGTGCAGGTCAAAAATAACCTGCTGCTGGCGCAGGTTGATTTGTACAGAGCACTGGGCGGAGGCTGGAGCAACGCGTGACCTGATACCCCACAGGCCCTCTCCGGCATGGAGGGGGCGAAAACCGGATCGCAGCGCAACCCGGTGTTTGCCACTCAGGAGTCAATCTATGCAACAACAGTGGTCTGCAGTCGATAATTACATGATCTCTTCACTCATTCCCGAGGATGATATCCTCCAGCGGGTGCTGGAAAACAACCAGCGTGCTGGTTTACCCGAACATGATGTCGCGGCCAATCAGGGGCAGCTGCTGGCGCTTTTTGTCCGCATGACGCAGGCACGGCGGATCCTTGAAATCGGCACGCTGGGCGCCTACAGCACTATCTGGATGGCGCGTGCGCTGCCACCTGACGGGAAGTTGATCACCCTCGAAGCGGACCCCATCCATGCCCGCGTTGCACGGCAGAATATCCAGCTGGCGGGGCTCAGCGATCGGATTGAGCTCATTGAAGGCCCGGCCCTGCACTCTCTTGAACACATCGGTGATATTCCGCCGTTCGACCTGATCTTTATCGATGCCGATAAGCCAAACAATCCGGGGTATCTGGAGTGGGCACTGTACTACTCACGCCCGGGAACGCTGATCGTCGGGGATAATGTGGTTCGGGACGGCGAAGTGATTAACGCGCAAAGTGACGATGCCCGCGTACAGGGCGTCAGACGATTTATTGAGATGATCGGGGATAACCCGCGCCTGACGGCGACCGCGCTACAAACGGTGGGCAGTAAAGGATGGGATGGCTTTACCCTGGCGTGGTGAATCGCTAAACGCAGATGCCCTCTCTCACAGAGAGAGGGCGAACACCCGACGTTACGCCGAAATCTGCTCCATTGCCTGCAAAATACGTTTATCCGAAATGGGATACGGCGTTCCGAGCTGCTGGGCAAAGAAGCTGACGCGCAGCTCTTCGATCATCCAGCGGATCGCCTGCACGTCTTCATCGTCACGGCGCGCTGGCGGCAATTTGTTGAGCACTGCTGCCATGCCTTCTGCACGCTTTCCACTTTCAGCATCTGCGCGCGGTCACGATGCGGATCGATAGCCATTTTCTCCAGACGTTTTTCGATCGCCTGCAGATAACGCAACGTATCGCCAAGGCGTTTGAAGCCGTTGCCGGTAACGAATCCACGGTACACTAACCCGGCCATCTGCGCTTTCACGTCCGACAGCCCCAGC
>ENA-OQHY01001319-OQHY01001319.1-human-gut-metagenome-genome-assembly--contig:-NODE-1319-length-10768-cov-5.036275_pt1 | contig 10768 bp, 13 predicted proteins | sample MGYA00242570_ERZ504733 | MGnify/ENA primary metagenome ERZ504733 (study PRJEB26092, sample SAMD00036219) | human gut metagenome | host: Homo sapiens | study: EMG produced TPA metagenomics assembly of...
TGGACATCCCTTGCCATACCCACGCACCCACAAAAGCATAATCTTTAAAAATAAAAGAAGTAAAAGAAATGAATACAGCAGAGCTTTTCCTTTGGATCCTCGACAACCTCAACTATTGGGTTGTCACCCTGTTTATGGCTATCGAGAGTTCGTTCATTCCCTTCCCATCCGAGGTGGTTGTTCCGCCGGCAGCATGGAAGGCTATGGACTGACAGCGGCATGAGCTTTGTGCTCGTCGTGGTGTTCGCCACAATCGGTGCCGATCTCGGTGCGCTCATCAACTATTACCTTGCCAAGTGGCTCGGCAGACCTATCATCTACAAGTTCGCCGACAGCCGTATCGGACACATGTGCCTCATCGACCGTGCAGCTGTAGAGAAAGCCGAAGCGTTTTTCCGCGAACATGGTGCCACCTCAACATTCTTCGGACGCCTCGTGCCGGCTGTACGCCAGCTCATCAGCATCCCAGCGGGTCTCTCTGGTATGCACGTCGGCAAGTTCCTCCTCTACACCACTCTCGGTGCAGGCGTATGGAACACGGTGCTCGCCATGATCGGTTGGGGCATCTACAAGTACACCAACCTGAAGACCACAAAGGATGTTTACGAGCAGGCTCTGCAGTACAGCCACGAAATCGGCTACGTTCTGCTCGCTCTCGCCGCCCTCGTCGTCGCATTCCTTGCGTACAAGGGATTGAAGAAAACAAAATAAATTGTATATACCATTTTTGCACCTAATGGTTTGAAAGAGTCGTTTAACGAAAACGAAAACGACATTTGAAACGAGCGTTGTCAATACTATAATTAAACATAGAATGCACCCCTAAAGGTAGGGTGTTCAAAATCCTCATAATTCTTATGTCCAATTTGTCCCCCAAATATCCACCTAACTAACAGTAAATCAATAAACTGCATTTTTTAAATCGTGCAGGATTTCCATTCCTATACATTATGCATATAATTGTTGCAGAATATCAATGAGTTATGACGTTTATTGGGTCAAAAATCGTGCAGAAAAAATTGCGGATTTTGAACACCCTACCTGTAGGGGTACACGAACAAAGTTTTGAAATGAATTGGGTTGAATACTTCTTTCCATAATATTCGCATATAGATGCAAGGCAAGCCACCCCACATTACATTGAATCTTTTTGCTTTATAAAGGGGAAGCGTTTCATTTTATTTGCTTATCTGTGGTGTATTAAACTTACCTAAACCGGTATTGTCTTTACTTGATTCTGTAAGAATCTTGCCATCGTGCCTTCTTGATTTTCCTACGGAGAATGTATATGTGGCAGTCAAGCGTACCATATGCTGAAGTGGTTTCCAATCCTTGTTCTCATTATACCTAAGAATAGGTAAATTCGAAACAGTATAGTTGTTGTGTCCTGAATAATTGTATTTTGCACCTACTGACCAATTACCTATTTTATATTGTATCGTTCCAGCATATTGAAGGCTGCCACGTGACAAAAGGTCGCCGTCGTATACTTTTGTTGGTGAATTAACACTGAAGATCAAAGACAAGTTTTCAAATGATGCTGTAATATTGCCACCTATACGCCAATAATCAAAGTTGATATTTTGCGATGGAGTTTCAAGTCATGAGATATAGTATTCAACATAGGGTGATAATTCTAACCATTTAAATGGATACCAACTCCCATAAAGGTCAAATCTCCATTCGAAATCACCTCCTATATTTTGAGGTCTGAAATAAACATTATCGCCTTCTTTTAGTATTGTGGTAGCTATCTTATTGTTAGCATATGATGGCTGTACCATGAAGACTATCTGATTTTTATTATTGGGTGAGAAATATGCAAACGACAGTTTCCCCGATGTAATCCAATAATCTTTCAATTTTGGATTGCCAGCAGATATCAGCCAGGGGTCTAAATAGGTCTCACTCTCAGTGATTTCATTTAACGAAGGAGATATATTACGCATTGTCAACGTCAACTGCACAGTTGTTCCTTTCATTTTACCCTTTCCCCACCAATCTGAATAAAGTCTTATGTAAGGAAGAACAGAGGTTTGCGATATACCCGAGGATGTCTGCTTAAATATATTCAATCCAACAGCCGGAACAAACGATATTGTATTCCATGTCCAGGAACCACCCGTATTAAGGAACTCATTGTGAGAATATGGTTTGTATTTGTTATTGAATGAAGTCTGATTAAGTTGCTTATATTCATATCTTGAACCAACACTCAATGAGCCACCCCAAAGCGGAGAGGCATAGACAGCGTTTGTAATAAATGAATACGAATCATTATCCACTCTTGAGTGTAAATTGTAGTCATAGCCATTGTTTCCTGTATTCTCCGAGAGCATAGATTGCTTCGAATCCGAATAACTATTTCCAAATGTATTGACCACATTTATGGCAAACAGACGGCCTTTCTTTAATAAATAGCGATAGTATAAATCTACAGCCACCGTATTGGAACGACTCTTCAAAAGGCTTGTACCTTCACCATTATATTGGGTGTCATCTGTCGAAATAAGGCCCGCCCTTTTTTCTTCATCTTGTAAGGGTTCAATGATAGTATATACCTTAGCATTAAACAGATGATTACCCTGATATCTTTGGTACGATGCACTGATGTTATGATATTGACCTTTATAGCGACTTGTACCCCTATATTGAGAATGTAGTTGCGGACTATAAGTGTATTCAGCAAGATTATCAATATTGCCTATGTTTCTGTAATCAATCAGATAATCCAGTTTTACTTGGTTCAGAGAATCCGCATATGTCAAGTCAATCTGGTTTGTTCCAAATCCTGTGTTTACAGCATTAGAAGTGTTGAAATAACCGGCATAAGATCTATCGTGCCTCTTCTTCACAACAATGTTGACTACAGGCCCTGCAGTCAGACTCATGTATTGAGGAGGAGCAATAGAATAAAACTCTACGTTCTTTATGTCCTCACCCTTATATCCACGTAAGTCATATGCCGTTGATGGAACGCCATTTATAAGGATAAATACATTTTGTCTGTCCCAAGAAACCAATTTTGTTTCATTTATTGCTGTTTGGAACAATTCTAAGGAAGAAACTGCAATCTAAAGCATTTGTACCAAACTTTTTATTGTCGTTTGATAAATATAGCACATCGTGATCACCCTTATGAATAATCCTTTCTGCTTTAACCACAACTTCACTTAGTCTAAAAGATTTGATAGTATCTAATGATTCTTGAGCATCACCATTCAAAACAAGAAACAAGAGACTAATTATTGCTAGAACCTTTTTCATAATTTTTTTATCCGAGTTGATGTTGCAAATAGTCTAATAAACTAACCTCAAAATTTTCGTCCATAACTTCATATTTGCAATGACTGAAACCTGACATGTAATCACGAGGACATACCCCCATACATACTGGAAGTCTATTACATCTAAGACATTTTTCGTTTTCGAATGTTGGGGATTGACATTTCGTGTCATAACTATTTTCCCACCCATAGCCCGCTGCATGTTACTTACATTCAGCTCGGCGTAGGCGTTTCTCTTGTGGTCTTAGAAGAGCACGTCTCCTATAACGACAGTCAGAGTGCTTATAATCCGACAACAAATGTAATAAGAAAAATCCAAAATAAAGAAAGAATCGGCAAGAAAATTGCCATAAGGGTAGGGTGCCACGCTACAACAACAATATTGCCACGCTACGCAAACAACGTTGCCACGCTACGACAACAATATTGCCACGCTACGACAACAATGTTGCCACGCTACAACAACAATATTGCCACGCTACGACAACAATGTCGAGAAACGAACAGAAGATGAGTTAGAAGACAAACTGGAAGATAGGCTGGAAGATAGGCTGGAAGATAACCCCTATTGTTCAGATATCTTCCAGCCATTACTTCGCTGATACACAGCACGTTATGCGCCGAATGGAAGATATGGTAGATTTTTTCGCAATAATGTGATGATTACGGTGATTCTGAAAGATATGAGGATGCTTTCAACTAATCTTCTTTAAACGCCAGCTTATCGAACTTGGCTTTAAGCATTGGAGCCTCCGACTTACGAATTGAGAGTTTCATCTCGCAGGTGTTGTCGTAGGTCTGCTGATGATGCGGGGCGACATATCCTTGATGATTTTCATTACGTCGTTCATCATAATGTAAGGAAAATCGAAAACAACCTCCTCCTCTACGAACTGACTTACAATCTCTGCGTTGGCTATTGCCTCTGCCGCTGCGGTGCGATAGGCAACAATAAGTCCGCTCGTGCCAAGATTGACACCTCCGTAATAGCGCACGACGATAATAAGAATGTCGGTCAACTCGTTCTTGTTGATCTGACCGAGGATGGGCTTGCCGGCTGTGCTGCTCGGCTCGCCGTCGTCGTTGGCACGGAAATCAGTGCGGTCAGCACCGAGCATGTATGCCCAGCACACATGACGCGCGTCATAATACTTCTTGCGAAACTCTGCTACGTATTGCTTCACCTCCTCCTCGGAAGTGACATGAAAGGCAAAAGCGAGAAACTTACTGCGTTTCTCGCTGTAAAAGCCTTCTGCGGGTGTGTCTGTGATTGTTAGAAATTCGTCTTTTGGCTCCATTGATATTAAATTGACAAGTAGACAAGGCGAGATGCATAACAAACGTTTATGCAAACCACCTTGTCTACTCGTTGCTTATTCACTTATCTACTACTATGTTACGACAGCTTGTGGATGATGAGTCCTGAGCGGAGCTTAGCTCAAACCATGTTGCCTTTGGCGGCATAATCTTTCCGCTATCGGCGATGTCGATTATCTGTTTCATTGAAACAGGATAGAGGGCGAGTGCCATACGCATCTCGCCGCTGTCTACGCGACGCTTCAGCTCTTCGAGACCGCGGAGACTCCCACGAAGTCGATGCGCTTGTCTGAACGTAAATCGGTGATGCCGAGCACCTTATCAAGGATAAGACGGCTCGAGATGTCTACGTCAAGAACACCGATAGGGTCGTGGTCGTCGTATGTGCCCTGCTTGGCTGTGAGCGAATACCAATGTCCATCGAGATAGAGTGAGAACTCGTGCAGACGCTGCGGCTTGTAGATAGCCTCGCCCTTGTCCTCAACCACGAAGTTCTCGCGCAAAGCGTCAAGGAACTGCTCTGATGTAAGACCATTGAGGTCCTTTACAACGCGGTTATAGTCGAGCACGGTGAGCTGCGAAGCCTGGAAGCAAACAGCCATGAAGTAGTTGTACTCCTCGTCGCCCTTGTGGTTAGGATTGTTCTTAGCCTTTTCTGCACCAACGAGAGCAGCAGCAGCGCTACGGTGGTGGCCGTCGGCGATGTAGAGAGCCGGCATCTTAGCGAACTCCTTAGTGATTACGTCGATGTCTGCCTTGTCACTAATAACCCAGAACTGATGACCGAAGCCGTCGTCGGGAGCAACGAAGTCGTACTCGGGCTTTGTTGCTGCGTAGCGCTTGATGAGCGCGTCGAGCACCTCGTTGTCAGGATAAGCGAAGAACACTGGCTCGATGTTGGCGTCGTTTACGCGAACATGCTTCATGCGGTCTTCCTCCTTGTCGCGGCTGTCAGCTCGTGCTTCTTGATTGTGCCATTGAGATAATCGTTGACGAAAGCACCCACAACAAGTCCGTACTGAGTCTTGCCGTTCATGGTCTGAGCGTAGATATAATAGTTCTCGTCTGCGTCCTGACGAAGCCAACCCTTCTCCTGGAACATCTTGAAGTTAGCGGCAGCCTTCTCGTAGACGCGCGGATCGTACTCGCTTGTGCCCGGTTCGAAGTCAATCTCCGGCTTGATGATATGATAAAGACTCTTCTCGTTATCGCCTGCCTCTGCTCTTGCCTCTTCACTATCGAGCACGTCGTAAGGACGTGATGCTATTTCTTCAACAAGGTCTTGCGGTGGACGTACGCCACGGAATGGTTTTACTGTTGCCATAGTATGATTATTTTAAAACCCCACCACTATGTCCTCCCTATGGGGCAAAGGGGTGGGGTTATCGGGGATTTTTACTTAATTACTTGTTAACTTGGAACTTAGTGCAGCCGTCAGCGAAGAAAGCGTTGATCTGCTTAGCAGCTGCGATACCAGCGTTGGTATTAGCCTCTGCTGTCTGAGCACCCATCTTCTTAGGTGTAGAGAAGTATCTGCCTTCGAACTTCTGGAACTCTTCGTTAGCGTCCGGCATGATGTCTGTGATGAACTTCAGGTCGGTGCGTTCTGCCATGAGGGCAAGGAGTTCAGGCTCGTTGATAACTTCCTTACGAGCAGTGTTGATGAGGATGCCGTTCTTGTGGAGTTTGCCAACAAGAGCTGCATTGATGCTCTGCTTTGTCTCGGGAGTAGCAGGGATGTGCAGCGAAACGATGTCGCAGTTCTCGAAGAGAGCGTCCTGAGAATCGACTGCCTTAACGCCAGCAGCCTCAATAGCCTCCTTCGGGCAGAAAGCGTCGTATGCATAAACTTCCATCTCGAAGCCCTTAGCGATGCGAGCCACGTTTCTACCTACGTTGCCGAAAGCGAGAATACCGAGCTTCTTGCCCTTCAACTCGCTACCCGACTTGCCGTTGTAGAAGTTGCGCACGCCGTAAACGAGCAAACCGAACACGAGCTCTGCCACAGCATTAGAGTTCTGACCAGGTGTGTTCTCAACAACAACGTTCTTCTCCTTAGCGTAAGCACAGTCGACATTGTCGTAACCGGCACCGGCACGTACAACGATTTTAAGTTGCTTTGCAGCGTCAAGCACCTCTGGTGTAACCTTGTCTGAGCGCACGATCATTGCGTCCGCACCAGCCACAGCGTCGAGGAGCTGCTGCTTTTCTGTATATTTCTCAAGCAGAACGAGTTCGTTGCCTGCACCTTCTATCTCAGCCTTAATGCCGTCAACCGCTGCCTTTGCAAACGGTTTCTCTGTTGCCACTAATACTTTCATAGCTATACTATTTATTAATGTTCCTTTTCAAAATCCTGCATGCACTTAACGAGAGCCTCAACGCCTTCCATAGGCATAGCGTTGTAGCAACTTGCGCGGAAGCCACCTACCGAACGGTGACCCTTGATGCCGACCATACCACGCTGTGTAGCGTACTCTAAGAACGGCTTCTCAAGATCCTTGTACTCGTCGTTCATAACGAAGCAGATGTTCATCAAAGAACGAGAGTCCTTCTCTACTGTACCACGGAACAACTTGTTGCCGTCGATTTCGTCGTAGAGCACCTTAGCGCGAGCCTCAGCACGGCGAGCCATCTCCTCTACTCCACCCTGAGCCTTAATCCAACGCAGTGTTTCGAGAGCGCAGTAGATAGGTACTACTGGAGGCGTGTTGAACATAGAACCCTTCTCTACGTGTGTACGGTAGTCGAGCATTGTAGGAATCTGACGCGGAGCCTTACCCAAGCATTCATCCTTTACGATGATGAGGGTAACACCAGCCATAGCGAGGTTCTTCTGAGCACCTGCATAGATACAGTCGTACTTAGCAACGTCGATAGGACGGCTGAAGATATCAGAAGACATATCGCCGATAAGTCTTACAGGCACTTCCGGTTCCTTGCGGATTTCGGTACCATAAATAGTATTATTAGTTGTAATATGTAGATAGTCGAGATCTGTCGGACATTCGTAATCCTTTGGATAGAATGTATAGCCTGCGTCTGCAGAAGAAGCCACCTCAACAGCTTCGCCAAAGAGCTTAGCTTCCTTCAACGCCTTCTTTGCCCATGTACCGTATTGAGATAACCAGCCTTCTTAATCAAGAAGTTGTAAGGAATCATACAGAATTCCAATGAAGCGCCACCACCGAGGAACAATACCGAATAGCCTTCTGGCACCTTCAAGAGTTCCTTGATAAGGCTACAGCCTCATCAACAACGGGTTGGAAATCCTTTGCACGATGCTAATCTCTGCCAAAGAAAGTCCTGAACCATTAAAATCCAAAATCTGTTTTGCTGTGTTTTCGATCACTTCGCGAGGAAGAATAGAAGGTCCTGCATTAAAGTTGTATTTCTTCATCTGCCTGTTTGTTATTAAGTTAATATAAGTTTGATTACTATCGCAGGCGAAGTTACAATTAATTTTTGAAAGTAACAAGCAAATGTTTACAAAATGTTACTCTTATTTTATCTTTTACGCGGTTTCAACTTTACTTCAGGTATTTTCAACTTGTCACCAGCCTTCACTGTATGGCAGTTATTCAGCACCTCAACGTAACATTCCATACCTTCTCCAAGATAGGCTTTACTAATTGAGGCGAGCGACTGCCCTGGCTGTACGGTAACCACTTTGGCAACACCAACAATAATATAAGCACCAGTACGTACACGAACATCATAGTTGTAGTCGGACGGTGTGGTGGCTGTTGGTGCTGCAGACATTACTGCTGTAGAGCCAGTCGCAGCCTTAGAGTTAGACGCACGAACAGAGTCTTTCTTCTCTTTCTTTATGTTTTCTGCGGTGTGTGCATCTGCTGCTTTCAAAGCATCATTAGACGCTATTGTATCACTAACAACACACTGCGGTTCAACTGCTACCACCGTGTCTTGTTGAGCATACAATCGTGTCTCAAGTCTATCTATGACATGGTTCTTCTCTTCTATTCGCTGATAGAGGAAATACATACCTATGCCAATACTCACGAGTATAACAAACGACGCAATAGTGAGAACATACATCATACGCGGACTGCGTTGCTTGCATCCACCAATAACAATGCCTTCATCGTCTGACTCATCTATGTCGTTAGCCGACTTTTCTTCGTCTGCCTTATTGTTATCATCATCTATTGGCGCATGGTTTTGAAATATCTATTCCGGCTCCGATTGCCGCTGCAACCGGTTCCTCAATCAAATGTACTTCCCGCGCACCGGCTGCAAAAGCAGCCTCTTCTACCGCCTTTTTTCAACCTTCTGTAGCACCACTTGGCACACAGATACTGATATTCGGCTTCTTAAATGTACGCTTTCCCAGTGCTTTCTGAACAAAATATTTGATCATTTTTTCTGTGACAATGTAATCGGAAATAACGCCCTGTCTGAGAGGTCTTACTGCAACAATGTTCCCCGGTGTCCTTCCAAGCATCAGCCTTGCTTCTTCACCGATTGCTTTTATCATATTGGTATCTCTGTCAAAGGCAACGACTGAAGGTTCTTTCAGTACAACTCCCTTTCCTTTCACATAAACGAGGATACTTGCTGTTCCTAAATCAATTCCTAAATCTATTGACATCACGATTCCCCTTTCACATACTCACCTTATTATAATCAAATCTTTAATAAATAGAAAGTCTTTTTTTCAAGTTCAGGATTTTTTAAGATTTCTGTATCATTTTCTGTCCAGCATCATTTTGATGTATTTTCCTGTATATGAATTCGGGTTTTCTGCCACTTCTTCCGGTGTACCGCACGCAACAACTGTGCCCCCCTTGTCACCGCCTTCCGGTCCGATATCGATAATATAATCTGCTGTCTTGATCACATCCAGGTTATGTTCGATTACGATAACCGTATTGCCATCTGCCGCGAGTCTGCGCAGGATTTCCGTCAACTTGTGCACATCTGCAAAATGAAGTCCGGTTGTCGGTTCGTCCAGAATGTACACTGTCTTCCCAGTGCTTCTCCGGCTCAGTTCAGTTGCAAGCTTGATCCGCTGTGCTTCACCGCCGGAAAGGGTTGTAGACGGCTGGCCAAGACGAATATAAGAAAGTCCTACATCGTAAAGTGTCTCCATTTTTCTACGGATACTCGGTACATTTTCAAAGAAATGAAGCGCCTCTTCTACCGTCATATTCAGAACATCATAAATGCTTTTTCCTTTATATTTTACCTCCAGTGTCTCACGGTTGTAGCGTTTTCCGCCGCATACCTCACACGGCGACATATACATCCGGAAGGAAATGCATCTCGATCTTGATGATTCCATCTCCGCTACACGCTTCACAGCGTCCGCCCTTGACGTTAAAGCTGAATCTTCCTTTTTTATAGCCTTTCGCCTTCGCATCCGCGGTTGCCGCAAACAGATCCCGGATCAGTCGAATACTCCGGTATATGTCGCCGGATTGGATCTTGGCGTCCTTCCGATTGGAGACTGGTCAATGTCGATCACTTTGTCCAGCATTTCCAGTCCTTCAATCCGCTTATGCTTTCCAGGAATCACACGGGCACGGTTTAGCTTTTTCGCCATACTCTTGTAAAGGATTTCATTCACCAATGAACTCTTGCCTGGAACCAGACATACGCCGGTTACATCAAGGTCATCACGCCAAGTGGGAACTTCACGTCAATATTTTTCAGGTTGTTCTCTGCTGCACCTACAACTTTGATCCAGCCGGTCGGAACTGCGCGGGTTACTGGAACCGGAATCTTGATCTTTCCGCTTAAATATGCACCTGTGATCGACCGTTCTACTTTCATGATCTCCTGTGCCGTTCCCTGGGCAACCAGCTCTCCACCGTGTTCTCCGGCTCCCGGTCCGATGTCGATACCTGATCTGCCGCAAGCATGGTATCTTCATCATGCTCAACTACAATCAGTGTATTTCCGAGATCACGGAGATGCTTGAGTGTTGCGAGAAGTTTGTCATTATCTCTCTGGTGCAGACCGATACTTGGCTCATCCAGAATATAAGCCACACCCACAAGACCGGAACCGATCTGCGTCGCAAGCCGGATTCTCTGTGCTTCTCCACCGGAAAGAGTTCCTGTTGCACGGGCAAGTGTCAGATATTCCAGACCTACATCCAGAAGGAACTGCAGGCGCGCTTTGATCTCTTTTAATATCTG
>ENA-OQHY01001320-OQHY01001320.1-human-gut-metagenome-genome-assembly--contig:-NODE-1320-length-10751-cov-1.912086_pt1 | contig 10751 bp, 13 predicted proteins | sample MGYA00242570_ERZ504733 | MGnify/ENA primary metagenome ERZ504733 (study PRJEB26092, sample SAMD00036219) | human gut metagenome | host: Homo sapiens | study: EMG produced TPA metagenomics assembly of...
CGCGGGCTGGCTGATGCCGAGCCGCGCGGCCGCATGGGTGATGTTCTGATCCTGGAGCAATGCATCCAGCGTCAGGATCAGGTCGATATCCATCTCAGCAACGGGCGTCATCGTGTTATCCGTTTTACTTTGCGCTGTGGCTGTCGCGATTGGTGTAGGTGACGGGCACCCAGGCGTAATCGCCGTGCTCGCCTTTCGTGACGTAACCGATACCCGGGAACGGCAGGTGGGGGGCTGCGACAAGGTCTCTGTTTTTCACAAAATCAGCAAAAGCATCCTGGCGGACACGTGCCGCACCGTCCTGATCCTGGTCGTAGGCGATGGTCACGGCGGGCTGCGGGAACTGTACCGCCGCGACGTGGATAATATCGCCGACAAAGGTGATTTTCTCGCCTTTACTTTCCAGCGTATAGAAGGCCGATCCAGGCGTATGGCCCGGGTGAACCGTGCCGGTTATCCCGGGCAGAAGCTGCGAGGTTCCGGAAAAAGGAACCACCTTGCCGGCATCACGATACGGTTTTAAGGTTTTTTGCGCGACATCGAAGTAGTTCTGGTCGTAGCCGGTTTTTTTCTGATTATCGTTGTCAAAGAAAAAGTCGATGTCAGGTTTGCCGACAAAAACGCGCGCATTGGTAAACACCGCCTTGCCATCTTTGACCAGGCCACCGGCATGATCGGAGTGCGCATGGGTCAGTAAAATCTCGGTGATGTCCTGCGGCGCGATCCCCTGCGTTGCCAGACTCTCAATCAGTCGCCCGCCGTTACCGGGGCCAAAAAGCTGGCCTGAGCCGGTATCCACCAGAATCTTGTGGCCGGGCAGAGCAATCAGAAAAGCGTTAATGGACGCCTCTACCGGGTTGGTCTGGAAATTTTGTGCGAGCAACGCATCGGTCTTCTGCGGGGTCGTCCGACGAAGTAATTTGTGCAGGTCTTGCGCCACGGTACCGTCGGTAAACGAGGTCACCATAATATCGCCAACCTGCACACTGTACCCCCCGGCAGGCTGTTTAACCACGTGCTGGGGCGTTTCTGCCGAAGCCTGAAGCGCAGGGTAGAACAATAACGAACTGGAAATCAGCGTTGTCAGGGCAAGTTTTTACGGTCAGCATAAGGGTCTCCTTCAGAAAGAGCTCATCTTACTTCTCCGTAAAATTATATGAACCCGCCTGATAATGATAGGACCTATAAACGGGATGAATAGGTCGGATCAAATGTCGGGTGGCAGCAATGTGCCACCCGGCAAGCCAGACGTTATTGCTTCAACGGGGCTTTCCAGCCTTCAAGCGTGGCTTTTGACCACGAGCCATACGCGGCATTCGGCAGCACGATCCAGTCACTGCCAAAGCGATCGGCACTGGCCTCAACGAGTTCACGCTGCGCTTCGCTCGGCTTTTTGTTTTTAAATTGCGCGGCGAAATCAGGCAGGCTGTCACCGAAGAGCATGATTATCTGCTGTTTCTTCAGGATGCTCTGGCGGCGGGCTTCTTTACTGACCGTATCGAGCAGAACGCTATCCTCTGAAACCTGCGGTAAGCCAAGGGATTTTAACGTATTGAGCGTATCTGCTTTGTTTTCCTGCATCCGGTCAGATACATAATAAATACGGACCTTACTTTGATTCACGCGATCAAGAAACGCCTTCGCGCCAGGAATTAATCCCGGTTTTCCCTGTTTTTCCCAGTCACTCCAGGTGTCCCATTTCGTGTAGTCGTGGCACTGTTCGGCATCACGCGCCAGTAACGGGGTGTTATCCAGCACCGTTTCATCAAGATCCATCACAACGGCATAGTTCTCAGGTGCAGTCAGCCCTTTTATTTTTTCGTTAAAACGCTCGGTGGCGAAACGATAGGTCTGCAGCTGAAGTGCCATGATTTCTGCCGATTTCTGTTGGTAGCGCAGCGCCATCTCATACGCTTTCGGCTCACAGATTTCGTGGTCGGCTGCCGTGGCGGTCGCGCTCAAAACAGGTAATGCCAGCAGTAATGCCTTAGCCATTGAATTCACTCTTCTTTCCTTAACGTCATTGTCAAAATCATGTAAGCGTATTGAAAGTAAGTGACAGAAAAATGAAGGGAGCAGGCGAGTCATATTCTGACGCACATTCCTTTGCGCGCCGGGTGGATAATTTTCAGACAAATCGCTTTCGTCCGCCAATATCCGTTAGAGCCAGTGTCAGATCAGCATGTAATACCAGAACAGGGCGATTTCGTCTTTTTCCGGTAATGCGTTGTAGAGGAAACGATCGTATCCGCCTAACGTAAAGCCATAATGACGGTAGAACAGGCAGGCAGAAACATTCACATTCTGGGTTTCGAGCCTTAATCCAGCCGCGTTGACGCTGCGCGCCCACACGTGTGCGGCCGCCATCAATTTTTGCGCCGCGCCAGCTCTGCGTTTCGTGCGCTCAACGGCAATATAGTCAACGGCGATAAATTTATTCCAGCTCATTGACGCGGTGATAAAACCGGCAATTTCTCCCTCATCTGTTTCGGCCACAAGAAATATGGCATCCGGATTAACGCAATGATTTTCAAGGGTCTGCATATCGAGCTCATACGTTTTACGATAAGGCACGGCGACAGCGTCGATATGCAAATCACAATGTATAAAAGGCTCCCGCGCAACGTGACTGACGGTGAATGAAAAGTCACAGCATTCAAGACGTGCGAGGTCGGTATTTAATCCTTTTCGAATCTGCATGGTATTCCTTGTGGCGAATATTTTTATAAATAATAGATGAAGCATTAAAACCGCTGGCGTAACACTCTTTTGATCCTGAACTAAGCTTGTACTTCATTCCGCGTAAAATGTGGGTCATTCGAGGACAATGAATGGAATTCAGGACATTTCAAAAACACTGGGGTGCTGAGTTTATTTCCAATGACGTTGTACGTTTTCGCGTCTGGGCAGAAGGACAGAAAGAACTTACGCTACGTCTGGCAGAAAACGACTTGCCAATGACGGCGGTCGCAGCGGTTGGTTCCAGATTGACGTCCCCGGCGTCACGCACGGCACAGAGTATCAGTATGTTTGCAGGACGGCATGGCCGTACCCGATCCGGCGTCGCGCCGCAGGCTGGGGATGTTAACGGTCCCTCGGTTGTTATCGATCCAGACGGTATCCGCCGGCAACCGGGAGTGGGCAGGGCGTCCGTGGGAAGACACGGTCATTTACGAGCTGCACATCGGCACCTTTACCCCGGAGGGCACCTTCCGGGCCGCCATTGAAAAACTGCCTTACCTGGCTGAACTTGGCATTACCCAGATTGAAGTCATGCCCGTCTCACAGTTTGGTGGATCGCGCGGCTGGGGATATGACGGGGTATTGCTGTATGCACCGCACTCTGCCTATGGCACGCCAGAAGACTTCCACGCCTTTATCGATGCTGCCCATGGGCTTGGGCTTTCTGTCGTGCTGGATATTGTGCTTAACCACTTCGGCCCGGAAGGCAATTATCTGCCTGTGCTGTCACCCGCGTTTTTCGACGCGGAACGGATGACGCCCTGGGGCAACGGGATTGCTTACGAGACTGAGCCGGTCAGGCAATACATTACCGAAGCCCCGCTGTTCTGGCTGACGGAATACCATCTTGATGGATTACGGTTTGACGCCATCGACCAGATTGAAGACGCGTCGGATAAACACATCCTGCAGGAGATTGCCGAACGCATTCGCGAGGCTATCCCCGGGCGGCAGATCCATCTCACCACCGAAGACAGCCGTAACGTTATCTTCCTGCATCCGCGTGACGCACACGGTGCGACACCGCTTTTTACCGCGGAGTGGAACGATGACTTTCACAATGCCGCGCATGTCTTTGCCACAGGCGAAACGCATGCGTACTACCAGGATTTTGCCTTTGAACCGGAGAAAAAACTCGCCCGTGCGCTGACGGAAGGTTTTGTCTATCAGGGCGAGGTTTCTCTCCAGACCGGCAAATCGCGCGGCGTGGAATGTCACACGCAGCCGCCACAGTTTTTTGTCGATTTTATTCAAAACCACGATCAAACCGGCAACCGCGCTCAGGGAGAGAGACTGATCGCCCTTGCGGGGGCCGATAAAACACGGGTGTTGCTTGCTGCACTGCTGCTTTCGCCCCATATTCCGCTGCTGTTTATGGGGGAAGAGTTTGGTGAAACCAATCCGTTTTTGTTCTTTACCGATTTTCACGGTGAGCTTGCCAAAGCCGTGCGAGAAGGGCGCGCAAAAGAGTTTACCGGCCATGCCGGGCACGGTGCGTCCGTCCCCGACCCGAATGACGTGCAGACCTTTGTTCGCTCTAAAATTGACTGGAATAAGGTCGCCACCGATGACGGTAAACGTGGCTTCGCTTCACGCGAACGCTGCTGACGTTGCGCCATCGTCATATCGTTCCGTTACTGCGAAAGGGCGTCACGGTGGAGAGCAAAGTCATCAGAACGGCACCCGGCATGATTGCAGTGAGCTGGCGATTCCCGACCGGAACGTTGTCTCTGGCGTTCAATACCGGCAATAAGGCTGTTGATGTGCCTGCACTGGCAGGAGAAACGCTCTTTAGCTGGCCGGAGGTGAACGAGGTGTTACCGCCGAACAGTATTGTTGTTCGCTTTGCTGATGGAGAAGCATCGTTATGATCCCTTCCGCGACCTACCGTATTCAGTTCCGTAACGGCATGACGTTTGACCGTGTCGTGGAACTGGTGCCGTATATGAAAGATCTCGCATCAGCCATCTTTACGCCTCACCTGTGTTTACCGCCACGACCGGCTCTACCCACGGCTATGACGTGACCGACCCGAATGAAATCGACCCCGCCATTGGAGGACGAGAAGGATTCGACCGTATGGCGGCCGCACTCAGGCAGGCGGGAATGGGCTTGATACTGGATATTGTGCCTAACCACATGTCGACCTCGCTGGAGAATCACTGGTGGCGAGACGTGATTGAGCATGGCAAACAGAGCCGCTACGCACGCTATTTCGATATTGACTGGTCACGGCCGCTTACGCTGCCGTTTCTGGGCGACACCTTTGAGGCGGAGCTTGAGAAGGTGCCATCACTGTAAAACGTGACCCTGTCACGGACAAAGCCGCGCTGGTCTACTACGACACCGCCTATCCTCTTAACCCGGGTACCTTTGTGGAGGGTAAAAGCATTGCGGCGCTGCACGAGGCCCAGAGCTGGAGGCTGATGTCCTGGCGTGAAGCCCGAAACAGCTCTCGTGGCGGCGTTTCTTCGAAATCACCGGCTGGTGGGCGTGCGGTTGAAGACGCGTCGGTATTTATGGATACACACCGATTGATCCTTGAACTGGTTCATTCTGGCGTCGTTGACGGTCTTCGAATTGACCATATCGACGGTCTGGCCGATCCGCTGGGCTATCTGCAGCGTCTGCGCCAGGCAACCGGACCGTCGTGTTACATCACGGTTGAAAAAATTCTCGCCAAAGGGGAACAGCTGCCCGTCGAATGGCCAGTCTCTGGCACCACGGGGTACGAGTTTATTGCCTCGCTGGCGGAAGTTCTGGTGGACGACAGCCGCCTTGACCGCCTGGAGAAAATCCATGACGACACGCTCGGGGAAACCGTTGATCGGTTTGCAGCGTTACGGGATGCCAAAGGGCTGATGACCGATCGCAATTTTGAGGGCGAATTCACTACCCTGTTAACTATCGCCACCGATCTTGCCCGACGCAATGCGGTTGAACTGCAACCCGACGAGATCCACCATGCGTTGCGCGAACTGCTGATCGCGTTTCCGGTGTATCGGACCTACGGCACCCGTGAAGGATTAACCGCCTCTGACGTGGCGCTGCTCAATCGCGTTGTCGCAAGCGTTAACACCTCTGAAGCGGCCCTGAGCCTGATCGTATGCATTCTTACCGGCGATCTTCCTGAAAATTGCCACGACGACGCGGCACGTTTCAGAACCCGCTTTCAGCAACTCACCGGGCCACTGATGGCGAAATCCGTGGAAGATACGCTGTTCTTTCGCCATAACCTGGAGCTGGCGCTTAATGAAGTGGGTGCAGACCCGACGCCGCGTGCCTTTTCGCTATCGCGTTTTCATCAGGAGATGCGCATCCGTCTTGCCCGCCAGCCTGACGCCTTACTCGGGACATCCACCCATGACACGAAGCGCGGTGAAGATGCCCGGGCACGCCTCTATACCCTGACGGAAGCGCCGGAACAGTGGGGCGAAAATCTGGCCCGCTGGCGGCAGATGAATCAAACCCATGTGCGTTTTCTGAGCGACGGTACCGCGCCGAATGCTGCCGATACCTGGATGATTTATCAGGCTCTGGCCGGCGTCTGGCCCGCCACGCTGTCACCTGACGATGTCGACGGGCTGAAATCACTCGAAGAGCGCTTCCTCGGCTTCCTGGAGAAAGCGCTGCGCGAAGCCAAACAACGCACAGACTGGATAGACAGCAACGAAAGCTATGAGAGCGTGGTGCTGAGCTACGCCCGGCATCTGCTTTCACCGGACAACACGCTGTTCCTGAAGGATTTCAGTGAGGCGATGCAGCCCTTTATCCGTGCCGGGCTGATGAACAGCCTCAGCCAGACGGTGATCAAACTCACCGCACCCGGGGTACCGGACATCTATCAGGGCTGCGAAGCGCTTAACTTTAGCCTTGTCGACCCGGATAACCGACGGGAACCGGATTTCCCCGCGCTGGTGCACCACCTCAGCACGGCGGATGCCGGGGTATTTGCCCGCCCGGAATGCTGGCGAGACGGGAGCGTTAAGCAATATGTCACCGCCACGCTGTTACGGCTTCGTCCGCATTATGCCGCGCTATTCCATTACGGTGACTGGTTGCCGCTGAAGGTGAGCGGCGAGCGGGCGGAGAACCTGATTGTTTACGCACGCGTGAAAGACGAGGAGGCGCTGATTGTTGCCGTGCCGCGGCCGGTCTTCGACGTGACAACCCATGAAGCACTGTGGGCCAATACCACTATTGCTATACCCGATGCGCTGGCAGGAAAACGCTACCGGGATCTGTTCACCGGTGAAAGCCGGGTTCTGCAAGAGACGCTGGATGTAACGTCTGAAACGGGATGCTTAATGGTTCTGCTTACCTGCGAATGATCGTGGAGAACAAAAAATGCCAAAGGATAATACGTTTGAAATTCGGGCCGGTCATGGCCAGCAGCAAGGCGCAAATTATGACGGGAAGGGGGTCAACTTTGCGCTGTTTTCAGCACATGCGGAGCGAGTTGAGCTCTGTCTGTTTGACCCTTCAGGAAAAACCGAAATCGCCCGGCTGGAGCTGCCGGAATATACCATGAAGTGTGGCACGGCTATGTGCCGGATCTGAAGCCTGGCGCGCTGTACGGCTATCGTGTTTACGGCCCCTATGACCCGGAAAACGGGCATCGCTTCAACCCCAATAAACTGCTTATCGATCCGTATGCCCGTGAACTGGTGGGCGATATCGACTGGAACGACACCCATTTCGGCTATGAGCTGGGTCATGACGATCTCGACCTCAGTTTTGATACCCGCGACAGCGCGCCGTTCACGCCAAAATGCAAGGTCATCGACCCAATGCTTTTGACTGGCAGGATGATAACCGGCCAACCATTCCGTGGCCGAATACCGTTGTGTATGAGAGCCACGTGAAGGGCTTTACCCAGCTTAACCCGGCGATCCCGCCTGAACTGCGCGGTACGTTTGAAGGATGGGACACAAAGCCTCGGTCGATTACATCAAAAGCCTTGGCATCACCTCGGTTGAACTGCTGCCGGTTCACTGGTTCCCGGACGACCAACACCTGCTCGACAGGGGGCTGAAAAACTTCTGGGGCTACAACACGCTCGGCTTCTTTGCACCGGCGTCACGCTATTACGGTCCGGCGGGGATCCAGGGTTTTCGCGATATGGTGCGCGCCTACCATGACGCAGGCATCGAGGTGATCCTCGATGTTGTCTATAACCACACGGCAGAAGGCAATGAGCTCGGCCCAACGCTGTCGTTTAAGGGCATCGATAACTTCAGCTATTACCGCACCTTACCCGATCAACACCGGTATTACATTAACGACACCGGCACGGGGAATACGGTGAATACCTCCCACCGAGAGTGCTGCAGATGGTGATGGATTCACTGCGCTACTGGGCCGAATCGATGCATATTGACGGTTTCCGTTTTGACCTCGGGACAATTCTGGGCCGTGAGCCCGAAGGCTTTGATCCACGCGGTGGCTTTTTCGATGCCGTGACGCAGGATCCGGTGTTATCCCGTCTGAAGCTGATTGGTGAGCCCTGGGATATCGGCCCCGGCGGTTATCAGGTCGGCGGCTTTCCGCCAGGCTGGGGGGAGTGGAACGACAAATACCGCGATACCGTACGTGAGTACTGGAAGGGCGATAACGTGTCTAACGACTTCGCCGCGCGCCTGCTCGGTTCCGGTGACTTGTACGACCTGCGCGGACGCCGTCCGTGGGCCAGCATCAACTTTATTACCGCCCACGATGGCTTTACGTTGAACGACCTGGTGTCTTACAACGAAAAGCATAATGCCGACAATGGTGAAGACAATAACGACGGGCACAACGATAACCGGTCGTATAACTACGGAGAGGAAGGGCCGACAGAGAATCCGGATATTATCGCTACCCGGGAGCGGCAGAAGCGTAATTTCCTCACCACGCTGTTGTTCTCTCACGGCACGCCAATGCTGCTGGCCGGGGACGAGTTTGGCCGTACGCAAAAGGGGAACAATAACGGGTATTGCCAGGACAGCGAGATCTCCTGGATCGACTGGAAGGGGTTATCGGAAAACGACACCGCCCTGCGCGACTTTACCCGCCATCTGATTGCCCTTCGCGCGAAACAGCCATTGCTGCGGCGAGAAAGCTGGCGCGACGGGCTTGAGATCCGCTGGTTTAACGCCGGCGGCGGCCCGCAGCAGGATGAGCAGTGGGATGAAGGTTCCACCCTCGGCGTATCCATCAGCAGACCGGACCTCAGACAGGAGCCGGGCCTCTGGCACGATGTGCTGATGCTGTTTAACCCGTTTGAAGGCACCGTGCCGTTCCAGATCCCCCAGTTTGGCGAAGGAGGCTGGGTACTGGAACTCTCCACGGCGGATGACGTTGTCCCCGGGACGGTCATCACCAAAGCGTGGAATACCATCTGGCCGGACGAAGTATTTCGCTTTTCAGACGCCTTAACTACAGTGATGCCGCCGCCCGTGCGGCGGTGTCATACAGGGAAGATATGGTCCGGAGCAACTGCGCGGTGTCACCAATAGACGCTCCGGAAATCCCGCTCTCCGCATGGATATTGATCAGGCACGCTTCCCGCACGTCGCGGTATTTCATGCATAGCGCTTTCCCTTCCTCCGTCGTTGAGAAATAGAGCTCTTTTCCGGCTTTTTCACTCGTCACGTAGCCCGCCTTGACCAGCTTCTTCAGTGCATACGTCACCACGTGGGTATCTTCCACGTTCAGGACAAAACAGATGTCGGCCAGCTTTTTCTTGCGATCGCGGTGGTTCACGTGATGCAGAAGCGAGACATCAAAAGCGCCCATATCTGGCTCACCGGCGGCGGTCATGCAGCGCACCATCCATTTGTTAAACGCGTTGCTGGTCATGATCAACGCGTACTCCAGCTCTGATAATTCCGCGCAACGTTCCGATACCAGATGGCGAGAGGACACGATACGGCCATCGGTTATATCGTCGTGATTTGATGATCCAGCACTCTTCTTTGCAGTCATAACGTTCCTTACGGGGGGTGACGTTGGCCCGGAAATGTAAACTCATCGATAAAATAAGAACATTTTATTGATAAATTGTTTACATGTTTTTGTGGTTCAGATATAGCTTTTTAGTGCAGGTTCTGCGGAGCCTGACGCAAAACACAACATCGCGCGCCGCACTGCATCCCGCTTCGCCATGATGCGAAGTATTAAAAAAATAGCCGCCGGCGCGCAACGCTCACTTTGGATAGGGTAAACGTTTATGGACGGTTCGACACTGTTGCCGCTCATCGGTATACCGGTGGTGGTTATTGGTTTTGCTCTGCGTTTCAACCCGCTACTGGTGGTTGTGGTGGCGGGGCTGGCTACCGGACTGCTGGTTGGCATGGATTTTGGGATGTTGCTGGAGACCTTTGGCGAGAAGTTCGTCAACAGTCGTTCCCTGGCGACCTTTATTCTGATCCTGCCGGTTATTGGCCTGCTGGAATATTACGGGTTGAAAGAGCGGGCGCAGGCGTGGGTGGCAAAGATTGCCAGCGCCACCTCGGCACGTATTCTGATGCTCTATTTTGTGGCGCGTGAAGGGACGGCCGCGCTGGGATTGATGTCGCTGGGTGGGCATGCTCAGACCGTTCGTCCGCTGCTGGCACCGATGGCCGAAGGCGCAGCGCTCAATGAGTATGGCGAACTGCCGCAACATATCCGGGACAAGATCAAAGCGCATGCCGCGGCGTGCGACAACATCGCGGTTTTCTTTGGCGAAGATATTTTTATCGCGTTTGGCGCGGTGCTGCTGATCGACGCTTTCCTGAAAGAGAATGGGATACAGGGCATTGAACCGTTGCATATCGGTCTGTGGGCCATTCCGACCGCCATCGCGGCATTGATTATTCATATGACGCGCCTGTTGCGTCTGGATGCCAGCATCCGTCGTGACGTTATGTCCTGGCGCGCTGAGCAGGGTACACAGGAGATCGCGCCATGATGACCCTGATCACCATTAACCGCGTGTATTACCTGATCGGCTTTGTCGTGATGCTGCTGGTCGTGATGACCCTGCG
>ENA-OQHY01001321-OQHY01001321.1-human-gut-metagenome-genome-assembly--contig:-NODE-1321-length-10740-cov-2.174315_pt1 | contig 10740 bp, 17 predicted proteins | sample MGYA00242570_ERZ504733 | MGnify/ENA primary metagenome ERZ504733 (study PRJEB26092, sample SAMD00036219) | human gut metagenome | host: Homo sapiens | study: EMG produced TPA metagenomics assembly of...
CGAAAAAGGTGCGCTGGGAACCTGCCGCGAAGTCGAGGCGAAGGGGCGGCGTGCAGAGGCGGTTCAACTTGATTTAAGCACTCTCCCGCAGGGGGCGCAGGCCATTGAAACGTTAATTACGCGCTTTGGTCGGCTGGACGTGCTGGTCAACAATGCCGGGGCGATGACCAAAGCGCCGTTTCTCGACATGCCGTTTGAGGAGTGGCGGGGGATTTTTACCGTTGACGTGGATGGCGCGTTTCTCTGTTCACAGATCGCTGCGCGTCAGATGGTCAAGCAGGGAGAAGGGGGGCGAATTGTGAACATTACCTCGGTGCATGAACACACGCCTTTACCGGATGCCAGTGCGTATACGGCGGCCAAGCATGCCCTGGCGGATTAACCAAATCCATGGCGCTGGAGCTGGTCGAGCATAACATTCTGGTGAATGCCGTTGCGCCAGGTGCCATTGCCACGCCAATGAATGATATGGACGACAGTGAAGTGAAGGCCGGTTCGATGCCCGCGATCCCGCTCGCGCGGCCGGGGCATACCAAAGAGATTGCCAGCCTGGTGGCGTGGCTGTGTGACGGTGACGCCAGCTATGCTACCGGACAATCATTTATTGTCGACGGCGGTTTTATGCTGGCGAATCCGCAATTTAAACCCGCCGGGTAGAAACTTTTCGCCCTCTCTTTCTGCGAGAGGCGCCATTGCACTTACTCTTCATCCCGCGTCTTTTCCCGATGCTTCAGCCACAGCCGGACCGCAATTACCACCACGACAATCAGGATAACCCATGCCCAGTGCTTCAGATGCTGGTCAACATTATGCAGCCACGGACCAATCACTTCTCCACCCACATAACCGAGCGTGGTAAAGATCAGGCCCAGGCAATCGCGCCAAGAATGTTCAGCGGCAGGAAAATTTCGGCGGTAAATGGCTGGCGCAATCAGTATTGGGCCGATAATCCGAAAGCCGTACATAAAACGGGTGCCAATCACGAACAGGTAAGGGTGACGCTGGATAAGCCGTTGGGCACGGTGAATTTTCTTGCGGTGCTTTGAAAAGCGCTTCAAAAGCGTGGGGCCAAAGCGCAGTCCCAGAAAGTAGAGCAGCTGATCGCCAATCATCCCGCCGAGTGCGACTGCGGCAACAACAAGTGGGAATTTGAGTAACCCCTGATGCGCGGCCAACCCCGCCGAGCAGCGTGATGGTTTCTCCTTCCGCCACGCTGCCAACGACCAGTGCAGCGTATCCATATTGTTCAATAAGACTGTTGATATCCATTACGTCAATGTCATCTCCCTTATTATGCCTCGTTTAATCATATACCCCATGAATCAATAACGGGGCAATCAACGGAAATTTCCCACTGTACATAAAATAATCTCTGGCCTGCATTATACTTAAGATATTGCTGACGGGCCGACAACAAGGGGGCGTTATGAACCATGTCTGGGGACTTTTCTCCCATCCCGATCGTGAAATGCATGTCATCAAAACGGAGAACGAAACGGTCTCGCATCATTACACGCATCATGTGCTGCTGATGGCAGCGGTGCCTGTAATCTGCGCGTTTATTGGCACAACACAAATCGGCTGGAACTTTGGTGATGGCACCGTGGTTCAGCTTTCTTGGTTTACCGGTCTTTCACTGGCCATTCTCTTTTATGGCCTGATGCTGGCGGGTGTGGCTGTCATGGGGCGTGTCATTCACTGGATGGCGCGTAACTATCCGCAACGTCCTTCGCTGGCACACTGTATGGTTTTCGCCGGGTATGTCGCGACGCCGCTGTTCTTAAGCGGTATTGTGGCGCTGTACCCACTGGTCTGGTTGTGCGCGCTGATCGGTACTATTGCCCTCTTTTACACCGGTTATCTGCTGTATCTGGGGGTACCAACCTTCCTCAATATCAATAAAGAAGAGGGCCTGAGCTTCTCCAGTTCAACGCTCGCCATCGGCGTGCTGGTGCTGGAAGCGCTACTGGCTCTGACGGTTATTCTGTGGGGTTATGGATACCGTCTCTTCTAGGCTCACTGCATTGCTGGCGTAAATGCCAGCAATGCAGCATCTGTTCACGATTATCCTCTGGCGACAAAGCCCGGTGACCGCTATGATGCCGAAGCCAGCCTGCGTTTCTCCATCGACACAGGCGGTGTACGTCATAACGTGCGTGAATAATTATCAGAAGTCTCACCATGCTGAAATTCCGAGTCTCTTTACTTAGCCTGGCCCTGTTGCTGGGAGCGTCCGCTGCCGCGCCAGCGATCGCCAAAACGCCCGCCGTGACCACCGCTGCTGCCCAGCCGCAAATCGCTTCCGGCAGTGCGATGATTGTTGATCTCAACACCAATTAAGGTGATTACGCCCAGCCATCCGGATCTGGTACGCCCGATCGCCTCGATTACCAAATTAATGACCGCGATGGTGGTGCTTGATGCACATCTGCCGCTGGACGAAAAACTGAAAGTGGATATCAGCCATACGCCGGAGATGAAAGGGATCTACTCCCGCGTGCGACTGAACAGCGAAATCAGCCGTAAAAACATGCTGCTGCTGGCGCTGATGTCTTCTGAAAACCGCGCGGCGGCGAGCCTGGCCCACCACTATCCGGGTGGCTACGACGCATTTATTCGTGCGATGAACGCAAAAGCCAAATCGCTGGGGATGACCAATACCCGTTACGTCGAGCCGACTGGCCTGTCGATTCACAACGTCTCCACGGCCCGCGACCTGACAAAACTGCTGATTGCCAGCAAACAGTACCCGCTGATTGGTCAGCTCAGTACGACCCGTGAAGAGATGGCGACCTTTGCGAACCCGGCCTATTCGCTGCCGTTCCGTAATACTAACCATCTGGTGTACCGGGATAACTGGAATATTCAGTTAACGAAAACCGGGTTTACCAACGCGGCGGGCCACTGCCTGGTGATGCGTACCGTATTCAACGGTAAACCGGTGGCGCTGGTGGTGATGGATGCCTTTGGTAAATACACCCACTTCGCGGATGCAAGCCGACTTCGTACCTGGATTGAGACGGGGAAAGTGCAGCCGGTACCGGCCGCGGCGTTGACCTACAAAAAGCAGAAAGCAGAGCAGATGGCAACCGCCCAGAACGACTGAGCCGGATTGCTGATGACTGTGTTTTCGCCTCTCCCGCGGGAGAGGGCAACAGACCTCGCTGCGCCTTACTCCGGCAGCGTCCAGTCTCCGTCATTGAGTGAGCGCTGCATGATCACCGTATCCCGCCAGTCACCTTTCTTATACCCGACGCTGCGTAACTGACCGACGATTTCGAAGCCGTATTTCTTATGCAACCGTAACGAGCCGGCATTGTTGTTGCCATCCCCCACAACGGCAATCATCTGCCGCCACGGACCTTGCTCGCAGCGGGCGATCAGCGCATCCATCAGGACGGAGCCAAAACCACGACCGGTAGTACTCGCATCCACGTAAATCGACTCTTCCAGAGTGTAGCGATAGGCATGGCGCGGACGGTAAGGCGTCGCGTAGCAGTAGCCTACGACGATGCCGCGATACAGCGCGACAAGCCACGGTAAGCCATTCTCGGCCACGCTTTTCATTCGCTGACGCATTTCATCAATGGTGGGGGGAACTTCTTCAAAGGATGCGCGCCCGTGAAGCACATGCCAGGCGTAGATAGCGGCGATAGCATGCACATCGTCGGGAAGGGCATCGCGCACTTCCACTTCGGTTTCGGATAAAATATCAACAGCCGACATGATGTGCCTGCTCCTCGTAACAGATGCCGGAGAAACGTTTCTCGGCGACAGAACGCTACTCTAGTACGATTAAGGCGCGCTTAACAATCTCTCAAATTTGGCTGTGGGAATTAATCAGACGCTTGCGTCACGGGCTGCTCCGCGTCAGGACTCTCTTTCCAGTATTTATTCCGCGTTGTTTTACCAATGCCGGGGTTCATGCTGTTTGTGGGGTCATTCTCGCGATAAAACTGCTTAAGTGCGTCAGGAGCCTTATAAAGATGCCCCACGTTATGTTCCGCAGGATATTGTGCGCCTCGCGCGTGCAGCAGCGCGAGCATCTGCTCTTTCAGCGCGTGCGCATCCACCCCTTTCTTAACGATGTAATCCTGGTGGAAGACGTAGCACATAAAGTGGCCGTAATAGAGCTTGTGGACCAGCTTGCTGTCAATTTCCGGCGGCAGGTGTTCAAACCACTCGGTATCGTTGCGGCGAAGGGCGATATCCAGCGCCAGAATGTCTTCCACCTCGTCTGAATGCACCGCCTGATAACGAATGGCGGCACCCGCAGCGGCGAAACGGTGCAGGAAGGCTTTGCTGCCCTCTTCAGGGGTACAGGCAAAGAAATCGCCTTCGGCAGTTTTGAAGAATTCACTGAGCCAGGTTTGCGCTTCGGCAATTCCGTCCCCGGCCATTTTCAGCAGCAGGTGATGCTCGTACTTATCGCGCCAGGTTTTCATCCGCTCCGGCAGATGTGACGGGAAGACGTTGCCCAGTTTCTGCATAAAGCGGTCGGTAAAGTGGGGTTTAAACAGCGGCACTTTTTCCAGCATCGCGTCGGTACGGCCCTTCATGGTGAAGAAGAACGGCATTTTATCGGTGCCGAGCTTGTCGATCATCAGGAACGTATCTTTGCCGTAGCGTTCCGCGATGTCGTAAATATCACGGTGCATGTACTCGCCCGCCACCGGAAGGTGAGCGAACTCGCCCAGAATATGACGACGGATCTCGGTCAGCACGTCCGGCTGATTGGTGCCGATGTAGAACACCTGCTGTTTTTTCTCGGCCGGGAAGGTGTCGAGGCGCACGGCAAAAACAGCCAGCTTGCCCGCACAGCCCGAAGATTCAAAAAGGCGGTCAGGGTCGGCGTTGTAACGTGCCGGGGTATCCGCTTCGATATCCCGCACGCGGGTGATGTAATCGTGGTCGTGAGCATGACGACCATCGTGCTGGACGTCTTCATCTTTCACCCGATCGTCGTCGAGCTTACTCAGGATCTGCTCCGGCGTAACGCCAAGATCAATGCCCAGATGGTTGACCAGGGTCAGCTTGCCATTTTCGTCGATACGGGCAAAAAGTGACATCTCGGTGTAAGCCGGGCCGCGCTGCACCAGCGAACCGCCGGAGTTATTGCAGATCCCGCCGATCACGGAGCGCCAATACAGGATGAGCCAATGACCGAATGCGGTTCGCGTCCCAGCGGCTTAAGCGCTTTTTCAAGGGAGTAGAGCGTCGTGCCAGGGAACGCGAGCACCTGCTCGCCTTTATCCAGCAGATGCAGTTTGTCGAGACGCAGGGTGCTGATGATCACAATGTCACGATCGTAATCGTTGCCGTTCGGCGTTGAGCCTTCAGTCAGGCCGGTGTTAGCCGCCTGCATGAGAATAATTTTGTCGGCGGCCACGCAGGCGCTCAGGACGCGCCAGAGTTCAAGCAGCGTGCCGGGAAACACCACCGCCAGCGCCTCGCCCTGACCGGAACGAAAGCCCTTACGGTAGCGGGCGGTTTTTGCCGGGTCGGTAAGCAGGTGAGAGGAGCCAACCAGGCGCGACAGTTCGTTAATAAACGTCGTGTTATCGTGAGTTCGAACAGAAGACATCTTCCACTCCTTGTGGTGGGGCAAATTTCTCGCTGTAAAGCATAGCGCGATTAACTGTTAAGCGGTCGAGTATTCACGAGAAAAATCAGAGAATAACCCTGCAACGTTCTGAGGGTTTGTGGCACACTGCGCTTTTCGCACGGTCTGGCCGAGTTCTTCCGGCGGTTATTGATGAGAGAGTAAAACGACATGAAATGGCTATGTTCTGTAGGTGTCGCCGTCAGCCTGGCGCTGCAACCTGCGCTGGCAGAGGATTTGTTTGGCAATCACCCGCTCACGCCTGAAGCCCGGGACGCGTTTGTCACGGAATTGCTCAAGAAAATGACGGTCGATGAGAAAATTGGCCAGTTGCGTCTTATCAGCGTCGGCCCGGATAACCCGAAAGAGGCCATCCGCGAGATGATCAAAGACGGGCAGGTCGGGGCTATTTTTAACACCGTCACCCGCCCGGATATCCGCAAAATGCAGGATCAGGTGATGGAACTCAGCCGTCTGAAAATTCCGCTGTTCTTCGCCTATGACGTGGTGCACGGTCAGCGTACCGTCTTCCCGATTAGCCTTGGTCTGGCATCGTCCTTTAACCTTGATGCGGTGAAAACCGTGGGGCGCGTTTCCGCCTATGAAGCGGCGGATGATGGCCTGAATATGACCTGGGCACCGATGGTGGACGTCTCCCGCGATCCGCGCTGGGGCCGCGGCTCAGAAGGGTTCGGTGAAGATACCTATTTAACAGCCACGATGGGGAAAACCATGGTGGAAGCGATGCAGGGTAAGAGCCCGGCAGATGCTACGCGGTGATGACCAGCGTCAAACACTTCGCGGCCTATGGCGCCGTTGAAGGGGGTAAAGAGTATAACACCGTGGATATGAGCCCGCAGCGGCTGTTCAACGACTACATGCCACCGTACAAAGCGGGGCTGGATGCCGGCAGCGGCGCGGTGATGGTGGCGCTGAACTCCCTCAACGGCACGCCGGCGACCTCCGATTCGTGGCTGCTGAAAGACGTTCTGCGTGACCAGTGGGGCTTTAAGGGCATCACCGTCTCTGACCACGGCGCCATTAAAGAGCTCATTAAGCACGGTACCGCCTCCGATCCGGAAGATGCGGTACGCGTGGCGCTCAAGTCCGGCATCAACATGAGCATGAGCGACGAGTACTACAGCAAAATACCTGCCGGGGCTGGTGAAGAGCGGTAAGGTGACCATGGCGGAGCTGGACGACGCCACGCGCCACGTGCTGAACGTGAAATATGACATGGGCTGTTTAACGACCCGTACAGCCACCTGGGGCCGAAAGATTCTGACCCGGTAGACACCAACGCGGAAAGCCGTCTGCACCGCAAAGAGGCCCGCGATGTGGCACGCGAAAGCCTGGTGCTGCTGAAAAACCGCCTCGACACGCTGCCGCTGAAGAATCCGGCACCATTGCGTGGTGGGCCCGCTGGCTGACAGCAAGCGCGACGTGATGGGGAGCTGGTCTGCAGCGGGGGTGGCCGATCAGTCCGTCACGGTGCTGACCGGTATCAAGAATGCCGTGGGTGAGAACGCGAAAGTGGTTTACGCCAAAGGGGCGAACGTCACCAACGATAAAGACATTGTCACCTTCCTCAATCAGTACGAAGAGGCGGTGAAGGTCGATCCGCGTTCGCCGAAAGAGATGATTGATGAAGCGGTGAACACCGCTAAGCAATCTGACGTGGTTGTCGCGGTAGTGGGTGAAGCGCAGGGGATGGCGCATGAGCCTCCAGCCGTACCGACATCACCATTCCGCAAAGCCAGCGCGATCTGATTGCCGCCCTGAAGGCGACCGGCAAGCCGCTGGTGCTGGTGCTGATGAACGGTCGTCGCTGGCGCTGGTCAAAGAAGACCAGCAGGCCGACGCGATCCTGGAAACCTGGTTCGCCGGTACCGAAGGCGGTAACGCGATTGCCGACGTGCTGTTTGGCGATTACAACCCGTCAGGCAAGCTGCCAATGTCCTTCCCGCGCTCGGTCGGCAGATCCCGGTTTACTACAGCCACCTGAATACCGGCCGTCCGTACAACGCCGACAAACCGAATAAGTACACCTCCCGTTACTTCGATGAAGCGAACGGCCCGCTGTATCCGTTTGGTTACGGTCTGAGCTACACCACCTTCAAGGTTTCTGACGTCAAAATGTCTGCGCCGACCCTGAAGCGTGACGGCAAAGTTACCGCAAGCGTCGAGGTGAGCAACACCGGTAAACGCGAAGGGGCAACGGTCATTCAGATGTACGTCCAGGATGTGACCGCTCCATGAGCCGTCCGGTGAAACAGCTGCGTGGCTTCGAGAAGGTCAACCTGAAGCCGGGCGAACCAAAACCATCAGCTTCCCCATCGACGTGGATGCGCTGAAGTTCTGGAACCAGCAGATGAAATATGATGCGGAGCCAGGCAAGTTTAACGTCTTTATCGGGTCGATTCCGCCCGCGTAAATAAAGGCGAGTTCGAGCTGCTCTGACGTTTCCCTCCCTTGCATCCCCCGCTTTGCGGGGGATGCGTCTTACCTTATGTTAAAAAGGCATTTTGACGGTTAATTCCGCCGTTTTAAGCTACGCTTTTCTCTCAAGCCTCTGAAAAAGGCAGCAAAAAAATGAGGACAGTGGAATGACGATTGCAAAGGGGATGTTGGGTTCAGCGGTGTTACTGGCGGCGCTGAGTCTGCCATTACAGGCGGCAGAACCGGTAAAAGTGGGTTCCAAGATAGATACCGAAGGTGCGCTGCTCGGTAACATTATTCTGCAGGTACTGGAAAGCCACGGTGTTAAAACCGTCAATAAAGTCCAGCTGGGAACCACGCCTGTGGTACGCGGCGCGATTACCTCCGGCGAGCTGGATATCTACCCGGAATACACCGGCAACGGCGCGTTCTTCTTCAAAGATGAAAACGATCCGGCGTGGAAAAATGCCAAAGCCGGGTATGAAAAAGTCAAAAAACTCGACGCTGAGCAAAATAAGCTGGTCTGGCTGACGCCGGCGCCGGCCAACAATACCTGGACCATCGCGGTGCGCAAGGACGTGGCGGAGAAAGGAAAGCTGACCTCGCTTGCGGATTTGAGTCGCTACCTGAAAGAGAAGGGTGACTTTAAGCTTGCGGCTTCCGCTGAGTTTATTGAGCGTCCGGATGCGCTGCCGGCGTTTGAAAAAGCCTATGATTTCAAACTGGATCAGGCCCAGCTGCTCTCTCTGGCGGGCGGTGATACCGCGGTGACCATCAAAGCCGCTGCGCAGCAAACGTCGGGCGTAATGCGGCGATGGCTTACGGCACCGACGGCCCGGTCGCGGCGCTTGGCCTGCAAACCTTAACCGATCCAAAAGGCGTCCAGCCGATTTACGCCCCGGCACCTGTCGTGCGGGAAGCGGTACTTAAAGCGTACCCGGATATTGCTGAATGGCTCAAACCGGTCTTCGAAAAGCTGGATGCAAAAACGCTGCAACAGCTGAATGCCAGCATTGCCGTTGAGGACTGGATGCCAAAAAAGTGGCCGCCGATTTCCTGAAACAACAAGGGCTTGTGAAGTAACAGGACAGGGCTGTGCCAATAAAATGTCATAACCGCGTACTGCTGCTGTTGGCCTGTGTGGCCATCGCGGCGGTCGTGTTACCGTTTGTGAATGTGGCCCCGAATCGTCTGATGTCGGGGGAGAGTCGCTCGCTCTGGCAGGTCTGGTCATTTACGCCGTGGTTGCTGGTGACGGCGCTGAGCGCATGGGTTGCGTTGTCGCTCTGGCAAGGACGCACGGCTCAGTGGCTGACGCTGCTGCTTTGTGAAGGCTGTTTATCGCCTTATTCTGGGGAGGCGGGCTTGCAGCAACGCACATGACCTCGGCGGAAAGTCCGCTGGCAAGAACCTCTGTGGGTAGCGGTTTGTGGCTCTGGCTGGCGCTGTGTCTGCTGGCCTGCAGCGATGCTATTCGCCGTCTTATCTCAACATCCGTCTGGCGCTGGATACTCAATGCCCAGATATGGTGTATTCCATTGCTGCTGCTGTTTAGCGGTGAGCTGAATAATCTCTCGCTGTTAAAAGAGTACGCCAACCGTCAGGAGGTGTTTAATGACGCCCTGGCGCAACACCTCACGATCCTGTTTGGCACCCTGATCCCGGCCTTACTGCTCGGCATACCGCTGGGTATGTGGTGCTATCGCCATCCTTCACGTCAGGGCGGGGTGTTTGCCGTACTGAATGTGATTCAGACCATCCCGTCCGTCGCTCTGTTTGGCCTGTTGATTGCTCCGCTGGCCGGGCTGGTGAAGTCGTTCCCGGTGCTGGGAACGATGGGGATCGCCGGAACCGGTTTAACGCCAGCTCTTATCGCGCTGGTGCTCTATGCGCTGCTGCCGCTGGTGCGCGGCGTGGTGGCCGGGCTGAGCCAGGTCGCGCCGGACGTGCTGGAAAGTGCATGCAATGGGGATGAGCGCGAGACAATGTTTCTGGAAGATCCAGCTGCCGCTGGCTTTGCCCCTGCTGCTGCGCAGCCTGCGGGTGGTGGCGGTGCAAACCGTTGGCATGGCGGTGATTGCGGCGCTGATTGGCGCGGGCGGCTTTGGCGCGCTGGTTTTCCAGGGGCTGTTGAGTAGCGCCCTGGACCTGGTGTTATTGGGCGTGGTGCCCACGATTGCGCTGGCGGTTGTCATCGACGCGCTGTTTGCCTTATGGCTCGCGCTGCTCAGGAGAAGAGCCAATGATTGAATTTCACGATGTCAGTAAAACCTTTGCGGGTCGTCCGGCGGCAAGCCATCTCAATCTGAATTTTGCCGAGGGCGCATTTTCCGTGCTGATTGGCACATCGGGGTCGGGAAAATCCACCACCCTGAAGATGATTAACCGCCTGGTTGAACATGACAGCGGTCTGATCCGCTTTGCCGGAGAGGAGATCCGCAGCCTGCCTGTGCTGGAACTGCGTCGTCGTATGGGATATGCCATCCAGTCTATCGGCCTGTTCCCGCACTGGACGGTCGCGCAGAACATCGCCACCGTGCTGCAGCTGGAGAAATGGTCGCGGGCAAAAACTGCCGACCGGGTTGATGAACTGATGTCTCGTGCTCGGGTTAGAACCTGCGCTACGTGACCGCTACCCGCACCAGCTTACCGGAGCCAGCAGGCAGCGGGTGGCGTGGCGCGTGCGCTGGCGGCAATCC
>ENA-OQHY01001323-OQHY01001323.1-human-gut-metagenome-genome-assembly--contig:-NODE-1323-length-10734-cov-6.919016_pt1 | contig 10734 bp, 15 predicted proteins | sample MGYA00242570_ERZ504733 | MGnify/ENA primary metagenome ERZ504733 (study PRJEB26092, sample SAMD00036219) | human gut metagenome | host: Homo sapiens | study: EMG produced TPA metagenomics assembly of...
CGGTCAGCAAAGGCAGCTCCCACAATGCCTTTTGGATATCCGCTTCTGCAAGTTGTAGTAAGTAATTGCTTCCCATCAAAATCATGGGGAAAGCGAACTGGTCTGAAAGACCGCCAGTTAGTGTGATGATGATAAGGAGATTTTGAAACTGATGACAGACAGAGATTATGCAATTAAATCAATGAAAGAGATTACCTTCCAGATGGCAAGCCATGCACAGGATTATCTGGAAGTAACGATGGAGAGACATTATACAGATATCAAGGAACTGATGACAAGCTATCAGAAATTGATTTTGGAAAATCAGATTGTGTTAGAAGAATTGGATATGGAGTGCCAGGAGAAAATCAATGAAGATATGGCATATGCGTTGAGTTATCTGAGCATTTATAACAATCAGCTGAATGTGCCAAAGATGCACCGGGAAATGAATAACCTGATGATTATTTACGGCTTGTCAGATATGATCTATCGTGGAATGACACTGGTAAAGTTCTATGCACCGAATGGTGTGATGCTCAGTGAGATTCTTCATTCCTGCTTTTGCAGTCATTATAATAAGACAGATGTGGAAGTACAGCAGGAGTTAGGCGTAGGCAGGACTTCTTTTTATAAAATGAAGAAGCAGGCACTTGGATATTTAGGATTTTATTTTTATGAGATAGTGGTACCGCAGGCAAAAGATAAAAGATTTAAACCATCACTGGGCGTTGAGGAAGAGTAGGTGAATAATATGAGATACGAAGATTCGATGAAGGGTGTAGCTGATCAGATAATCAAAGAACAGCAGCGAGCCAGTAAAATTAAAAACAATCCAGAAGAATTCCATTGGCATGACGAATATGCAACGTTGAATTTCTTTCGGTTTATCTGTAAAAATATCGGTAACTTGGGAAATGGAGAAATTGAAAAAATGGTCACACGCTTAAAGCACATAGATCAGAAAGCAGTGGAAAACCATGTGAATGGTGCTGTCTGGGCATTTGATTATGATAAGATGTTCTGTGTACTGATGGAAAATGAAATTTGCCGAAAGGTGTGTGAAAAGAATAAATATAATAGTTGGACGAAGCTGATTGGACAGTATTGTGTTTCAATGGCTTAAAGATGAAGAAAGTGCTGCTGGAGAAAAATACTCTCCAGCAACTTCGTTTTTGATGAATAAAGGTCAGTTTTTTGTTTAACTATTCTCACTATTATTTGATTCAGTGATTTTTTTCTTCTTTGGAGAAACCAGTTTGTGACCGGAATAAATGGACATGCCCATACAAAGCAATGAAGAATAGGCAAAATATTTATGTGCAGTCATAGATTTTCTGATTCCAGAATAAATGCATCCCAACATACAGAAAAGTGCTCCGAGGGACCAGTATTTATGCGATTTCATGATTTGATACCTCCTTTGATTTAACTGATTCTATCATAACGCTTTTTTACGAATATGCAAAGAAAATCTTGAAATATAGTTCTATAGAATTAGAACTTGGTTTTGCGATTCTGTATATTTAAGATATTCACAAGTATACTAAATTCAGAACGATTATTCGTTCTGGAGGAGGTGTTACGATGGATTTGAAAGCAGTAGGACAGCGAATCAAATCAGCACGAGAAGCAAAAAATCTCACGCAAGAGGAACTGGCTGCATTAGTACATTTAAGTCCGACGCATGTGAGTGTAATAGAGAGAGGCTTGAAAGTTACAAAATTGGATACCTTTGTTGCAATTGCAAATGCATTAGATGTTTCTGCAGATACTCTTTTGATTGATGTTGTGGCACATTCAGTTACAGGTGTTACCAATGAGCTGGCAGAGAAAATAGAAAAACTTCCGATCAAAGAGCAGAAAAAAATTATCAAAGTAATCCATACATTATTGGAAGAATAATATGACAAAACTGGGAAGAGCAAGTAGCTCTTCTTTTTTTTGCCCCTTTATCCAGCTTTAAGTTGAAAAGTGTCTTTTCATGACGATAGAAATATGCTAAATTAGTTCCATAGAACAAGATGTAATTCTTTTTATATTGGAGGAAAATGAATGAGAGAGAAAACTATTTATGAGAAGATTGCAGAAAAGTACAACACAACACCAGAAGAAGTACGAAGAGAAATGCAGATAGCCATAGATGCAGGCTTTGATAATCCTGATCCAGCTGTGCAGGAAAAATGGAAGAAAATGACACTTAAAGGAGACAGACCCACACCGGAAGAAGTAATCAATTACGCAGTAAAACAATTAAAAGGAAATTAATGAAAATATGAAGAAAAAGATAATTGCAGTGATAACAGGAGCAGTGATCTTGATAATTGCTGCAGGAAGTATTTATGGGAAAACTGAATCCGGTCATAAGAGAGGTGAACCGGATGTAGTAGGAACATTTTCCATAAATCGGGATGAAAATTTAACTGTGGTCGCTAATCGGGAAAATATTGAGGATAGGGAAGCGTTTGCAAGAGAACTTTTGCAGATGTACAAGGATGATTCTTTTCATTCGACAAAATTCTCTACAGACAGGGGATATGCGACGAGCCTTGATATGAACATCTATTTATGGAAAGAGGATATTGAAGACGGGGAATCGGTAATGACAGCCGAATACAGACCTGTAGAATATGGAAAGGACTATGATGTTGTCAATAATCCTGATAAATTTCAAATATATATAGATGGAAAAGAAGTAGAAGAATAACACGGTGAACTTTTTACACTGAAATATGTACGATTCTAATAATGACATGAACTTATGGGAACGTATTGCGGATACTTTGTGAACTTTATCCTGATACAATGATTATGCTGATGAAATAGGGCATAGATAACTGAATACAAGAAAGAGACGAAAGTCTCAGTAGTTAAGAAAAAACTACTGGGGCTTTTTTTTGTGCCTGAATTTTTCAGCCAATAACTGCGGGTATGTCCCGGCAGGATAAAGGCGGAGCAGGCATGATCCTAAACAGAGGTCCGCCTTCTGGATTTGAAACGAGCAACAAGATTTCAAATTCAGGAGGAACGGATATGTATATTGAACACCCATATTTTTATGACGGAAAGTACTACGCAAATATTGATGGAGAAATGATCGAGATTACAAGAGAAGTTGCGTATGCGATGAACAATTTTTACAGAAGTAGCAAGGCAAAAAAAGTTGAGATTAAGAACGAACTGGGGGAAGTCGTGGATAAGATGCTGCGGGAAGTACCTTACAGTGGACAGTCCATTGATGGGGAAGGATTCATGATTGAAGAGTTCCCGGATCTGAATTGTGACGTGGAGCACAGTGTACTGACGAAAATGGAACAGCAGGATATTCATAAAGTGATCGATCAGCTGAATACCGAGGAACGCATGATTATTTACGGCATTTTCTTTGAAAACAAGACACAGACACAGATGGCAGAGATTATGGGGATTTCCAGACAGGTATTAGCTTACAAGCTGAAAACGATCCTTAATAAAATGCGTGAAATGTATATGAATAAATTTTTTAAAAATTTCGGAAATTTTTTTGCATCTGCCGAAGTTATTTGACTTTAGTAATTAGAGGAGCTTTAAGGACTCCCTAAAATGCACCATGATAACTGAATATCCAATAATAACTGATGTGACATTTCATACAGTGAGCACGAGGAAGATGCCGCTATAGGATTATAAGACGTAAGAAACTATTTAGAGTCAATAATGCTGCGAAAAAGCACTGACCAAAGCCAGTCGGCAGGCTGGTGATGCGATGACATGTGTGAGATGCGATACACTTGCAGACCCTGAGAAGTCTGTAACTGGTAAACCTATGAACTGCCAGAGCTGGAAACGAGAGCTTTTGGGTTGTGGTCCGGAGTATAGCATCCGGGCAGGTTATTATTCCCTTCCTGCAGATGCAGGAGTAACGATTCGGGGTATCGAGGATAAATAGAATCGAGCGAGCACTGTTTAATAATCAAATTGGCTATAGAGGTTATGCGGCAGAGCTTTCCATCTTGGAAAGGAACTCTGCCGTATTCCTGTGGAGCCACTATAGCGCTATGAATGCTTTACAAATTAAAAAGATTGGAGAGATGACAAGTGACGATTCGAAGAGGAGATATCTTATGGGCGGATCTCGGTATGTTCCCGACAACTTCGGTTCAGGTGGAGTAAGACCGGTGATCGTAGTAAGTAACAACAAAGCCAATACATACAGTTCAGTCATTACAGTAGTTCCGATGACATCAAGAATATATAAGAAGCGGTATTTACCAACACATGTATTTATCAGTAAATACGATATGACAGGGATCCGAAAAGGAAGCCTGGCATTGGCTGAACAGGTTATGAGCATTTCTACAAAATGCATTATTGAGAAATGCGGAAGAGTAAATAAGTGGAGTTTGGATCGGGTACTGAAAGCAGTACGGATTCAAATGGGAATGAACGAAAGCGAGCAATGATATTCCTGCTTTCGACAATTCAACAGAAAACGACGTTATAAAATGTAGATAACACAAAAGAATGACAATACAGGACGAGCGGTTCTGGTGATTTTTTAGAGACGATTGAATATGATTTATAAAGGGAGGGATTGCGATGGCATTAAAAATTGTAAGAAGATATGATGCAAATGGTAATGTGATCGAAGATAAAGATTTAGAAAGATTCAAATTGGATTCCCCGGTAGTTCGTCAGATCTTATATCAGATGAATAAAGAGATGGGAGCAGTTGATAATATTAAAGTCGATGCAGCTGAAAGAAGAAATTTCGTATAACATACTTAGAGAAATAAAATAAGTTGAAATTTTTCTGGAAGGATGGTATAGTATACGTGAGAGGAGGAAAGAGCGAGGTGAGAAACATAAGAATTGGAAAGAATACCTCAAATAATAAAAAAACAGGATTGTATATCAGAGTTTCTACAAATTTTCAGTTTGAAGAAGGATATTCAGTAGGTGCTCAGACGGAGAAGCTTGAAAAGTATTGTAATTATCAGGAGATTGATAATTATGATTTGTATATTGACGGTGGCTATTCAGGAAGCAATTTGAATCGACCGGAGATGAAACGTCTTATTAAAGAAATTCAAGAGGGCAAAGTGGAATCAGTTGTAGTTGTTAAACTTGATCGTTTGTCCAGAAGTCAGAAAGATACGATTTATCTTCTGGAAGATGTGTTTGAAGCAAATGATATTGGATTTATTTCTTTAAATGAGAACTTTGATACAACAACACCATATGGAAAAGCAATGGTAGGTATCTTATCTGTATTTGCTCAGTATGAACGTGAAAATATTCGTGAACGTACACAGATGGGAATTACAGAGAGAATCAAAACCGGAAAATGGAGAGGGACGAAACCACCATTTGGTTATGACTATAATAACGGTGATGACGTTCTTGTGCCAAATAAAGATGCTGAAACAGTCAGAAAGATTTTTGAATTATATAAGGAAGGCTATTCCACGTATGCACTGGCAAAGATGTTCGATTTAAAAGGAGACAAACAAGTGTCCGATATGTTATCCAGAGTGACATACATTGGAAAGCTCAAATATAATAAGGAAATCGTTGATGGTCTTCACGAGCCGATAGTTGATAAAAAACTGTTTGATGAAGTTCAGGAATTGCGAAAAACAAGAACGAGAGCAACTTCTCATAAATCACAGTATTTACTTACTGGGTTAATATATTGTGGATTATGTGGGGCAAAGATGCGTTATCAAAAATGGAGCGGTGGAAGAGTGATGATTTACTGTTACTCATTAGACCATAGTAAACCGCACTTGGTTAAGAATCCAAATTGCCAGAACGGAAAATTGGATGCAGCTGAAGTTGAAGAAGTTGTTGTTAGTGATATGCTGAAATTATCAAAGGAGTATGAGGTAATTGAGGAAAAATCAGAACAGCAAAATCAAAAAGGATTTGAAGCTATGAACCAGAGAAAATCAGTTCTTGAAGGTAAGCTGAAATCCCTGTATAATTTATATGCATCCGATACCAATAATAGTGTCCTGTTGGAGACAATTGGTGAGATCAATAAAGAACTGGAAAATCTGAATACACAGATAGAACAGTACACATTAAAGAACACCAGAGCTAAAGATATGACAGCAAGAGCCAAAGCATTCAAAAGTGTTGCTGACAGCTGGGAGTTCATGTCTTTCAATGAAAGACAGAAGACTGTACGTGAATATATCAAAAAGATTAAAATATCGAATGATTATGTTGAAATTGAGTATAATGATCTTTTGACACTACAGTAAATTACATTTCTATAGTTAATACATCGCAAGGGGATATATCTTCTTGCGTGTAAAATTTCATATATCTTATTCAAGATAATTACCCTATTGGATAAAGGAAATTTCAAAATTTCCACTATAATACATTATCCCGATGATAACCGGAGAAATCAAGCGTTACTTAAGGGATCAGGGAATGATAAAGGTCAGCCGTTCTTTAAAAGAGATTAATGCAAAGGCTTATCGGGTACATGAGGCACTATTTGCCGAAAGTGGAAGAGAACCAGGGCTTGAGGAGATTGCAGAGAAAATTGCGGTGACGAGAGAAGAACTCGTGATGGCAATGGAGGCAGGTGCACAGATTGAATCCCTGCAGAAGATGATTTATCAGGGGGATGGAAGTGGAATCGTACTGGAAGATAAAATCGAAGAACCGGAAAACAGACAGGAGAGTCTTTTAAATAAAAATGCTTCTCGAACAGCTTCTTGGAAGCCTGGAGGCAAAAGAGCGGGAATTGATTTATCTGCGGTTTTTTCAGGAAAAAACACAGATGCAGATTGCAGGAGAACTTGGAATTTCGCAGGTTCAGGTGTCGAGAATGGAGAAAAAGATTTTAAAAGTTTTAAGGGAACAGATTGATTAGGAGTAATCCAGAGTAATTCAGGTATAATTTTCAGACGTTTGTTAAATACTAAATTCTGCATCTTATAAGGCAAGGAGTAGCAGAAAACATGAGTGATATTTTATATATACAGACCGAAAAAAATGTAGAAGTACACAGTCCTGAAGTTTACGTTCAGGATGTGGCAAGTTTGTCATGCAGTAATGGAAAAGTATTAAACCGAAATAAAGCCCGCAAATTATTTACGATTCCAGATGAAAAACCGGGGCGTTATGTGATATCTGCGATGGAAATCGTGGATTTGATTCAAAGAAATGAAGAGAGCGTAGATGTGACGCATATCGGAGAGGCAAATTTTATTCTGACTTATGAAACACAGAAACACGCCCATCAATTCTATTCCTGGTTAAAAACAATTTTTGTATCGCTTGTGACATTTTTTGGAGGGGCATTTTCGATTATGACCTTCAATACGGATGTTGATACGGCAGGTTTATTTACGAAAGTATATGAGCAGATCACCGGAAGAGTTTCAAATGGAAAAACAATTTTGGAACTATCGTATTCAATTGGAATCGGACTCGGTGTTATCTTTTTCTTTAATCATTTTGGTGGCAGAAAGATTACGGAGACCCGACTCCAATGGAAGTAGAAATGCGGGTTTATGAGGATGATGTCAATAAGACACTGATTGAACAGGAAAAAAGAAAGGAACGGAAATAAGATGTTAAGAGAGCTTTTGACCGGAATTGTGGGATTGTGTGGCGGTATGGTTGTAGCAACAGCTCTGGCAGCATTTATTATCGGACTTGGAATGATTCCGAGATATGCCGGAGTGACGCACACCGGAAATCATTTACTGTTTTATGAAAACAGCCTGATGCTTGGCAGTTTTCTGGGAAATCTGTTTTTACTTTATCGAATTCATATCAATCTGGGTATCTGGTGCGTAGCTCTTGTTGGAATCGGATTTGGGATTTTTCTGGGAAGCTGGGTGATTGCGCTTGGAGAAGTCGTGAATGTATTTGCAATTATGGCAAGAAGAGTCGGTCTTACGAAAGGCGCAGGACTGGTCATTTTATCGCTTGCAGTTGGAAAGATACTTGGAAGTCTGGTTCAGTTTTTTTGTTAAAGATTAAGAAAAGGATAGTGAGTCTGGGGAAATCAGGAGAAGCATTTTGCAGGATAAAAAATCTATAAGAGTTTCATAGAAATTTCATGGAAGATTTATTTTTCCACCGGCATTGAATATGGTATAATAACCCATGGCAGCAGAATGGGCGGACTGCTGTAAGTTTTTTAAGACCGGAGGAAAGAAAGTTTTATGACAAATGAACAATACTACGACTTGATTGTGCCGTATCAGGATGCATTGAATCTTTTAAAAGCCAGACTTGATGTCCTCAATCATTCCATGTATGGCAATAAATCACATCCGATTCATAATATACAGTTTCGTATTAAACAAAAAGCAAGTATCGAAGAAAAATTAAAACGCATGGATTTGCAGGGGAGTTTTATGAATGCAAAAGAGCATTTGCAGGACATTGCCGGAATCCGTGTTATCTGCTACTTTGAAAAGGATGTCGAACTCCTTGCAGAACAGTTAAGAAAACAGAGTGATTTGATTTTGGTCAAAGAAAAAGACTATATTACAAATCCAAAACCAAATGGATACCGCAGTTTTCACATGATTCTGGGGATTCAGTATATTCGATGGAAGTACAGAATATTATCCGGTGGAAGTGCAGATTCGTACCATTGGCATGGATTTCTGGGCAAGCATGGAGCATCGAATCTGTTATAAACAGGAGCGTGATAATAAAGAAGAAATTCAAAGAGAACTGCTTCGTTATGCAGAGATTTTAAAAGAAATTGAAGAGGGCTTTGAGGGTTATAACGAGCAAAATCAAAATGAAAAAGCCAGACTTTCTCATAAAACGAATTGACCGATTTTACGGATAAACATAGACAAATAAACTGCCGGTGTGTTAATCTATTAAAGTTAGCGATTCATGGGGAGAGAAAAGATGGCTGTAAAAAGTGAGAAAAAAAAGGGCTCAAAGAAACAAAATCAAAGCCAAAGAGATAAAATAAGAGAGAAAAACCGGAAAAAAGAAAATAAAAAACGAAATAAGCAGATAAAAGAAAAGTATCTTTCAATGGTAAAGAGAAGAGAGTTTCAAATTTGGGCAGTGACGCTTATCTTGTGCTTTTTTGGTGCAATTATGATTTATTCTGCGTCGAGTACGACCTGTGCGAATTCAGAAAAGTATAATTATGATTCTTTCTACTATTTTAAACGGCAGATGGTATTCATTTTGCTTGGATTAGTCTGCATGGTAATTTTGCCGAAATTGAATTATACAGGATTCTGGCATTTTACGACAGTGGGGTATCTTGTTGGAATTGGATTGATTTTATGGGTGTTTGCAAAAGGAGAAGAGATAAACGGTGCGAAGCGCTGGTTTCAGTTAGGACCGATTTCCTTTCAGGTGGCTGAGCCGGTAAAAGTATTTGTGATCCTGGCATTGGCCTGTCTGATTCAAAGACGGTATGTTTATATGAAGCCAAGACACAAGATTTTTGAGAAGCGGTCGGCAAAGGTTATTCAGGCAGCTGACTGGATTAGACCGAACAATTATAAAAAATAATTCTTTATTTTGTGGTTTTATTGTGGGGAGTCGGGGCAGTTCCGGCGGTGATGTTGTGGCAGTTGTCGAGGGATTTGAGTTCTGCAATTGTTGTACTTGGGATTACTTACCTAATCACGGTGGTCTGCATTAAATCACCGAAATTAAAAATAGTTGCACTTGTCTGTGTAATAGCCGTCAGTCTTGCAATGGTGCTTTCGATTTACTTTAATCTGCCAAGTGAAACATTGATTAATGCGGATACATATTCGTTCCGTAAGGCGAGAATTGCTGCATGGCTTGCACCACAGAAATATGCTTCGACAAAATCGTATCAGACGCTTCAATCTTTGTATGCGATTGGTTCCGGTGGTTATTTTGGAAAGGGATTTGGTAATTCGGTACAAAAGAAGCCGGGATTTATTCCGGAAGCTCATACAGATATGATTTTTTCAATTATCTGTGAGGAACTTGGACTGGTGGGCGCATTAGTCATTATCGGACTTTTGATTTATCTGTTGTACCTGATTTATCAGGTGGCAAAAATTCTGAAAATGTCTACGGTTCTGTACTGGCGATGGGAGTCTTTTTCCACATTGGAGTTCAGAGTATTATTAACATTGCAGTAAATATTAATTTATTTCCAAATACAGGTATTCCGCTCCCATTTTTTAGCTATGGAGGTACTTCTATCGTTATTATTATGGCTGAAATGGGACTTGTGATATCGATAGACCGGTATCATTGTTTGAAGAGGGCAAAACGGTTGTACGGAGAAGAAAAAGAAGCGGAGAAGTAATAATTTTGCCTTTGAAAAGCCATACTAATCCTAAAGTAAAAAGATATATTTTTGAAATGAGCTGTAGAAAAAATTTCAAGAATATAGAAGAGGATGGTGACTGGTATGGCTAAGAACACTCAAACCACAGCAGAAGCAATTGAAAAAATAAAACAACAAGAAGAATACGGAAGTACGTAAAAAAAATGACACCTGTTCACAGTTTGCCGAAAAATATGGCGCGTGCTTTTTTATCAGGTGGGATTATCTGTACGATAGGACAGGGAATTATGAATATTTGTAAGAGCCAGGGGCTTGATGCGCAGACCGGTGGAAGCTGGACTTCGCTCCTCCTGGTTCTTTTTAGTGTCATTCTTACCGGATTTAATATTTATCCAAGACTTGCAAAATGGGGAGGAGCAGGCACGTTAGTACCGATTACAGGGTTTGCGAATTCAGTAGCGGCACCGGCAATTGAATATCAAAAAGAAGGA
>ENA-OQHY01001324-OQHY01001324.1-human-gut-metagenome-genome-assembly--contig:-NODE-1324-length-10734-cov-5.302819_pt1 | contig 10734 bp, 9 predicted proteins | sample MGYA00242570_ERZ504733 | MGnify/ENA primary metagenome ERZ504733 (study PRJEB26092, sample SAMD00036219) | human gut metagenome | host: Homo sapiens | study: EMG produced TPA metagenomics assembly of...
TAACGCCATATAAATTGTTTATAAGGCTCTTTTTTGTAGAAAAACAAAAACTCGTTGTACATCCACATAAGAACGTACAACGAGTTTTTAGTTATTTATATTGGGAGTTTTGACACGCCCTCCACGCAATCTGTAGGAGGTATAGCATCCCTGCTATACCCACGCAATCTGCTGCGTGCGGATGGCGTGCGGTGGTTGCGTGCGGATGGCGTGGGGTGGCTGCGTGGGTATGGCAGGGATGCCATACCCTCCTATTAATACATCTGCACCGACCGATGCGGATGTCTGCACCGACCGATGCGGATGTCTGCGCCGACCGATACGGATGTCTGCGTCGACCGATGCAGATGTCTGCGTCGACCGATGCGGATGTCCGCGCCGACCGATGCGAACCATGCAGGGAGGACTTTCTTGCTCTGGCAAGTGGCAAAGCTGAGCGCAGCACGTCTTTTTACCACATTATTAGCTTTACCATATCGCAATAACCAACAATGTATAATACCGAAAAAAGCGGTGCGACATTCATGTCACACCGCTTTTTATGTGTTTATAAATACCGATTAAACGGTAATGTTGATAGCGTTACTCTGCAAGGACAGGGCGAACCAAGTATTTTACGTCTTTATAATCCGACGAGTATGGGCCTATATATACAATCTTAACTTCTTTAGCATCATCTTCATACGCTGTAATCCCGAATCTGATACCGACGTCTCCGAATGAAGTTGTAGTATCTGAAGCTGTCCAAAAATCAAAATTATGATTTCCTTGTTTTATCTGATTATATAAAGTCAATGTATTCTTAGTGTATCCAGGCTGCACACCTGTCCATACAACGGTCAGATATTCTCCTTGTTTTTTTAATTCAAAAGACGGAGAACCTGCAACTGGTATCGATAAACCGGTTTTCTCATCAGTCTTACAATTAAGTTTTCCTTCTCCGAATACTTCATCTATAGTCGGTGTGCGCCAGTTTGCACCCCACACATACTCATCACCTTTCTTTGTAGCAGCATCATACCATGTCATTTCTTCTTTCACATTCTTTACAGCGAACTTCGGACCACCGGGCCACAGCTGCACCCAATCGATTGTCTCGCCTAAGCTATTTTTAGCAGAGCCTTTTGTCATACCTGTAGTCAGAGTATAGTACTTGCCAGCTTTAAGACCGTCGGCCTTAGTTGTACTCATGGTTTTATCGCCGCTATACAAAGCTTTATTGCCGTTATATACAGAAATCTTCACGCCTGCCGGCACTACTACGTAGTACACTCCTGCGCCTTGCTTAGAGAGCAACGACACCTTTGTGTCTTTTGTCTCCACCTTGAAGTCTGCCGAGTTCTTATCCGCCTTAAGACCTGATATGTACTTGCCCTCAGCATCCTTAACGCTGATGTCAAGGATATCGTCCTTATTCACGCCCACGATACACAGCACAGCTGCCTTCGCCTTCATCGTTACGGTCAAGCCGTCAGAGCCGGTTGTAGCCGACGCGGTCGCGCCAGCCAATGCGTAGTTTTTGGCGACGTCAGCGAAGGCACCCGACTGATTTCTCAATCGATCGTCTCGCCGGGGAAGAAGGCACACCAATTGGCAGCCTCTGCAGTCTGCTTGGCATCGGTGCTTGTGAACACGGTACCGTCATTAGTGAAGGTGTAGTAGCCGTCCACCTTATCATTACCTACCTTCACCATGTCATCCTTAGCAAAGGCGAACTTCCATTTGCCCTCGTTGTCGGTGATTGTGGCACGGGTGTCGGTGTTCTCAACATTAGCCTTGAGCACCATTCCACGCTTTACGACTGGCTCGGTGGTGTCGTCGCAGCTGTACGCAGCAAGCACCATTGTAGCCAGCATAAATACTGAATACAATATCTTCTTCATGTTGATTGATTGTTTTTCTGTGTTGATACAAATAAAAGTATTACTCCCAAACGTCGTCGCCGTCACCGCTTGTCAGCTCATCGTTCTCTAAGCTGAAGCTCTGCTGTTTGCTCGGTACTTTGTGTTCGCCACTGCCTGCAAGTATGGCTGTGGTCTCTACCTCGTAGATAGTGATACGAGGCTGCTCATAGCTACCTTTCTTCATAATCTCTTCTTTTTTTAAATCCAAGTAATTTTATTTTATTATGCAGTTTATACTAAAAAATAAGAAGTTATCCAACGTATGCCGTAATATCCTACGGCTCTGTAATTCTGCAAAGTTAAAGATAAAAATTGAAATAATAACAAATTATTCATCAAAATGTTACTTTTTACACATTTATTGACATAAATATAGTATCTTTGCACCTATATACACACATTTTTTCAAGTGAAATATCTCAACCGCATACTTATGCTCCTGCGTCCGAAACACATAACGCTCAGTGCGTTGCAACGCTTCCGGCTCGGTGCTTGCGCCGTGCTGTGCGTGTGCCTGCTCGCCTCGTGCTCGCTGGAGCCTGCCGACGACACGCCCACTGACAGCAAGCCCACCGCCAGCGCCGACCGCCTGCTGATACTCTGCGAGGGTCTGTGGGGCATGAACAACGCGTCGCTCTCGCTGCTCGACCACGGCGTGCTCACCAACACTGGTTCCGACAGCAGAATCCGGGCGAGCGACTCGGCGACACGGCTAACGACATTCTGCAGGTGAACGACACGCTGATAGCCATCTCCGTAAACTGGTCGAACATAGTGCAGTACATACGTCCCGACGGCACCGCCATCGCTGCCACGGAGAACATACCCAACAACCGGCGCTTGGCTACCGACCACCGCGGCTACCTCTACGTCACGTCGTACGCCGACCACGGATATGTGGCGAAGATAGACTCACGACGAAGCTCGTGGTCGACACCTGCCACGTGGGCTACGAGCCGGAGGGCATCGCCTACTACGACGGCAGACTCTACGTAGCCAACACGGGCGGCTACTCCACACAGACGCAGGACCACGGCTACGAGCAGACATATCGGTGGTCGACGCGCAGACCATGCGCGAGCTGCGACGCATCGACACGGGCTGCAAGAACCTGTACGGCAAGGTGGCGCAGTGGCGCGAGTGGCTATGCATCAATGCTGCGGGCGACATGTACAACACGCCGCCGCACACCGTGGTGCTGAACATGGCGTCGGAGGAGTTCCGCGTCTTCGACTTCCCGTCGACGTACTGCTGTGCTGCGCAGGGCAGGTTCTACTGTCTTGGCTCTGCCTTCTCGCACCTGACGGGCGAGTACACCTTCTCCACGCACACCATCGCCCTGCCGTCGCTCTCTGCCTCCGAGGGCTTGCCGGCTACGCTGCTGCCGACTCCGTGATAGCTGCCATGCAGTCGCCCTACGCGCTGTACATATCGCCCTTCTCCGCCCACATGTACGCGTCGGATGCCCGCGCCTACGCCACCAACGGCTATGTCTACGAGTTCAGCCCCACCGGCACACTGCTCAACCGCTACCTGCTGCGCGGCGTGAACCCCTCTGCCTTCGTAGCCCTATAGGAGGTATGGCATCCCTGCCATACCCACGCAGCCAGAATAATTCTCCCACAGATGGCACAGATTTTCACAGAATCACTGGGGGGCGTGGGAAGTCCCACAGAATTCACGGAATTCACGGAACAGACTGGGAGCGTGGGAGGTCCCACAGAATTCACGGAATTCACAGAACTCCAAACACACACCATCTGTGAGAATCTGTGAAATCTGTGGGAGGACATCTCTGCCAGTCTATTCTGTGAATTCCGTGAATTCTGTGGGAGAACATCCTCTGCCAGTCTATTCTGTAGGAGGGTAGAAAATAATCCTCCACAGATTACACAGATTACACAGATTCACTGGGGGCGTGGGAGGTTCCACAGAACACACAGAATTCACAGAATTCCAAACACGCACCATCTGTGTAAATCTGTGAAATCTGTGGGAGAACATCCCTCTGCTAGTCTGTTCTGTGAATTCCGTGAATTCTGTGGGAGAACATCCTCTGCCAGTCTGTTCTGTGAATTCCGTGAATTCTGTGGGAGGACATCCTCTGCCAGTCTGTTCTGTGAATTCCGTGAATTCTGTGGGAGGACATCCTCTGCCAGTCGATTCTGTGAATTCCGTGAATTCTGTGGGAGAACATCCTCTGCCAGTCTATTCTGTGAATTCCGTGAATTCTGTGGGAGAACATCTCTGCAAGTCTATTCTGTAGGAGGGTAGACCCCACGCAACCAAAACAATCCTCCCACAGATTGCACGGATTTACACAGATTCACTGGGGGCGTGGGAGGTCCCACAGAACACACAGAATTCACAGAACTACAAACACACACCATCTGTGAGAATCTGTGAAATCTGTGGGAGAACATCCTCTGCAAGTCCATTCTGTGAATTCCGTGAAATCTGTGGGAGAACATACGAAGAATACATCCGTGGGAGAACAACAAAACAAGAATATGAAAACAACAATGATACTCCTCGCCGCGCCCTTGCTGGCAGCGGCACAGACAACACAACACGTGAAGGTGCTCGAATACTGCCCTGCACCAGGTCAGTTCGTGGGCAAGCTGCCCGCCATCGACGCCACGATGAGCGAAGCCGACCGCCTGCAGGCGTGCGAAGCACAACTCGCTGACCAGCTGCCCGTATCGCTCGGAGCCTTCGGCGGCTACATCACCTTCGGCTTCCATCAGAGCCGATAGCCAACACACGCGGCTCCGACCTGCGCATCCTCGGCAACGCCTACTACGCTGCCGCTGACCCCGTGTACGGCGCAGCCACCATCGGCGGATCGATAGAGCCGGGCATCGTGTACGCCGGCGTGGGCACATCGCCCGAGACAGCCGAGTGGTACGAACTGGCAGGGTCGGAGTACTACACCACCGCCACGCAGAACGTCACCATCACCTACCAGCGACCCGATGCCGAGCAGGGCGAACACACGCAGCCCTACTCCGTGTACGACCGCTACATACCGTTCCGTGCCGAGTGGACCGACCGCAACGGTGCTGAGTGCGACACCGTGGGCTACATGATGAAGCTGACGTTCCACACACAGTCGTACTACCCCACGTGGATAGATGCCGACAGGCTGACGTTCCGTGGCTCGCGACTGCCCGACAACACCATCAACCGCGGCGGCGACGGAACGGACAGCGACAATCCGCAGAACTGGATCAGCTACCGCTACGCTGCCGATGCGTATGGCTACGCCGATGCGGCACCGACGGACGACAAGACGTACAACACGTTCGACCTCGACTGGGCGGTAGACGGCAACGGCAATCCGGTGAAGCTGACACACGCCGACTTCATACGCGTGCAGACCGGCGTGCTGCAGATGTGCGGATGGATTGGCGAGCAGTCGACAGAGGTGTGCTCGGTAGAGAACCTACACCTGCGCGAGGGCTACGACGACAACCCCATCGTCATCACACCACGACAACGCCCTACTGCCATCAACGGCACAACCGCAGACGGCAACCGCCACGAGGTGGCACGCTACACCGCCGACGGACAACGCATCTCGACACCAAAGAAGGGCGTGAACATCGTGCGCTACTCGGACGGAACTGTCAAAAAAGTCGTGGTACTATAGGGGGTGCACTTGTCTCAAGTGCACCAACAGAATAGAAATGCACCGTTTGCTTGGTTGGTGCAGCAGAGACTGCTGCACCCCCTGAAGATAGCACCACTTGCTTTGTTGGTGCACTTGAGACAAGTGCACCCCCTGAGAAAGCACACTGTATATCAAATTTTTAAGACGCAAACACACATATATATAAAGTAAAAGTCGTAACTTTGCATAAAAACAGTATAAAAACAATGGAATATAACTTCAGAGAAATAGAAAAGAGATGGCAGAGCCAGTGGGTGAAGGACAAGACCTACCACACCACCGAGGACTCTGCAAAGGAGAAGTTCTACGTACTAAACATGTTCCCCTACCCATCGGGAGCCGGTCTGCACGTAGGCCATCCGCTTGGCTATATCGCATCGGACATCTACGCACGCTACAAGCGTTTGAAGGGCTTCAACGTGCTCAACCCTATGGGCTACGACGCATACGGACTGCCGGCTGAGCAGTATGCTATACAGACCGGTCAGCACCCTGAGGTGACTACCGTGGCTAACATCGCACGCTACCGTCAGCAGCTCGACAACATCGGCTTCTCGTTCGACTGGGACCGCGAGATACGCACCTGCGACCCGAAGTACTACCACTGGACTCAGTGGGCGTTCGAGAAGATGTTCGGCTCGTTCTTCTGCAACTCTTGCCAGAAGCAGAGCCGATAGAGAAGCTCGTGGAGCACTTCAACGAGAAGGGCACAGAGGGATTGGACGTTGCCGAGAGCGAGCATCTGGAGTTCACAGCCGACGAATGGCGTGCCATGAGCGACGTGGAGAAGCAGAAGACGCTCATGAACTACCGCATCGCCTACCTCGCGAGACGATGGTGAACTGGTGCGCCGGCTTAGGCACCGTGCTTGCCAACGACGAGGTGGTGAACGGCGTGAGCGAGCGTGGCGGCTTCCCCGTCGTGCAGAAGAAGATGCAGCAGTGGTGTCTGCGCACATCGGCTTACTCGCAGCGCCTGCTCGACGGTCTCGACACCGTCGACTGGAGCGACTCTATCAAGGAGACACAGAAGAACTGGATAGGCAGAAGTGAGGGCACGGAGATGCAGTTCAAGGTGGCTGGTCAGGACTTCGACTTCACCATCTTCACCACTCGCGCCGACACTATCTTCGGCGTTACGTTCATGGTGCTGGCGCCGGAGAGCGAGCTCGTAGCACAGCTCACCACCGCAGAGCATAAGGCTGAGGTGGACGAGTACTTGGCTTACGTGAAGAAGCGCACAGAGCTCGACCGCATGGCAAACCGCAACGTGACGGGCGTGTTCAGCGGCTCGTATGCCGTGAACCCGTTCACCGGCGAGAACATTCCTATATGGATCTCAGAATACGTGCTTGCAGGCTACGGCACGGGAGCTATCATGGCTGTTCCGGCGCACGACTCGCGCGACTATGCCTTCGCCAAGCACTTCAACCTGCCTATCATTCCGCTCATCGAGGGCGCTGACGTGTCGGAGGAGAGCTTCGACGCAAAGGAGGGCATCGTGTGCAACTCGCCTGCTGCAGGCAAGGAGACACTCGACGGCTTCTCGCTCAACGGACTGAGCGTAAAGGAGGCTATAGCTAAGACAAAGCAGTTCGTGACGGAAAAGGGCATGGGCCGCGTGAAGGTGAACTACCGTCTGCGCGACGCTATCTTCTCGCGCCAACGCTACTGGGGCGAGCCGTTCCCGGTTTACTACAAGGACGGTATGCCGCAGATGGTGCCGGAGGACTGCCTGCCGCTGCTGCTGCCCGAGATTGAGACATACAAGCCTACAGAAACCGGCGAGCCGCCGTTGGGACGCGCCAAGATGTGGGCGTGGGACGTGGAGAAACGCCAGGTGGTAGACAAGGCACTCGTGGACAACAAGACCGTCTTCCCACTCGAGCTGAACACCATGCCGGGCTTCGCCGGCTCATCGGCTTACTATCTGCGCTATATGGATCCGCACAACGACACATGCCTCGTGGGCAAGGATGCCGACAACTACTGGCAGAACGTAGACCTCTACGTAGGAGGTTGCGAGCACGCTACGGGTCACCTCATCTACTCACGCTTCTGGAACAAGTTCCTCTTCGACCTCGGCGTGTCGTGCAAGGAGGAACCGTATCAGAAACTCGTCAACCAGGGCATGATTCAGGGTCGCTCCAACTTCGTGTACCGCGTAAACTCTGACGACCACTCTAAAGCCCCCGTCTTCGTATCGTACAACCTGCGCAAGGACTACGACGTGACACCGATACACGTAGACGTGAACATCGTGAGTGCCGACGTGCTCGACATCGAGGCGTTCAAGGCATGGCGACCGGAGTATGCCAACGCCGAGTTCGTGCTCGAGGACGGCAAGTACATCTGCGGCTGGGCTGTAGAGAAGATGTCGAAGTCGATGTTCAACGTCGTCAACCCCGACATGATTGTGGAGAAGTACGGCGCCGACACGCTGCGTCTGTACGAGATGTTCCTCGGTCCGGTGGAGGCAAGTAAGCCTTGGGACACCAACGGCATCGACGGTTGCTTCCGCTTCCTCAAGAAGTTCTGGGCACTGTTCTACGAGAACCGCACCGACGAGTTCCTGCCGACAGACGCAGAGCCTACAGCCGACAACCTGAAGAGCCTGCACAAGCTCATCAAGAAGGTGACAGAGGACATCGAGAACTTCTCGTACAATACCTCTATCTCGGCATTTATGATTGCCGTGGGCGAGCTGGCACAGCAGAAGTGCCGCGCAAAGCAGGTGCTCGAGCAGCTCGTTGTGCTCATCGCGCCGTTCGCTCCGCACATAGCCGAGGAGCTGTGGCACGCCTTAGGCAACGCTACAACCGTATGTGACGCACAGTGGCCCGTGTTCAACCCGCAGTATCTCGTGGAGAGCGAGGTGCAGCTCACCGTGTCGTTCAACGGCAAGGCACGCTTCCAGAAGAAGTTCGCAGCCGACGCTACCAACGACGAGATTCAGGCTGCAGTGCTCACCGACGAGCAGAGCGCGAAATACCTCGACGGAAAGACAGTCGTGAAGGTGATTGTCGTACCTAAGAAGATCGTGAATGTCGTTATAAAGTAATACGGACGACTCCTTTTTCTTATATACATTAAAATAATAATGTAATAACTGTAACTCCTATGATGATCGACCGCAAAATTATCTGGCAAGAAGCGAAGGACTATTTTAACATCACTCTCGGGTTAATGTTGTACACCTTCGGGTTCACCGTATTCCTGCTGCCTTACGAAATCGTAACCGGAGGCATCGCAGGTATCGGAGCCATCGTATTCTATGCCACAAAATTTCCAGTTCAATGGACATTTTTCATAATTAATGCTGTGCTCATCGTGGCAGCACTGAAGGAGCTTGGAATAAAATTCCTTGCCAAAACCATCTATGCCACGATAGCCATAACCGTGATGCTCGACCTGGCGCAGAAGATAGTAGAGATGCCCGACGGCACCTTCTATAAGCTTATGGGCGAGGGCAACGACTTCATGTCGCTCATCATAGGATGTATGCTCACCGGCACGTCACTGGCAATAGTGTTCTTGAACAACGGCAGCACGGGTGGAACAGACATCATTGCAGCCGTAGTGAACAAATACTATAATGTGTCGCTCGGCAAGGGTCTTATCATGGTCGACCTCGTCATCATAGGCAGCTGTCTCACCATCGACTCTTTCGGTCCGTTCCCACAACGCTGCCAGATGGTAGTGTTCGGTCTGTGCACGATGTTCATCGAATGTACCATGCTCGACTACGTGATGAGCGTGCAACGCCAATCGGTGCAGTTCTTCATATTCTCGCACAAGTACAACGAGATAGCCAGTGCCATAACGAAGAAGACCGACCACACGCTGACCATTCTCGACGGTCACGGCTGGTACACGGGCAAGGAGATGAAGGTGATCTGTCTGCTCGCCAAGAAGAGCGAGTCGGTGCTCATCTTCCGACTCATCAAGATGATTGACCCGCGCGCCTTCGTGTCGCAGAGCAGCGTCATCGGCGTGTACGGCGAGGGATTCGACCAGATAAAGGTTAAGGTAAAGAAAGAAAAGGATAGCCCCTCCCAACCCTCCCCGTCGGGGAGGGCTTAGGAAACAGGAAAGCTTAGAAAGGCTTAAAGAGGCTTAGAAAGGCTTAGTCAGTAGTCAGCAATGGCTTAGAAAGGCATAAAGAGGCTTAGTTCGGCTTATTAAAAACAACAAAAGAAATGAACAATCCACAGCAATCATACACCCTCCCGACGGGGAGGGACGGGGTGGGGCTATCGTCTTCGCCACCAACAACAAGCACAAGCTCTCGGAGATACGCGCCATACTCGGCGACCGCTTCGAGGTGCTCTCGCTCGAAGACATCAACTGCCACGCCGACATACCCGAGACAGCCAACACGCTTGAGGGTAATGCCATACAGAAGGCACGCTACGTAGTGGACAACTATGGTTACGACTGCTTCGCCGACGACACCGGACTGGAAGTGCCGGAACTGGGAGGCGAGCCCGGCGTGCGCTCCGCACGCTACGCCGAAGGCACCGACCACAACTCGGAAGCCAACATGCAGAAATTGCTCGCACGCTTGGGCGACAGCAACGACCGCCGTGCGCAGTTCCGCACCGTGATAGCTCTCGCACGCCGCAACGACGTAGCCGACTACACGCTCTTCGAGGGCATCGTGCACGGCACCATATCGCGCGAGAAGCAGGGCACAGAGGGCTTCGGCTACGACCCCATCTTCGTACCCGAGGGCTACAACGAGTCGTTCGCACAGCTCGGCATGGACATCAAGAACGGCATATCGCACCGCGCACGCGCCGTTGCAAAACTTGCTGAGTACCTCAAGTAAACAGTTTATCAGAACAAGAAGTATTTAAGGGTTTGCATGCCTTTTGCTTGGTTGGTGCACTTTACTTTGTATGCTTTTGGTTGAGGATGTGTCAAAACTCAATTAGTGCGGGCTGCGCTCGGCTTTGCCGCTTGCCAGAGCAAGAAAGCCCAAATTCTACATAGCCCAGGGCAGCGCCCTGGGTAAACATGCCACACATCAACCATACGCTGTAAGGGCAAAAGTATAATAATCAAAAGAGTTGCCCTTACAGGGCGCACTACTCAATATATACACTAAATACCAGGCGTTGCCTGGCTATGTGACTTGTTGGGCTTCATGTCCGTT
>ENA-OQHY01001327-OQHY01001327.1-human-gut-metagenome-genome-assembly--contig:-NODE-1327-length-10712-cov-2.915541_pt1 | contig 10712 bp, 15 predicted proteins | sample MGYA00242570_ERZ504733 | MGnify/ENA primary metagenome ERZ504733 (study PRJEB26092, sample SAMD00036219) | human gut metagenome | host: Homo sapiens | study: EMG produced TPA metagenomics assembly of...
TCAGACTCGCAGAACACCAGATACAGATAATCAGGCAGAGCTTTCATATAATCTGCCAGTTCCTCACATTTGTTCTTAAAGAATCCCGTATCCTCAAGAAGGACTACTCTTCGCTCTGCAAAAAAGGCGCGGGCGTCGTGCGGCTCACCAGCACGCTCCAGAAGGTGCCGGAATATTCACGTGGATGCGTCCCCTGCGGCATCACCGGGCCAAAAGGCGCTGCGACGCCGACGTTGCGTAAATCGAGCTTCGGGTCACGCTCATGCAATACATGGTCGTTGTAGGTAAAGCTCACGAACTGTCCGTCAGGGCTAAAAACGTGCACGTGGCTGCCGCCACGCAGCGCGCCTGCGGTATAAGGCGACGTGATATCCATGGCGTCCAGGTTACTCACCTGACCGTTGTGTACAACCACGCCCTGACGATGATGAAAATCGTAGTGCCAGTCTGCATCCGGGTTTTCCGGGCCGTGGATAAAGACATATTTGTCCTGCTGCGGATGAACGGTCACCACGCCAACATGCGCACCGTGACTGGCGCGATAGATCACCTCGACGTCACCCGTAATAACATTGACCCGCTCAATGGTTTCACCGGTAAACGATGCGCCGGACGGACGCACATCGTAGGCCAGCCACTGGCTGTCCGGCGTCCAGGTATTGATATTGGTAAGCTGGTGATGACGGGAGGCGAAGGTGATTTGTTTCATGGCGTTACCCTGATGCGCAGTTATCGCATCAGGGTAAAACATTGCGGGGAATTAGCCTACACGTTTGACGTCACCCACCAGCAGGATGTAGGAGAGCGCACCGAGCAAGGCCACTGCGGAGATATAGATCAGTGCCGGGCCAAAGCCATAGTCCTGAGCCAGATAACCGATGACCAGCGGAACCGTGATCCCCCCCAGTCCACCGACAAAGTTGAACACGCCCCCGGTCAGACCAATCAGGCGCATCGGGGCCAGCGAGGAGACCAGCGACCAGGTTATGGAGGCAAAACCGTTACCGAAGAACGCAATCGCCATCAGCGTCATAATCCAGACCGGATCGTTGGTGTAGTTTGCACCCATGATGCAGGTGGAGATCAGCAGCCCGCAGATAATAGGCGTTTTACGTGCGACACCCAGCGAGAACCCTTTTTTCACCAGCCTGTCCGCCAGCCAGCCGGAAAGCAGCACACCAAAGAAGGCCGCCAGGAACGGTACGGTGGTCATAAAGCCCGCCTTCAGCGCGGTGATGCCTTTTTCCTGGGTCAGATAGTTCGGGAACCAGGTCAGGAAGAACCACAGCGTGGAGGTCACCGCGAACTGCCCCAGATAAACCCCCACCAGCTTGCGGTGGAAAACCAGCTTCCAGTCGGCTTTGGTCAGCGGCTGACGCGCCTCTTTTTTCACCGGCGCATCGCCATCCACCAGACCGCCACCGTCGCGGATATAGTCCAGTTCAGCGTTGCTGATACTTTTGGTGAGACGCGGCGGTTGATAGACCTTGAACCAGATCAACGACCAGATAATGCCGATCCCCCGGTCACAATAAAGACCCAGTGCCAGCTCAGCAGTTCCTGGATCCAGATCAGCAGCGGCGTCAGGAATGCCAGGCCGACAAACTGCCCGGAGGTGTAGAACCCAACGGCCGAGGCGCGTTCATGCTCCGGGAACCAGCTGGTCACCATGCGGTTATTGGTCGGAAACGCCGGGGCTTCGAAAATCCCGGTGATCGCACGCAGGCCAATCAGCGACATCAGCCCGGTGGCAAAGCCCTGGAACAGGGTCGCCACCGACCAGCCGAAGATGGCAATGAAATAGGTCAGGCGCGAGCCGACGCGGTCAAGGAACCAGCCGCCGGGGATCTGGCACAGCGTATACAGCCAGGCAAACGCCGAAAAGACGTAGCCCATTTCCGCTTTGCTGATCCCAAACTCCTCCTGAATATGGGCTGAAGCCACGGCAAGGTTGGCGCGGTCAACGTAACAGATGACCACAGTAATAAAGATCATGACCAGCGTCAGGTAGCGCCGACGCCCGGTTTTTGCAGCAGTAACAGGAATATCCATCGCAATCTGTCTCCAGATTTTGGGCATAGCGAAGCCGCTCACCATGCCCTGTAATTTACAGAGGGTGTGTTTGTTATTGTTGAAATTACTTTTTAGTGGCGATGTGCTTTGGCTGAATTACCACTCAGCGACAGAGCCATCTTCATGACGCCATAACGGGTTGCGCCAGTCAGGCGCGTTTTTACTCAGCTCAATGACTTTGGCTTCGTCGATATCCACGCCAAGGCCCGGCTTCGTTAACGGTTTAAAGAAACCGCCTTCCATGCTGAAATCATCTTTGTTTTTCACAAAGTCGAGCAGTTCCGCGCCCTTGTTATAGTGAATGCCCATACTCTGTTCCTGGAACACCGCGTTACGCGAGACAAAGTCGACGTGCAGACAGGCTGCCAGTGCGATCGGCCCCAGCGGACAATGCGGTGCCAGCGCCACGTCGTAGGCTTCCGCCATCCCGGCGATTTTGTAGCATTCCGTGATGCCGCCGGCATGCGACAGATCCGGCTGCAATATCGCCAGGCCGCCAGCTTCCAGCACACGTTTGAACTCGAAGCGCGAGAACATGCGCTCACCGGCGGCAATCGGGATATGCGTCTGTGCGGCCAGTTTCGGGTAGTACTCCGCCTGCTCGGCCAACACCGGCTCTTCGATAAACAGCGGACGGTACGGCTCCAGCTCTTTAATCAGCACTTTGGCCATCGGCGCGCTGACGCGACCGTGGAAGTCCAGGCCAAACTCAATCTCGTTACCGAACGCTTCACGGATCTGCGCCACGGTATTTACCGCGCGATCTACCGCCCGTGCGTTGTCGATGACGCCCATCTCTTCGCAGCCGTTCAGTTTAAAGGTGTCAAAACCAATATTGCGCAGCTGCCTGATACCGTCGATCACTTCCGCGGGACGGTCGCCACCCACCCAGCTGTAGGCTTTGATTTTGTCGCGCACCAGGCCGCCCATCAGCTGCCAGACCGGCGCATTCAGCACTTTGCCTTTGATATCCCATAACGCCTGGTCGATACCAGCGATGGCGCTCATCAGAACCGGTCCGCCCCGGTAGAAACCCGCGCGGTACATCACCTGCCACAGGTCGTTGATGCGGGCAGGATCTTGTCCTGTCAGGTACTCGCCCAGCTCATGCACCGCCGCTTCCACGGTACGCGCACGCCCTTCAATGACCGGTTCGCCCCAGCCGACCACGCCTTCATCGGTTTCGATTTTCAGGAACAGCCAACGCGGCGGTAAACGGTACGTGGTGAGTTTGGTTATTTTCATTTCACTGCCTCTCGATACGCTTTCACAAATGCGGCCGCCTGCTGTGCGGTACGTTCGACGGATTGCCCGGCGCGATAGAGATCGCTGCCCAGACCCGCCCCGACACAACCTGCGTTGATCCACTGCGCCAGGTTTTCTGGCGTCACGCCCCCCACGGCAAAGACCGGTACGCTGGCGGGCAATACCGCTTTCAGCGCGCTGATATAGGCCGGACCAAAAGCCGATGACGGGAAAATTTTGAGCGACTGCGCGCCCGCATCGAGAGCCGCGAACGCTTCTGTTGCCGTTGCGCATCCCGGGCAGACGGTCATGCCGTAGCCCACTGCGCGACGGATCACCTCAGGATGAATATTCGGCGTCACAATCAGCCTGCAGCCCATCTGCGCAAGCTGGTCCACCTGCTCCGGTTGCAGAACGGTGCCAGCGCCAATCAGCGCCTTATCACCAAACGCGTCCACGACCGCCGGGATGCTCTTTTCCCACTCTGGGGAATTAAGCGGTATTTCCACGGCGTCAAAACCGGCGTCGATCGCCGCACCTACGTGCGCTAATACCTCGTCGGCGTGACGCCGCGCAGGATAGCGATGAGGGGAAGATTAGTTTGCCACTGCATGAGCGATGCTCCTTATTCCTGCCTGAAATGCCGTGTCGCCTTCTACCGCAGCCACGTCCCGCCCGATGGCATTGAACGCCTGGCGGTAGCGAGAGGTCAGCGATGAACCCGCGACGAGGGTGATGGTCTGTTGCCCGGCGAACTGCTCGCTCAGGCTGGCGACTTCCGCGCCAATCAACAGGCCCGATAAAAATTCACTGACCTGCGTACGGGGAAGCGTGCCCAGTACATGCGAAGCGCGAACTTCAAAAAGTTGCGGCAAAACGGCAGGGCTGGCGATACCCCGCTCCAGCCCGGCGGCAAAGGCCTCGGGCGAAGCGTCCTGCTCCGGCAACCCCGCGCCCACCAGCGAGTGCGTCAGCAGCAAGTGGTGCAGCTCACCGGTCATCACGGTGCGAAAATCGTGGACGTGATCAGCGTCGGCCTGCACCCATTTACAGTGCGTGCCGGGCATGACGTAGACAGAAGAAGGAGAGAGCGTGCGCGCGCCAAGGAGCTGAGTCTCTTCGCCGCGCATCACATTGTGGTTATCGTTCCGGGAAACGCACAATCCTGGAATAATCCATATATTGTCGCCAACGGACGTTAACTGCTCGCCAATGGCAGCGAACGCGGCAGGTACGGGCAGATAAGGCGCGACCTTCCAGCCACGTTACTGCCCACCATGCCCGCCATGACCACCGGCGTGGTGCTCTCGCGCCAGTCGTGTGTCACCTCTGCTAACACCGCCTCGGGGGATTTACCGTTCAGGCGCGTCACGCCTGCTTCTGATTGCCTGCTTTCCAGGCACTGCTCGCCCTGATACAGCCAGGCGCGCAGATTGGTCGATCCCCAGTCAATAGCGATGTAGCGAGATGTCATGTGATTTCCTTCAACCTTCGTGTCGAGCTGGCGATCATCGTAAGTGCCGCCTGCTCTGCCGCGTCGCCGTCCTGATGCCGGATAGCATCGAACAGCGCTTTATGTTCCTGGAGCGTTTTTGGCATGTTGGCCTCATCGCCCATCCAGGTTCGTTCAAATACCGCGCGCTGTAGCGAGCTGATGGCAACGCTAAGCTGCTGTAATACCGGGTTATGAACCGACTGCAGCACCGCTTCGTGATAGCGGATGTCCGCTTCGTTGAACGCATCCCGGTTCTGGTTATTGGCAATCATGTCGTTCAGGGCGGACTCAATCTGAGCCAGGTCTCCTGACGTTGCACGCTCCGCAGCCCAACGGGCGATGGCCGGCTCTACCAGGTTTCGTACCTCACTCATCGCGCCAATCAGCTTGGGTCGTAGTCGTTTTCCAGCACCCACTGCAGGACATCGGTGTCGAGGTAGTTCCACTGATTACGCGGGGCGACAAAGGCGCCGCGGTAGCGCTTCATTTCAATCAGCCGCTTTGCCATGAGCGAGCGAAACACTTCCCGAATGATGTTGCGCGAGGTTTCAAACTCCTCACACAGCTCTGCCTCAGCAGGCAGCGGTGAACCGGGAACGTACTTTCCACCCACGATCTGGGTGCCCAGCGTGATGACGATGCGATCGGTTTTATTGAGAGTCATGGAGAGTCCTTATGCTCTGTATGTTCAGGACTACTTTACCTCGACCGCTGAATTTCGCCTCACTTTTGCAGTACAAACGTGACGCCTTTCGTCATTACCGTTGCTGTAATGTAGTACAATCAATTAATGTTGTACTACAATCCAGATCACAAAAAGAACAATTCGATAAATTCAGCGCAAAAAAAAGCCCCGGTTGATAACCGAGGCTGATGAGCGTGAAACGCTGTTACTGCAGAACAAATTTCTCGATCGCGTAGCAACGCCGTCTTCGAGGTTAGATTTGGTCACGAAATTGGCCACGTCTTTCACCGACGGGATCGCATTGTCCATTGCCACCCCCATGCCCGCATATTCAATCATCGCAATGTCGTTTTCCTGATCGCCCAGCGCCATGATCTCGTCCGGTTTGATGCCCAGCGTATCTGCCAGCGATTTCACACCTGTGCCTTTATTGACGCGTTTATCCAGGATTTCGAGGAAGTACGGCGCACTTTTCAGCACGGTGTATTTCTCTTTTACCTCAGCCGGAATGCGCGCTATCGCTTTGTCCAGGATGTCAGGCTCATCAATCATCATCACTTTCAGGAACTGGGTGCTCGGATCCATTTTCTCAGCTTCGCAGAATACCAGTGGGATCGTCGCGACATAGGATTCATGTACGGTGTAATAGCTGATATCACGGTTAGCGGTATAGAGCGTATTGCGATCGAGCGCGTGGAAATGGGAACCGACCTCGCGGGACAGTTTTTCCAGGAACAGGTAATCGTCATAGTTCAGCGCGGTTTGCGCCACCGTGCTGCCATCCGCCGCCTTCTGTACCAGCGCACCGTTATAGGTAATGCAGTAATCGCCCGGCTGATTCATGTGCAGCTCTTTCAGGTAGCTGTGCACGCCCGCATACGGACGACCGGTGGTCAGTACCACATTCACGCCTTTTGCGCGCGCAGCGGCAATCGCGTTTTTAACGGCTGGAGAAATAGTGTGGTCTGGCAGCAACAGCGTGCCGTCCATGTCGATAGCAATAAGTTTGATAGCCATAGGGTCCCCGGGATAAATGAGTGCTGCCTCATGCTAACGCGATTAAGCCCACAAAAATAGAGCTACATTGCGCAACAAAAGCCCCCTTTTACGCCTGTCCCGGGGATAACGGCTTACTCGCGGGTGAGGACTATTTTGCCAAAAGCACCGCGGTCGAGGTGTACAAGCGCCTCTTCAAGCTGGTTAAAACGATAGCGGTGTTCAATCACCGGTTTCAGCCCCGTGACATCGACGGCGCGGACAAAATCTTCCAGCGCACGGCGGTGTCCGACACCAATCCCCTGAATCACCGGTGATTTCAGCAAGAGTTCGCTGGCAGGCAGCGAGATTTCACTCCCGGCCAACACGCCAATGACGGATATGCGCCCGTGAACGGCAACGGCCCGCAGGGAATGTATCAGGTTCTCCCCGCCAACGGTTTCAATAATATGGTCGATACCGCGATCCTGCGTCAGCGCGTAAATCTCGTCAGCCCAGTTCCCTTTAAGCCGGTTGATGCCCCGATCGGCACCGAGCGTTTTAGCCAGCGCCAGTTTTTCATCACTGCCCGACGTCACAAAAACTTCTGCACCGTGTGCTTTGGCGATTTGCAACGCGAAGATTGCGACACCGCCTGTGCCTTGCACCAGCACCGACTGTCCGGCACGTAACTGTCCGCGCTCCACCAGTGCAAACCATGCGGTAAGCCCCGCGCAGGGTAAGGTGCTGGCCTCTGCGTCATCCAGCGTTTCCGGGGCGGCCACCAGCCAGTTTTCACGCATGATCACGTATTCAGACAGCATCCCCTGAAAGTAACCGCCCAGCGTCTGGTAGGGCAAATTGCGGGCGTCGCCTTTCGGTTTACCGTCTACCCACTCCGGAGAGAAGGTGGAGATGACACGAGCACCGGGTTTAAAGCGGGTAACGCCTTCACCCATACTGTCCACCACGCCTGCCATGTCAGATGCCGGAGTAAACGGGAAGGTGAGCGCGATCGGCATGTTGCCTTCAATGACCATTTTATCGCGATAGTTGAGCGCAACAGCGTTCACCCGCACGCGCACTTCACCCGGGCCCGGCTGGGGAACAGGCGCCTGAGTGAGTCTGAGGTTTTCACGCCCAAGGGCGTCCATTGACCAGCGTTGCATCATCTCTGTCATCTTTTTCTCCTGTTATCAAATGCACTTCAGTACTGACAGTCTAACGTTGACGCATGGTCGCCAGTGGCGATACCTTTTCCCACTATTGATTCCTGAAGAGCAACAATCCATGACCGATACGCTGAAGGATATTCCGTTTTTGTCGCCGCCGTAGAGGCAGGCAGTTTTGCTCAGGCCGCGGTGCGTTTGCATTTGTCGCGCTCGGCGGTAGGGAAAAGCATTGCTCGCCTTGAAGCGCGGCTGGGAGTACGCCTGTTTCAGCGCACAACGCGTAGTCAAAGCCTGACCGATAACGGTGCCCTTTTTTATGAACGCTGCCTGCGAGCACTCCAGGAAATCCGTGGCGCGGAGTCGCTGCTGGAAACAGGGAAACATCAGGTGAGTGGCCGTCTGCGTGTTGCCATGCCGGTGCTGTTTGGTCGCCAGTGCATCGCCCCGCTGCTGATAGCCTTGACGCAGGAGCATCCTGCCCTTGAGCTGGAAATGTCATTCAGCGATCGCGTAGTGGATATCGTCGAGGAAGGGTTTGATATGGCGGTGCGAAACGGCGCACTGCCGGACAGCACCATGCTGGTCGCCAGACGCCTGGGGGAACACCGAATGGTGGCTGTGCGCCGCGCCGGAATACCTGAGAAATAACGGCCAGCCTGAAACCGTTGCCGATTTACGCCAGCATAAGGCCATTAACTACCTGCGTGCCGGCAGGGTGTTACCGTGGGAACTGGCGGACCACGAAGGAATATCGCACACCCTAATTCCCCGCTCATCCCTCAATATGGACGATCTGCAGGCTATCTGCGACGCAGCGCTGGCCGGGCATGGTATTGCATGGTTACCCTGCTGGATGGTGCGCAAAGAGCTGCAGAATGGAAGGCTCATCCCACTCTTAAAACAGGCGCCGGATGTGCGTTTCGACGTTCACGCGGTCTGGCAGCAGACGCCGCATCTGCCCTGCGAGTCAGGATTGCGGTCGACATGCTGGTCAGTCGGTTACCGTCGGTCCTGTCGCTGGAGCTGGATGCTGATAATTCTGCGCCCACAAAAAAGCCGCGCTAAATGCGCGGCCTCTGACTTGCGGTGTAACCACCCTTAGATATCGATATTCGCCGCTTTCAGGGCGTTCTCTTCGATAAAAGCACGACGTGGTTCAACCGCATCGCCCATCAGGGTTGTGAACAGCTGATCGGCTGCAATCGCGTCTTTAACGGTCACGCGCAGCATACGACGGCTTTCCGGATCCATGGTGGTTTCCCACAGCTGATCCGGGTTCATTTCACCCAGACCTTTATAACGCTGAATAGACAGACCACGACGGGACTCTTTCACCAGCCATTCCAGCGCCTGCTCGAAGCTTGCTACCGGCTGACGACGTTCACCACGTTCGATAAACGCATCATCTTCGATAAGACCACGGAGCTTCTCACCCAGCGTACAGATACGGCGATATTCCGGACCGGTCACAAACTCGTGCTCCAGGGGGTAATCGGTATCTACGCCGTGAGTACGCACGCGCACAATCGGTTCGAACTGCTGCTGAGCGTTCTGCTGGACATCAAACTTCCACTGGCTGCCGTGCTGCTCTTTCTCGTTCAGCTCGGTTACCAGGGTGTTCACCCAGCGGGTAACAACCTGTTCATCGCTCAGATCGGCTTCCGTCAGGGTTGGCTGATAAATCAGCGCCTTCAGCAGCGATTTAGGATAACGACGCTCCATACGACCAATCATTTTCTGCGCCGCGTTGAACTCGGACACCAGACGCTCCAGCGGCTCACCGGCCAGTGCAGGGGCGTGAGAGTTCGCATGCAGGGTCGCACCATCAAGCGCGATCGCGATTTGGTACTGATCCATCGCTTCGTCGTCTTTGATGTACTGTTCCTGTTTGCCTTTCTTCACTTTGTACAGCGGTGGCTGTGCAATGTAGACGTGGCCACGTTCAACAATTTCTGGCATCTGACGATAGAAGAAGGTCAACAGCAGCGTACGGATGTGCGAGCCGTCGACGTCCGCATCGGTCATGATGATGATGCTGTGGTAGCGCAGTTTGTCCGGGTTGTACTCGTCACGGCCGATGCCGCAACCGAGCGCGGTGATCAGCGTTGCCACTTCCTGAGAAGAGAGCATCTTGTCGAAACGGGCCTTCTCTACGTTGAGGATTTTACCCTTCAGCGGCAGGATAGCCTGATTCTTACGGTTACGGCCCTGCTTCGCAGACCGCCCGCGGAGTCCCCTTCCACAAGGTACAGTTCGGACAGCGCCGGGTCGCGTTCCTGGCAGTCAGCCAGTTTGCCTGGCAGGCCAGCTAAATCCAGCGCGCCTTTACGACGGGTCATTTCACGGGCTTTACGCGCCGCTTCACGGCACGTGCCGCATCGATAATTTTGCCAACCACGATTTTCGCGTCTGACGGGTTTTCCAGCAGGTATTCGCTCAGCAGTTCGTTCATCTGCTGTTCAACCGCCGATTTCACCTCAGAAGAGACCAGCTTGTCTTTAGTCTGAGAGGAGAACTTCGGATCCGGTACCTTCACGGAGACAACCGCAATCAGGCCTTCACGGGCATCATCACCGGTGGCGCTGACTTTCGCTTTCTTGCTGTAGCCTTCTTTGTCCATGTAGGCATTCAGGGTACGGGTCATTGCCGCACGGAAGCCCGCAAGGTGAGTACCGCCGTCACGCTGTGGAATGTTGTTGGTGAAGCAGTAGATATTTTCCTGGAAACCGTCGTTCCACTGCAGCGCCACTTCCACGCCAATACCGTCTTTTTCGGTAGAGAAGTAGAAGATATTCGGGTGAATGGGCGTTTTGTTCTTGTTCAGATACTCAACGAACGCCCGGATACCGCCTCGTAGTGGAAGTGTCTTCTCTGTTGTCGCGTTTGTCACGCAGACGAATCGAGACGCCGGAGTTCAGGAACGACAGTTCACGCAGCGTTTCGCCAGAATCTCATATTCGAACTCGGTAACGTTGGTGAACGTTTCAAGCTCGGCCAGAAACGCACCATGGTACCGGTTTGTCGGTGTCACCCGTAACAGCCAGCGGTGCCTGCGGCACGCCATGCG
>ENA-OQHY01001328-OQHY01001328.1-human-gut-metagenome-genome-assembly--contig:-NODE-1328-length-10712-cov-1.882948_pt1 | contig 10712 bp, 12 predicted proteins | sample MGYA00242570_ERZ504733 | MGnify/ENA primary metagenome ERZ504733 (study PRJEB26092, sample SAMD00036219) | human gut metagenome | host: Homo sapiens | study: EMG produced TPA metagenomics assembly of...
AGCGGAAAAATGGAATTTCAGGTAACAGTTCCATCAGAACTTGACAATACCTATGCCCTCCGAAAAGGAGATGTGAAATGGATTTTTTCTGTGGAAGAAGATGGGAAGATTATAACCCGAATCCTTTACAGAAACAGCCGGAAAAGGAAAGAATGACAGGAAGGCAGGGGTACTATGGAAATGGAAACAAGGGGGGAAGCTCATTTGTAAGAACGACTCCGGTGAAAACAGGGGATGATACAGAGATTCTGTTTTGGCTTCTGTTGGGTGGTGCTGCGCTTTTTGCCGGAGTCTGGTAATCCGGAAAGGAGGAAGAACGTGAAAAAGAGAATCGCAGGCATGTTAATGGCACTGACTGTTTTTGTTTCCTCCGTTGGGGTATTTGCAGATTCGGAATATACGCTGCCTTCTGAATATGGAACTGAACATATGGCAGAAACAGAAACTGTTTCGGAAGATAAAGAACAAACAGGGCTGGAAAAGCCAGACGTGTCAGAGGAAATTCCGGACAATAGTGTTGATGAAGACATTTTAGAATCAGAGGAAGCTGAGGGAGAAAATGCAAACGAAGAAGACTGGAATCAGGAAGATGCTGCGCAGCAGGAAGAAACAATGCAGTCAGAAGAAACAACATCATCTGAAGATTCAATGTTGTCAGAAGATCCGATGCCATCGGAAGAGCCAGAATATACCGTATTTTCTGAGGAAAATGCAGGTCTTCTCAAAGGAGAAACCGAAGAAGATCAGCAGTTGATCCAGGAGATCGAGGATGGACAGATTCTTGCATTTTCACCTGCAATGTCTGATGAAACAGAGGAGGATGAAAATGCTGATGTACTTTCTGGAGCAGAAGAGGGAATCGCAGTAACAGCATTGAAACCAGGAGAATATTATGTGGAGACTACAGGCAGAGTTTACTGTGATGAGGTATGGACACCAGCTAATGATTTCGTGCAGGGAAATCACACACGTATGGCCAGTACATTCCGCCGTGTGCATTACATAGATGATACAGGCGCAGAAAAAACAGCTCCGCTATATTGCCTCAAGGCAACAAAAACAGGTCTGGACAGTGTTACATTAAAAAATGAAGCTGTAAAAGTGCTGAAAAATGCAACAATCCAGAAACTTCTGTATTATGGTTATGGCGGTCCGGGAGATCTTGGGACCAGTTACGATCCCTCATGCAGCCATATCAAATGGTCAAACTGGCAGAACCGGTTTATGTTTACGCATATAGCTCTTTCAAAAGTTTATTTCAATGACCGTGGATATGCAACAGAAGCAGAGGTAGAACATGTAGGAATCAACCGTATGATCAGCAAGATTAAAGCGATGACAATTCCTGCGAGGAATAAAGCATCGGTATCTGCTTATGGAGAAGATGGCTGGACAACAGCAGCAGGAAAGACTGTTCCTATGAGTGTATTTCGAAGCAGACCAGATCATTATCCTTATGTACCGGACAGTATGAAGGATGGTTTTCAGATGAGTCCTCTTATGAAAGTTACAGATAGTGCCGGTATTGGAAATGGAATTACGATAACAAGAACTTCCAGTGAAAAATGGCAGCTTGCGTACTGGAATAACAGCACAGAGTATAATGCAAAGAAGACGAAGCCGACGATGATGACAGGGACAAGCCTGAAGCTGAAGGCAGGTGCGTATTTTATGATGATATTCCCGTTAAACACAACAGCATCGAAGAAATTTCAGTGTAAAATGCTTCTTCAGCCGGTTTCTTATATTCTTGTAGATGGAAAGACTCAGACAGGAAAAGATGGAATACAGGATTTCGGTGCGTATGTATATCAGGGAACAAGAGAACAGTTACTTTTACATTAAAACTATCTGCATACGGCAGTACAAAACTTACTAAAACTGAAACGAATACGGGACAGAAAATAGCAGGCGCAGAATATACCCTATATGCGGCAGAAATCCTGAAATCGGGATACCGCACTTTTTATCAGGAAGATCAGAAAATAGCATCTGCAGTTACAGACAGTGAAGGAGTTATTACGTTTCCAAAACTGTATCCAGGTAAATACTATGTAAAAGAGACAAAAGCACCCAAAGGTTATGTCCTCAGTACAGAGGTCAAAAATATTACAGTAACTGGAGGAAAAACGACAGCAGTATCTGTAAAAGAGATCATGGACATCACTGGAACAGTTTCTATTGCAAAGAAAGATGGAGATACCGATGATCCCCTTGCAGGTGCAGAATTTACTCTGTATACATGGAGTAAAAAAGCGGAAGTTATTCAAAAACAGGAAAGCTTTTGAAATATGATGGACAGGCAAGACGCTATAACTCTGATGAATTCGTTTATACAGCGGATAATCAGGGGAAATTCAGGGTGAAAGAAACGAAGCCGCCCAAAGGTATACAGGAAACTGGCAGAAAGATATCAAGCTGACAGATGCAGGTACACATAAAGAATTTTTCTTTGAAGTGGTAAACTACCAGAAAAACAAGCGGAAAATAGAGATCATGAAAACGGATGAAGATACTGGTGAAGTTCTGAAAGATGCAGAGTTTACCCTTTATGAGTACAGTACTTCCCGGAAAGGCTATAAAAAGAATGGAGTTTTGTTGAAATATGACAGTAAAAGCCAGATGTATGCAAGTGAAGAACTTCTGATGACTGCAGATAATGCAGGAAAATTCTGTATTAAGGAGACAAAGAATCCAAAAGGCTATGAAGGCGGCTGGAAAAAGAAGTGGATGTCACAGATGAAGATGCAAGTTTCTATTATGAAGTTACCAATAAGGCGATTCCTGATTACACAGGAGTTCTCCGCATCCAGAAGACGGATATTTATACTGGAGAAGTTCTGGAAGGGGCAGAGTTTACTTTGTATCAGTGGAATCAGGCAAAGAAAGCCTATGAGAATAATCTTGATGAGAAAAAACTGATGAAATATGACAGTGATACTAAGAAGTATGAGTCACAAAAACTGCTGATCACAGAGGAAAATCAGGCAAATTCCGTGTTGTAGAAACTAAAAATCCAGAAAATTATCTTGGAACCTATCAGAAAGATCTGGTATTCCAGAAAAAAGAAGACGGAGATACTCTTACAGATGAGATCGAATTGAAGGTGCAAAATACTCCGAAAACTGTGCCGCTTGGAAAGATCACCATCCGAAAAAAGATTAAGGAAGAAGATATTACCTGGGCGCATGGAAATCCTACATTTTTCTTTGTGGCAGAAGGAAAAGATCTTTCCGGTGCTTTTCATCGATATGAGGATTATGTGACATTTGCGCCGGAGAGTTATCAGACGGATGAAAACGGCTATGCGATCCTGTCAGTTACATTGGATCATGTACCTTTGGGACAGTATGAAATCTGGGAGAAACCAGTGCTTCGTTATTATCTGAAAAATGCTTATGCAAATACGCAGAATGTACAAATTACAAAAGGTGCCGCTCCAGCTTATGGAACAGATCCAAAGGAAATTGCAGCAGGTACAGCAGCACTTACTGTAAAAAACAGAAAGGCAACAATTACATTTGTAAATGAAAAAACAAGATATGACAGATATTCACACAATGACTGTGTAAAGAATACGGTTCCTCTCTTGTTTTCGTAAGTCAGGTACAGAGCAGAGAACAGGAGATATTCTGTTCTCTGTGTTTCTTGTTTTAGGAATATTTCTGTGAAAAATCTTTTACAATAGAACAGAGAGTTACAGTGGGAGTGAGTCTATGAACCGGAAAAAGCTGAAATTTTTTCTTGTCTGGCTTATAGTCATAAGTTTTATTCTGACGCCGGCAGGGGTATGGGGAGAAACTGCGCAGGATACAGAAAACAGTGGAGAACAGCTTATCGAAGCACCGTCTGCAGTTCTTATGGAGAAAGAAACGGGTACAGTGATCTATTCCAGGGATCCGGATACCAGAAGAAGTCCTGCCAGCATTACGAAGATCATGACATTGATCCTTATTTTTGATGCAATCGAAAATGGAAAACTTCATCTGGATGATACCATTACAACAAGTGCTTATGCAAAATCCATGGGCGGTTCCCAGGTATTTCTGGAAGAAGGAGAAACACAGAAAGCAGAGACTATGATCAAGTGTATTGTGATCGCTTCCGGAAATGATGCCAGTGTGGCAATGGCAGAACATCTTTCCGGAACGGAACAGGCTTTTGTGGAACAGATGAACAAACGGGCAGCAGAACTCGGAATGAAAAACACTCATTTTGCAGATTGCTGCGGTCTGACAGAATCCCGGGATCATTATACTACGGCGTATGATATTGCTCTTATGAGCCGTGAACTGATCACCAGATATCCTCAGATCCTTACATATTCTTCCATATGGATGGAAGATATCACACATGTCACAAGGAAAGGTTCTTCGAGGTTTACGCTGACAAACACCAATAAACTATTGCGAAGCTATGAGGGATGCAAGGGATTAAAAACAGGAAGCACAAGCATTGCCAAATACTGTCTGAGTGCAGTTGCCGAGAGAAACGGAGTCACATTGATTGCTTCCGTAATGGCTGCACCAGATCCTAAAACAAGATTCCGTGATGCAGCTTCCCTTTTTAATTACGGATTTTCAAAATGCACGCTATATCTGGATGAAGCACTGGAAACACTTCCTCCGGTGAAGGTACGAAAAGGCATGAAAGAAGAAGCTGCTCTTGAATATGCAGGAAAATTCCGCTACTTAAGCACAGACGCACAAAGCCGGATAATATCGAAAAGAAAAGAATCCTTCCGAAACAGACAACAGCGCCTGTAAAGAAGGGAGAAAAAGCAGGAGTACAGGAATATTTCCAGAACGGAAAGAAGATCGGAACCCTGGATATCCTGTATGCGGAACCAGTAGAAAAAGTCAGATACAAAGACTGGGCCGGACGGGTAGCAAAAGCATTTCTCCTGTAAAAGTTGTTTGGAAGTTTTTGTAGTGCAACATACTTTTGACAAAAAGTATTGGCTGGATGTATAATACAACGGAGTGGACGCAGGAGCAGAAATTTTGCTGCGTCAATAATGAAAACGAGAAGGGGTTTTTGATGAAAGAGATCAGAACAGAGGATGCAGTAGGTCATATTCTGTGTCATGATATCACACAGATCATAAAGGATGAAAAAAAAGGCGTTCTTTTCAAAAAAGGGCATGTGGTTAAGGAAGAAGATATCCGCTCCTGCTCTCAGTAGGAAAAGAGCACCTTTTTGTGTGGGAGAAAAAAGAGGGGGTCCTTCATGAGAATGAGGCGGCGAAGATCCTGTACAAAATCTGCGCAGGAGATTCGGATAAAGTACACGGAACAGAGATCAGGGAGGGTAAAATAGAAGTTATATCAAAGGTTGATGGAGTTCTGAAGATCCGTAAAAAGGCCCTTGTATCAGTCAATTCTCTTGGGGAGATGATGATCGCATCCAGGCATGGAAATTTTCCGGTAAAAAAAGGTGATAAGCTGGCGGGTACCAGGATCATTCCTCTTGGTCATCGAAAAAGAGAAGATGGATGCAGCAGAAAAAGCAGCAGGGGAGCAGCCTGTTTTTGACATTCTTCCCTATCATCAGAAAAAAGTGGGAATTGTTACTACAGGAAGTGAGATCAAAAAAAGGCTGATCAAAGATACGTTTACACCGGTACTGCGGGAGAAACTTGCAGAATATCCAACGGAAATTATCGGTCAGGTGATGCCTGGAGATGATAAAGAACAGATCACAAAAGAAATCCTGTCTTTTGCGGAAGCAGGTGCAGATCTTATTGTCTGCACCGGAGGAATGAGCGTGGATCCTGATGACCGTACACCTGGAGGAATCCGTGGTACAGGAGCAACTATTGTCACATACGGAGCACCAGTCTTCCGGGAGCCATGCTTCTGGTTGCTTATCTTGATTATAAAGGCAGAAAGATCTCGGTATTAGGTCTTCCGGGGTGTGTCATGTATGCAAAAAGAACAGTCTTTGACCTGATCCTGCCTCGTGTGATGGCAGATGACGAAATAAAAGCTGAGGAGATCGCTGGTCTGGGCGAGGGTGGACTGTGCCTGAACTGTCCGGTTTGTACTTTCCCCAACTGCGGGTTTGGAAAATAATATGAATAAATTCAGAATCAAAAAATATGAGATTCATACAGAGAAGATCCAGAGTCCGGATGGAGTTAGGTTTGTTTTGATCGCAGATCAGCATGGGATTTCTTATGGAAAGGATAACTGCAGGCTTTTGGATACCATTCATGGTCTGAAACCCGATGCTGTGCTTGTGGCGGGAGATATGGCGGTACGTACGCAGCCGGATACTCTTGTGACTGCCAGCAAACTTCTTACTGCTCTTGCGGAGAAATTTCCGGTGTATTATGCACTTGGTAATCATGAGTATAAAATGTCATTGAACGGGGAACTTCGGGAATATTATCAGAAATATGAAAAGGCGTTAAAAAGAGCAGGAATCCATATCCTGCGCAATACTCGTGAACATGCACTTTTTGGTGGCGACCGTTTTTGCTTTTACGGATTGGAGCTGCCGATAGAGTATTACCGTAAGCCCAAGTCTCCAAAGCTTAATGCAGAAGTGATAGATACGATGATCGGAGAGCCTGGAAAAAACGGAATGCAGATTCTGCTGGCCCATAACCCAAAATATGGAAATGCTTATTTTGACTGGGGAGCAGATATGATTTTATGCGGACATTATCACGGGGGAGTTGTCCGGCTCAGTGAACATCATGGTCTGTCCTGTCCGCAGTATCTGGTACTGCCACCTTTCTGCTGTGGTGATTTTCACAGAGGAGAGCAGCATATGTTCGTCAGTGCAGGGATGGGAGAACATACAATACCATTGCGGATTCATAATCCAAGAGAACTTCTTGTGATCGATGTAAAGCCCTCCCAAAAAAAGAAATGAGGAAACAATAAATGGCTATATCTGTTAAGCTGAATGTGTTTGAGGGACCTCTGGATCTGCTCCTTCACCTGATCGACAAAAACAAGATCGACATCTACGACATTCCTATTGTGGAGATCACAGACCAGTATATGGAATATATTCATTCCATGGAAAAAGAAGATCTTGGAGTCATGAGTGAATTCCTGGTTATGGCAGCCACACTTCTTGATATCAAGTGTAAGATGCTTCTGCCAAAGGAGATCAATGAGGAAGGTGAAGAGGAAGATCCAAGAGCGGAGCTTGTCCAGAAACTTCTGGAGTATAAGATGTATAAATATATGTCTTATGAACTGAGAGACCGGCTTGGCGATGCGGCAGGTGTCTATTACCGTAAACAGGATCTTCCGGATGAAGTGAAGCAGTATGAGCCGCCATCAGATCCCCGGGAGCTTCTCAGAGGTCTGACGCTGGAGAAGATGAATGCTATCTATCAGGCTCTGATCCGTCGCCAGGAAAACAAGATCGACCCGATCCGAAGCAAGTTCGGCCGAATTGAAAAAGAAGAGATCAGTTTGTCAGACAAGCTTCTGGAAATGAAGGAATACGCCAGAAATCACAGGAAATTCAGTTTCCGTCAGCTGATGGAAAACCAGCATTCTAAAATACAGCTGATCGTTACATTTCTGTCAGTTCTTGAACTTATGAAGATGGGGCATATTCATGCAGAACAGGAAGAGCCTTTGGATGATATTCACATAGAAGTGGTAACTGATCCGGATACCTGGAAGAATCTGACAGAATTCGCAGATGAATAAACTGGCAAATTGCCAGCTGCTTATTTTTATCAGAACATATTTGTAGAAATAAAGTGGAAGTATAACGGAATAAAAAGCTCAGTTTTATTAACAGAGGAATGAGGAGAATAATTGGAACTGAAACAAGACTAAGGGAGAGATTGAAGCAATCCTTTTTGCCATGGGAGAGGCAGTTGAACTAAGCCGCATAGCAAAAGCAATCCAGCAGGACAATGCTACAACCAGGAAAATCGTCCGGGATATGATGCTGGATTACCAGAAGGAAGACAGGGGTATCCATATCATAGAGCTGGAGGATTCTTTTCAGCTCTGCACAAAAAGAGAATACTACGATTCTCTTATAAGGATCGCTGCTCAGCCAAAGAAACCGACGCTGACGGATGTTATGCTGGAGACTTTATCCATCATTGCATATAAGCAGCCGGTGACAAAAGCAGAGATCGAGAAGATCCGGGGAGTAAAATGTGATCATGCCATCAACAAAACTGATGGATTATGATCTGTGCGAGAACTTGGACGTCTTGATGCGCCGGGACGGCCGATTCTTCTGGGAACTACAGAAGAATTTTTAAGGTGCTTCGGAGTACAGGGTCTGGAAGATCTCCCTGAAATGGATCCTGTTCAGATGGAAGATTTCAAGGCAGAGGCAGAAGAGGAGATACAGCTGAAACTTGATGTATGATCCGTAGCCGAAACTGCTGATATGCATCTTATGCAGACAGGATTCAGCTGGATGGAAACAAAAGAGGAGGAACAGAAAATGCCCACAACATATGCACATGATTTTTTGGAAACGGGTTTACAGAAGACTTCCTGAGAAATTGCAGCATCTGATCCGCAGTAATGGTAATCTGTACCGCATCGGGCAGCACGGCCCGGATATCCTGTTTTATTATTTTATATCAAAGAATCCGGTCACTCAGTACGGAGTGCGGATGCACGGCCGAAAAGCCAGAGATTTTTTTGAAAGAGGAATGGAATGTGTCCGAAGGGAAAAAGATCCGGCACTGATGGCATATATGCTGGGATTTGGCTGCCATTATATCCTAGATTCTACTTGTCACCCATATGTAAATAAAGTGGCAAAAAAGGGAAGAGTTTCCCACACACTTCTTGAAAAAGAGTTTGACCGCATGCTGATGCATGAAACAGGGAAGAATCCTTCGCATTTTTATCCGTCCCACGGTATTAAGGCGAAGTATTTTGCTGCAAAAACGATTCACAAAGTGCTGCCGGAGATCAGGACTTCTAATATTTATCTTTCTCTTAAGATGATGAAGATCTTTACGAATCTTCTGGTATGTGACGACGGAGGTCTGAAGAAGAAGATGTCCGAACATGCATTTTCTCCCGTTGGAAAGAGAAGAGCGGCTTTTATCACAGAGTTTTTTATGAGTCTGGAACCAGAGGTGGATTGCCATGAAGAACTTCAGAAGCTGGATGGTCTTATTGAAGAAGCACTGGGCAAGGCACCGGATATGCTGGAAGAACTTGCAGCACTTGCAGTCAGACCGGGACATCTTTCTGACAGGTGGAATCTTACCTTTAACGGATAAGCAAAAAGACTGGTTATTCAGGGATATCTTTTCGCATAGAATAAAGAGTATAATGGTTACTGCAAACGGGCATGAGAATGTCTGCTTTATCAGTGTGTGGAGGGATATCATGAAAACAGGCGTGCAGCCGCTGTCGCTTTTTTGACAGCGGTTCTTATCATTCTGCAGTTTTTTCCGGCGCAGGCAGCTGAAGTGCAGGAACTTTATGCGCTGTCAGCAGTACTTATGGATGGGGAGACAGGGCGTGTTCTGTATGGAAAAGAAGCTTACAAGGCAAGGCCGAATGCAAGCACCACAAAGGTTATGACTTGTATCATGGCACTGGAGATGGGAAAGGGAGATGATTATGTGCAGGTATCAAAAAATGCAGCATCCCAGCCCCAGACACGACTTGGAATGAAAGTGGGACAACAGTTTTATCTGGAAGATCTTCTGTATTCCCTGATGCTGAAAAGTCATAACGATACAGCTGTGGCTATTGCAGAACATATTGGTGGTTCTGTAGAAAAGTTTGCCATACTGATGAATAATAAGGCGAAAGAGATTGGGTGTACAGACACTCACTTTGTGACTCCAAATGGTCTGGACGGGGAAGATGAAGGAGGAATCCATCATACCACAGCAAGGGATCTGGGGCTGATTATGACTTATGCAGTGAAAAATACTACTTTTGTCCATATCACCCAGACCAGAAATTATACGTTTTCTGATATTTCCGGAAAAAAGTATTATTCTGTCCACAATACGAATGCATTTCTGGATATGGAAACAGGAGTGATCTCCGGGAAAACCGGATTTACCGGAAACGCAGGGTATTGTTATGTGTGTGCTGTGCGCCAGGATGAGAAATTTTTTATTGTAGCTCTCCTTGGCTGCGGTTGGCCCGGAAACAAAAACTATAAATGGTCAGATGCCAAAAAACTTCTGGCTTACGGACGGAATAATTACAGATATGTGATGTTGCCTGATTTACCCGTGCTTCCGGATATCCCTGTATCAGATGCTGTACCGAAAACGGAGAATTATATCCTGATGCACAGATTACTCTGAAACTACATGCAGCAGTTTCCAGCAAAGACCTGGCCAAACGATATCTTCTGAAAAAATCTGAATCCATCACCTGGGAAGCAGACCTTCCTGAGAAACTGGAAGCACCAGTTAAGAAAAATCAGAAAATCGGTTCTCTCCACGCAAAGCTTGACGGAAAAGAGATTTTTTGCTGTCTCGTGACTGCAGAGGACAAAATCGGCAGAATCACCTATAAATGGTATGCAGACAAGATTTTTCATGATTATTTTCATTGAATGGGCAACCCCTGGCATATGTCAGGGGTTAATTTTTTAACGTTCATGACGAAAAGTATTGAATTTTCTGCAAAAAAAAGGTACAATTATACTCGGCTGAATTTTTGGTTATATTAATAAAAAAATGGAGGGCATAGTATAATGAGTAATGCGACACAAAGCGTAGCGGCTGC
>ENA-OQHY01001329-OQHY01001329.1-human-gut-metagenome-genome-assembly--contig:-NODE-1329-length-10711-cov-7.966459_pt1 | contig 10711 bp, 12 predicted proteins | sample MGYA00242570_ERZ504733 | MGnify/ENA primary metagenome ERZ504733 (study PRJEB26092, sample SAMD00036219) | human gut metagenome | host: Homo sapiens | study: EMG produced TPA metagenomics assembly of...
CGGCTGGCCTTTTGCGGTAATCTGAAGTGTTGCTGCCACTTTCATCAGGTTGTAAGCTTCTTCTTCGCTGAGTTTACTCTCATTTACAAGCTTATACTGAAGGCTGCCCTCATCATGACTGCTCAAAAAGCTTCCCATTGTAGCAGTTGTTATTGATCGCACCATTTCGTTTCTGTAAAGAACTTTCCACACCAGAAATATCTCCGGTTACGAATTTCTGTGCAAAATCATTGAAATCAAAATCTAACAGTGCATCCATGCTTCCGGTTCCAAGTTCTCCCGCATTATTGGCATATCCTGCACCGGAATACTCTCCTATCATTTAAAATCAGGATTTACTTTGGTCAGCGAGTTTTTGAAAGCTTCCCATGTCGTTGTCTCTACATGTTTTACAGTATCCACACGATAATAGTCAATACTGTATTTTGACATCCACTCGGTCTGCCATGTAACAAGCTGGTCTGTCACTGCTTTGTTTTCCGTCACAAAATCAGGCAGATCTGACAATGAATCATATTTATCATCACCACTGATCGTGTTGCTGGAGTCACGGATCATGGAAATACTGTTTCCATCTGCATCTGTTAAAATGCTGTTAAAGTAATCTTCTCTACCGTATCCTGCATGGTTTAATACTACGTCCACCATGATTTTCATTCCCTTGCTGTGAGCGGCATCCAGTAATGCTTTGAACTGCTGCTCTTTTCCAAGATGTTTGTTTAACTTTGTGAAATCACTTGCCCAGTAACCATGATAGCCATAGGTAGCGGTATCTGTCTCATTATCATGCTGATCCTCTGTGATATTTTCTACGATTGGAGTGATCCAGATTGTGTTCACACCCAGATCTTTTAAATAATCCAGTTTCTGGTTTAATCCGGCAAAATCTCCACCGTGATAGCTGGAACCGCCTTTTTCGCCAATATTGTAATCGCCCACTCCATATGCGTCATTATTTTCTGCATCTCCGTCAAAGAAACGGTCTGTCACTGCAAAATAAATCACTGCTTCATCCCAGTCAAAATCTCCGGCACTTTTTTGCGCTCTGTGACGGTAACATTTGTCGCTGTTGTATATACATTTCCATAAATATCTTTCACTGTGACAGGAATCGTTTTTTCTCCTGCGGCTACCGTATTCAGGCAGGAGATTGTTCCTTCCATGAGTGTCGGATCAATCGCAAATTCCCTGTTTAATCCTAATTCACTCAAATCGGCTGTGATTGCAGCAATTTCAGATGTTTCAAGACCTTCTCCGTCTTTTGCAGTCAATTTTACGGATAACACATTGTTGTCATTGTAGTCCATTGCATACTGTGATAAAGAAGCCTCTACGCTCACATTTGCTTTTTTGAAGTGGCATACGCTGCATTCTTTTCCGCTGTAATCAGCTTTTTCACTGTTAAACGCATCTAATTCCTCGGTGCCGTCTACCACATAGTAGTAATAGTAATCACCCGTGGAAACGCCAGTGAAATCGTATCCAAAGCGGTCATTTGCTGCATCATAAGTCATCGCGCAGGTCTGTCCGTTGACAACCACACTGACTTTGCCGTCTAAAGAAGCAAGATTGTTTTCTGCTGCCAGTGTATCGTTCCTGTAGTAAAAATGGATCGTATCATTAGCTCCATCCATCTCGTAACCTGCGTTGTATGGCAATACCTCTGTGATTCCCTCTCCCTGCGTAAACACTGCTTTGACCAGTGACTGTCCTGCCGGAATCGTCACATAATGATCTCCGCCGTCTTTGTTTGCCCACTCATTGTCAGTAGTACTTTGTCTCATACAGAAAGATAACATCAGATCTGCCTGCGAATCTTTTACCGGAATTTTGGCAACCATTTTTCCATTGATGTCTGCAAATGCTACAGATACATCAGAGCCGAATCCACTGTTCCATGTAAAAATGTTCCAGCCTCATAATCCTTTGCCGGTCTGTCGTACTCGATCATGATGCTGCGTGATTTTGGCTTAACCAGTTCCGGAAGTGTTGTGTACGCCTGATTGCTGTTGGATACAATATAGAGTGTGACGTTTTCGGCTGTTGCGCTGTTATTGTATAAACCGTATCTCCCTGCCATTTCCACTCGTCTTAGATCTTGGAATTATCTGGACGTCGGTATATGGGAGTGTCACATCTGCACGCAGCCACTCATTTCCATCGGAAAGTTTTTCCTTTGCAGTGAAAAGAGTTCCTGCTGTTGCACCCGCACCGGATTTCTGCCAGATCCATAAATCAGATGCATTTTCTGACATATGTGTTTCATCGAAATCGTAATAGTAAATGGTGTAATGATAAACTACCTCTACCACTGGAATAGTTATCTCTTTTTCAATTCCATTATAAGTAGCTGCAATCGTAACTTCCGTTCCCTCGTAAGATATAGGAACTGAAATTTCGTTACCATTTAAAGTAATTCCCTCTGTTTTTGCTGTATATGTAACACTCACTCCATTCTGAACATTTCCATCGTCACCATAATAAGTTCCTGTTACCGGAAGTTCCATCGTAACAACCTTTTTGAATCTGCGCAGGTACTTCTACCACAAGATCTTTTATATATGCGATATTTACCTTAGTTTCCTTTGTCTTATCTGTTTTATCCAAAGATAATGTGACATCTGCCGGTGCATTAAGGTTCAAACTCAAATTGCCATCATTTTGCGCCCAATATTTATTCCATCCTTCGGTTGCCGCATCCTCTAAAATTTTATATTGATACTTTCCTGCCGGAACAGCATTCAATGTAATACTATAAACATTTTCATTTTCAATTGATTTCACAAAATTTGGCTTTGCACTTGGATCCCATGCCATTCCCGGAATATTTCCTACTAAAAGAAAAGTTGTTTCCGTCTTCGGTAAATCCGGAACTACTGTTGTTCCATCTGCATCCAGATAATATGCCCATGCTCCATCTTTCTGAATATAATAAACATCGGTCGGTTTATCTTCTGTATACTGTGATAATTTTGAATTATATCCGGGATTTATATTATTTCTGGTATTATCAAAATCCAGGAATTGAAAACCTGTAAAAGTGCCTTTGACACTCAGTGTATACTCTGTTGTATCACCTGCCTGTGTCATGAAAAAGGCTTTGGCTCCATCCCAGCCCGGTATCTCTGTACCGTCCACACTTTCCGTATTCGTATTTCCCGTCACTGTTGCTATTCCACCCCAAAACTGTATTGCCGGCGTTGTCCAACCCCAATTTGACGGCATCATAAAGTGGATCGTCAGATTCTTTTCTTTCTCCGCTGCCTGAACCGTACTGTTTCCGCCGCCAAGCGCCGGAACCATTGTTACTACCATTGCAAGCACTAGCAGAAAACACAGTACTCTGCTTGCAATGCTTTGCCTCTTTTGAAAGCTTTTCGTTAACTTTCTCATTCTTCCTTCTCCTTTTTCTCCCTACTTGCATGTGATTCTATAACAATCCCCCTCTTCACATGTTTTCGTTTTTTTCGCATTTCTATTGTATTCTAAAATATTGTATTATTCTATACGTAATAAATCCCGAAATCTCGTCCAAATTTTTGTGGATTTTAACCAATTAAAGTATAAAAATGCTCATTTTCTTATTTTGAACATAAAAAAAGAATCCGGCATCGCACTAAAAAATGCGAATAACCGGACTGTTAATGATTATATGTTTTTATTTTTCTCAACTTGACTTTTAGATGTCTCGTTGCTATTATAATAGTAAAGGTGCTACCGATAGACGGTTAGCCCGGTTATTGATTAATTATCTTAAATAATCGCCAATTCCCAGGTTGGCGGTTATTTTTTTTGCTAATTTTATAAATAAAAGTAGCAAACGCAATCAGCATTATAACAAATTCAAACAAGTCTGAATATGTAACCATCTTGCATCCCTCCGTCAACAAATTTCCTCTTTCGAAGATCTCTATGTAATCAGAGGGTCCAGTCCCTCTGTTGAGCTTAACCGCCTACCGTTTTCTCGTAGCACCTCATTCATTATACCAAACCAATAAAATCAGTGCAATTTATTAAATTTTTAAAGGAATGCTTTTAATGTGTAAAATTTTGTACCCAATGATGCAAATACTGTGTAGATCCATCTGCATATGTAAATTTTTCAACATAACAAGATACTGATATTTTTGTAGACACATCCGACAAAATATTTGCTTTATGTCCTGCGGAATTCATCCAGTCATTAACTACTTCACTTGCACTTGTCTCGGGATCATGGAAAGGCAGATGAAAGACATGAAAAGAAAATTATCATTCAGAAAAGTGGCGGTATTTCTGATACTGGCATTATTTCTGACAGCAGGCATCAGTATGCGTGCAGTTACCGTAAATGCAGCCACATATGTGAAACAGAACAGAACCTCCGTCAATATAACATCGAAGAAAACAGGATGGCAGAAAATAAACGGAGACTACTATTTTTATAATTCAAAGGGCCGTCTGATTTGCGGTTCTTTTAAGTACAAAGGCTATTATTACTACAGTATTGCCAACGGCAAACGTTTCACCGGATGGATGAAACGTTCCGGTAACAAGTACTATTACAATCGCAAAAATGGTGCCATGTTCCGTAATCGCTGGGCTACAGGAGATAAATACACCTATTACTTTAATAAATCCGGCGTGGCGATCGCCAGTCAATGGCTCAACCAGGATGGAAAAAAGTATTATTTCCTCAGCAATTCCACAATGGCAAAAGGCTGGCAGAAAATAGGTGGATATTATTACTATTTCAGCAAAAAAACAGGAGTGCTTGCGACAAATACCTGGGTTGGCAACTATTATGTCAACAGCAAAGGCCAGCGCGTGAAAGCATCAGACTCCAAACCAACAGTCAGCCAGAGCGGAAACACCTATACATACAAAAGCAGCACCTTAAATATTAAACTCTCCCGCAGATCAGTCCATGGAATTTCCTACTGGGTAGCGCATATAAAGACATCCAGTGCCAAACAGCTGAAATCCGCCCTCTCCAACGGAACTTATGGCGGATCTCGACAGACAACTTCTGATGCAGTATCCTCAAATGGAGGCATTATCGGAGTAAATGGCAGTGCTTTCGACTATGGTACAGGAAAACCATCCCCCCTTGGCATGTGCATCAAAAACGGGATTATCTATGGTGATTACATGACCAGTTATTCAGTCATGGCAGTAAAGAAAGACGGAACCATCTATACTCCGGCACAGGGACTTATGGGAAAAAATCTTCTTGCAGCCGGTGTAAAAGATACATATAATTTTGGTCCGGTTCTTATTAAAGATGGCGAAGCCAGCTTCCATGGGCTGAAACAGAAAAATATTATCCACGTACAGCGGTAGGAATGGTAAAGCCCAACGATTATGTACTCCTTGTAACAGATACCGGCAGCTATAATGGTCTTAATCACTGGGATATGGTGAATATTTTCAAATCCTACGGCTGTACTTATGCTTACAACCTGGATGGAGGCGGTTCTGCAACCCTGTACTTTAATGGAAAAGTAATGAATAAACTTATCGGCAATACTCAGCGTCCATGCGCAGACTTCCTTTATTTCACCCGATAATCCTTTTCCAGATAAGAATCCCGTCTGCTTGCACATGCTGCCAAAGCCCAGCACACAAGAATCAGCAGCCCGATCCCCATAGCCAGCACAGCAAGCAGGATTACGATAATTGCGTGGATAAACATAGACATGGATGACCTCCTTTCACAGTCATTCGGTTATGAACTGAGCAGCGAAGCAGATGATTTTATCCGCCTGACTTGTCTCATTCACTGACTTGGATAAAAATGGATGTTGTATAAGGAGTAATAAAAAGATATCAGGATGACCTGACAAGAACAATTAAGACAGTTAAAAGATCTGTTAACTGATTTAAATATACGCTGTCACACTCAAAAAAGCAAGCCGAAACTTTCGAGGAATTTCGACTTGCTTTTTGGCTAATTATTTACGAGGCTTGTTATAAGTATCAGAGAAAGATGTTACGGCAATCCGGAATGAATTTGGGTTACGTTACTGAGAACAGAGGGAACAGTAACGATTGTTTGGTAAAATATTAACAATTCCATAAAAACACTTGACAACCCTACTTTACCATACTAAAATGTAAAAAGCAAAAAAACTGTTGCCGTAGGAAAAACAAATGATTGCCCTATACGGAAAAGGGGACATCCTTCCATGGCAGAACAAGGAGGAATATTATGAAAAAATACAGCGACATGAGCAAAGAAGAACTGCTTACACTCAAAGCACAGCTGGATAAAGAATACGCAGATATCAAAGCAAAGGGCTTAGCTCTCGATATGTCACGTGGAAAACCGTCAGCAGACCAGCTCAATCTCTCAATGGGATTAATGAACGTATTAAGCAGCGATTCAGACCTCAAGTGCGAAACAGGAGTAGACTGCCGTAACTACGGTGTTATCGACGGAATCCCGGAAGCTAAACGCCTCCTTGGAGAAATGTCCGAAGTAGATCCGGACCACATCATCATCTACGGAAATTCAAGCTTAAACGTTATGTTTGACAGCATTGCACGTTCTATGACACAGGGTGTAATGGGAAATACCCCATGGTGCAAACTTGATAAGGTAAAATTCCTCTGTCCTGTACCGGGATATGACCGCCATTTCAAGATCACAGAATTCTTCGGAATCGAAATGATCAACGTGCCAATGACACCACAGGGACCAGACATGGATATGGTAGAGAAGCTTGTCAGTGAAGACGCATCCATCAAAGGAATCTGGTGTGTGCCGAAATACTCCAACCCACAGGGATATACTTATTCAGCAGAAACAGTAGAGCGCTTTGCGCATCTGAAACCGGCAGCACCTGATTTCCGTATCTACTGGGATAACGCATACAGCATTCATCATCTCTATGATGACAATCAGGACTTCCTTGTAGAAATCCTTGAAGCATGTGCAAAAGCAGGAAATCCTGATCTTGTATATAAATTTACATCAACATCAAAAGTCAGCTTCCCGGGTTCCGGTATTGCAGCAGTTGCAGCTTCCAAAGCAAACCTGGAAGATTTCCGCAGCTACATGCAGATCCAGACAATCGGACATGACAAATTAAACCAGTTACGTCATGTAAAATTCTTCAAAAATATCGACGGTCTTCATGAACACATGAGAAAACATGCGGCAATTCTCCGTCCGAAATTTGAAATGGTCCTTAACACACTGGACAGAGAACTTGGCGGTCTTGGAATCGGCGAGTGGACAAAACCACATGGTGGATACTTCATTTCCTTTGATTCAATGGAAGGATGTGCAAAAGCTATTGTTGCCAAGGCAAAAGAAGCAGGTGTTGTACTTACAGGAGCAGGTGCAACTTATCCATATGGAAAAGATCCGAAAGACTCCAATATCCGTATTGCACCAAGCTTCCCGACTCCTGAGGATCTTGGAAAAGCAGCAGAAGTGTTCGTACTCTGTGTTAAACTTACAAGTGTAGAGAAACTACTGGCTACTGTTCGCTGATAATATCCCGCGAGGTGTTTTTTGTGAGCGAAGATCACAGAAAACCCGAGACATACCGCGCGATTATGCAATTAGCATAAATTCTGTGCATCGCGAAGCGTGTTACTGTGAACGGAGTGAACAGTAACACTACTGGAAAACGCATAAAAGAGAATAATCGTATTTACTTTCTGGATAAATAATGTGATAATAAAACTGCCCGGCATAACTTCTTGCCGGGCGGTTGCTGTTTATAAAAAAGAAAGGAGAGGATGTCGTGAGCAGCAGAAAGAAAATCATGATCACCCTGATCATAATCTTGCTCCTGCTGACTGCCGGAGTATATGGATATGGTGTATACTATTTCACAGAGCATTTCTTACCGGGATCAATGGTAAACGGATTCAACTGTTCCTATATGACAGTATCCCAGTCAGAAGAATTGCTTACGCAGAAGGTGGGAGCATATGTTCTTACTATTGACACCAGAAATAACGGACAGGAAAGTATCACAGCAAAACAGGCGGGACTTTCCTATGACTCAGATGGAAGTGTTGATAAACTGATCAGAAATCAGGATCGTTTTACATGGTTTCTTGCTTTTAATCAGCACAGGAATTATGAAGTGTCCTCCTCCATTAAATATGATGAGCAGAAGACAGAGGCTGCCATTTCCGAACTGAAATGTATGCAACAGGAGAATATGACAGAGCCTTCGGATGCTCATATAGAAGAGAAAGACGATAAGTTTGTAATTGTTCCTGAGCAGGAGGGAACTGCACTGAAACCAGAAAAAACAAGTCAGGATATTATAGATGCTCTTGTCACAGGACGAACGCCGGTTGATCTGGAAGCAGATGGATGCTACAAAGAACCGAAAGTTTATCAGAGTGATGAAACTCTGACGAAGAATTGTGAACTGATAAACAAACTTACGGATGTAGTGATAACCTATGATTTTGACGATTGCACAGAGACAGTAGACAGAGATATGATCAAAAACTGGCTCACAACAGATGAAAACGGTCTTTATACACTTGACAAAAAACAGATAGAAGCATATATCAGTGAACTGGCGGCTAAATATGATACGGTTGGAACAGAGAGAACATTTAATACATATGATGGTCGTGAGATTACTGTCAGCGGAGGGAATTATGGCTGGCAGATCGATCAGAAAGCGGAGCTGAAAGAACTTACAGAACTGATAAAAAACGGAGAAACCCAGGTCAGAGAACCTGTTTATTCCCATGAAGGTCTGGTCAGGAAAACAAATGATATCGGATATACGTATATAGAGATTGACCTGACGGCCCAGAGAATGGTATTCTATAAAGATGGAACGCCGACTGCGGATGCGCAGATCGTATCCGGAAATCCATTCGTGCCCAACTGTGCAACTCCTGTGGGATGTTATACAACAGGTGAAATGAAGAGCGGATGTACAGTGAACGGAGAGGACTATCCTTCTGCTGTAAATTACTGGATCCCATTCGATGGAAATCTGGGGATCAGTGATGCTCCATGGAGAATGGATTTCGGAGGACAGCTTTATGAATTTGAAGGCACACATGGAAGCATCTGTGCACCATCCGATCAGGTGCAGATCATTTTCAGCAATGTTGAGAAGAACACACCGATTGTTATTTATGAATAAAGGAGAAAAATGATGAAGATTGTAGTATTAGCGGGGGGAACAAGTACAGAACGTACTGTCTCCATTACATCAGGAACAGGAATATGTAAGGCATTACGACAGAAAGGACATCAGGCGATTCTTGTGGATATTTTTTGCGGCATTGAGAATGTGGACCGGGAGAATCCGTTTCCGTCAGAGTATGATGTGGACGCAGCATCAGAATATATGTCAGCATTTAACGACAGGATTGAACAGATGAAAAAGAGAGAAGAAGCTTCTTCGGACCAAACGTGCTGAAACTCTGCGAGGCGGCTGACATTGTTTTCCTGGGACTTCATGGTGCGAACGGAGAAGATGGAAAAGTACAGGCAACATTTGACCTGATGGGAATCAAATATACAGGAACCGGATATTTAAGCAGTGCCCTGGCAATGGATAAGGGAATCACCAAGCAGATGTTCCTGATGAATAATGTACCAACACCGCGGGGAGTGTCTATGGTAAAAGAAGAAATGACCACAGATCTGAAAGCACTTGGAATGGAATTTCCTGTAGTTGTAAAAACCTGCTGTGGAGGTTCCAGTGTAGGTGTTTATATTGTGAATGATCAGGCCGAATATGAGCAGGCTCTCAAAGACGCTTATTCTTATGAAAATGAAGTCGTGGTCGAAGAATATATAAAAGGACGTGAATTTTCAGTAGCGGTTGTGGACGGAAAAGCTTATCCGATCATCGAAATTGCTCCGCTTCAGGGATTCTATAATTATAAGAATAAATATCAGGCTGGCTCTACGATTGAGACCTGTCCTGCCGAAATTTCACCGGAACTCACAGAGAAAATGCAGCATTATGCGGAAGCAGGAGCCAAAGCTCTGTTTATGGAAGGATACTGCCGTCTTGATTTCATGATGAAGGAGAATGGAGATATGTATTGTCTGGAAGCAAATACTCTTCCCGGAATGACACCAACCAGTCTGATTCCGCAGGAGGCAAAAGTTCTGGGAATCGACTATCCGACTTTATGTGAGAAACTGATTGAAGTTTCCATGAAAAAATATCCGGCGCAGGATTTCACACTATAGAGCGTGTCTGCAGTAATTTATAGAAGTGTTATAGATGCATTATTAAGAGAATTGCTATAACAGGAAAGAAGATATAAAAAATATTATGAAAAACTTAACTCTTGAAAATATCGCTCGCGTATGCGGCGGTACTTATTATGGTCCGGCTGATAAATTACAGGAAGAAGTAATGTCTATTATCACAGACAGCAGAAAAGCAGAAGAAGGATGTCTGTTTGTACCTATTGTGGGGGAACGTGTAGATGCCCATAAATTTATCCCACAGGTAATGGAAGCAGGGGCACTGGCAACCTTGTCGGAACGGGTGCTTGATAACGCTGATTTTCCTTATATCGCAGTAGAATCTTCTCTTCAGGCAGTGAAAGATATTGCAGAGTTTTATTTAAAGCAGCTTCAGATCCCGGTTGTGGGAATTACAGGAAGTGTTGGTAAGACAAGTACAAAAGAAGTGATCGCATCTGTCTGAAACCAGAAATACCATACTCTGAAAACACAGGGCAACTTTAACAATGAACTTGGTTTGCCTCTCAC
>ENA-OQHY01001330-OQHY01001330.1-human-gut-metagenome-genome-assembly--contig:-NODE-1330-length-10695-cov-3.517884_pt1 | contig 10695 bp, 14 predicted proteins | sample MGYA00242570_ERZ504733 | MGnify/ENA primary metagenome ERZ504733 (study PRJEB26092, sample SAMD00036219) | human gut metagenome | host: Homo sapiens | study: EMG produced TPA metagenomics assembly of...
CACCTACGGCACCCTCGGCAAAATCTGCCTTGCAGTCTGCCAACGCGGCAAAAACGTGCTGCTCGGTCACATGGAGCCCCCGGATATCGTTCAGGCCGCAGTCGTTGCACTCGCAGACCACCGGGTTCACGCTGCCGGTGGTCTCGCAGATGTCGGGGTTTTTCTCCAGCATATACTTTACCAGCGCGGTCTGTGCCGTGCCCACGCTGAGGGTGTTGGTAAACAGGATGGGCGTTTCCAGCGTGCCCAGCTCGTCGATCTGCACAAGGCCGGTGGTCTTACCAAAGCCGTTGATGACATAGCTGGCCGCCAGCACTTTTTCGTGGAACACGTCCCTTGGTGCGGCAGCAGCGCCGTTACGCCCGTCTGCACTACGCCGTCTGCCAAGGTGCAGTGCCCTACCGTCACCCCCGGCACATCGCTGATCTTATCCCGCGCACCTTTGGGCAGCGTGCCCACCTGAAAACCCCATTCGTTTCCTGCAATGCCCATCGTAGCTCCTCCTTGCTTTTTCTAAGGTGTATCATAGCATTTCTCCTGCCAAAAGTAAACCGCTGTAACAGACCGGGGCGCATATAGAAAAAGAGGCTGCCGCACAGCTATCTCACTGCGCAGCAGCCCTTTGCTTTTTACGCCGCAGTGCGGTGTTCATCAGGAATGCTTCACCAGACGGAAAAGCCCCTTGAGCTTTTCCCAGCAGGCCACCACCCGCTCCCGCGCTGCACAAAATCATTGAGGTGCCGCTGCATTTTCCGTCGGCCACGATCTTCTGAGCGCCGCATAGGAGACCAGAAAGTTTGCAAGCCACCCTGCCGGGACGGCAAGCCAGACAAAGGCAATGCCAAAGCGCGGTGCACAGAGCAGGGCAACGGACAGGCGAATGGCAAGGTTTACCATGTTGGCAATGAGGAACGGGCGCATGATGCCAAGCCCGCGCAGCACGCCATCGGTCGCCATCTTGATGCCCATGAAGATGAAGAAGTAACCCAGCCACCGCATATAATCACCGGACACCTGATAGGCCAGCGCCGTTCCGTCCTTGCCCAGAAACAGCGAGGAGATCTGGGTGTGCAGGGTTTCAATGACCGCAAAGGCAATGACTGCAAAGCACAGGTCCAGCACCAGCGCAGCGTGGTAGCCTTTTTTGAGACGGTCGATCTTCTTTGCACCAAAATTCTGGGAGATATAGGGCGAGACCGCATTGCCGATGGAGACAAAGATCAACGAGAAAACATTTTCTACCCGCATCGTTGCTGCATATCCGGCAAGCGCTGTGTGCCGAAGGGGTTTACCACCGCCTGCACGATCATCATGCCGATGGACACGGTGGACTGCTGCAAGACCGACGGCACCGCAATGCGGAGCATGGAAGCCAGCTCCTGCCGGTCGAACCTTTTAAAGGGGCTTTTATACTGCCGCATCCGGTGCAGGAAGATCAAAAACGAAAACACCGCAGAAATGCCCTGTGCGATCAACGTGGCAAGGGCTGCGCCAAACACGCCCAAGCCAAGCCCCGCCACCATCCAGAGATCCATAAAAATATTCAGGATGGAGGAAAAGATCAGCAGACCCAGCGGGATCCTAGACTCCCCAATGGAGGTAAACATGGTGGAAAGAATGTTGTACATGAACAAAAACGGGAAGCCTACAAAATAGACCCGCAGATACAGCACCGCATCCTCCAGAATGTCGGCGGGGGTCTGTAAGCCGCTCATCATAGCACGGGAAAAGCTAAAGCCAAAAACGCCAAGGACAACGCTCAAAACCAGAAAGCTGAGCAGGGACGTTGACACGATGGTTTTCATTTTGCCATAGTTTTTAGCGCCAAAATAGCGGCTTACCAGCACACCGGCACCCACACCGGCACCCAGCGCCACACAGATAAAAACATTGGTCAGCGCAGCACAGGCACCGACAGCCGCCAGTGCCGAGGAGCCGACAAACTGACCGACTATGATGGAATCTGCCATGTTATAGACCTGCTGAAAAAAGCTGCCAAGGATCATTGGCATTGCAAAAACCGTCAGCGCTTTCAGCGGCGCATCTGTAATCAGATATTCATCTTTCGACATGATCTATTTCCTTTCAAGCTGTGTTTCTCTCAATTTTTTTAAATTTGCTCTGGCCAAGTATACCACGCTTTTTCCCTACTGAAAAGCTCCCGCTTGCATTCTCGCAATCTGCTTTTATAACGTCCCGTTTCCCTTTCTCTCGTCTTGACAAGCCCTTTTCTTCCGATTACAATACCAAAAAGAGCCGGCGGGCGGTCTTTTTGCTGCCTGCTGCCACAATCTTCCGGGAAAGGAACTTTTTCATGGAACCAAAAACAAAACAATCTCTGCTCGTTACCGTGGTAGGGGTAACGCTTTTTGTAGCGCTGCTGCGGCTTTCTGACGTTCTGCCTTTGCCGCAAAGCTGATAGATCTGGTACTGCCCATCTGGCGGGCGGCATTCTGGCGCTTTTTATCAACGTGCCCATGACCGGTCTGGAAAAGCGGCTGAACCGCCTGTTCGGCAAGGCCAAAAAGCAGCCCTCGGCGAAAGCCATCCACCTTCTCAGCTTTTCATCACCCTGCTGGGCGTTGTGCTGGTGCTGGTATTGGCGCTGACTTTGCTGATTCCGGAGCTGGTGCAGTCCTTCCACAGCCTGTATGTGCAGATCGAGGCCAATATTCCCCGCTGGACTGCCTATCTCAACGCACAGGATGCTGACATGGGCTGGCTGATGAACTGGCTGGAGGGCATCAACTGGGAGCAGCTGCTGCACAAGGTCACCGCAAGCATCGACACGGTGCTGTCAATGCGGTAGGGGCTGTCTCTGCCACGGTGAATATCGCGATCACCGCCTCGTTTGCGCTGATCATCTCCGTCTATATGTCCCTTAGTACGGAGAGCCTCGGCCACCAAGCCCGCACGCTGGTGTGCGCCTACCTGAAGCCCGCCCACGCCGCCGGGGTGCTGAAGTTCTGCCGGCTGTTCCGGCAGTCCTTTGCAAACTTTTTAACGGGACAATGCAGCGAGGCAGTGATCCTTGGCGTCTGATGGCTCTTGCATTTTCCGTTTTCAAGATCCCCTACGGCAGTCTGGTGGGCGTGCTCACCGCCATCTGCGCCATCATCCCCTATGTGGGTGCACTGATCTCCTGCGTGGTCAGTGTGTTCCTTGTGCTGTTGGTAGACCCTGTGCTGGCGGTGCGCTGCCTGATCGTGTATTTTGCCGTGCAGTTTGTTGAAAACCAGTTCATTTATCCCCGTGTGGTGGGAAAATCCGTGGGGCTTTCGCCGCTATACACCCTTATTGCCGCCATGATCGGCGGAAAGCTTTTTGGCATCATCGGCATTATCTTCTTTATCCCCCTGACAGCGGTGGTCATCGAGCTTGTAAAAGAGGACACCTTTCGGCGTCTGCGCGCAAAAGAGCCCCTGCAATAAAACAGCGTGCCCGGAATACCATACCCCCTGATATCCTTCCCCGGTGTCAGGGGTATTTTTATGCCGTACAGCTGCAAAGCACGCGGTTGTTCGCCCTTTTCCATGCAAAATCCTTCAAAAAACAGCTTGAAACACTTTTGTTACAATGATACAATATGATTGTTATTTTATGGGAAAATCGGCGTATGCCCCGTGCGGACAGGCCGCGAGCGTAGGGGTTCCTGTGGGGTGTGTAAGAATCGCTAAAGGTAGCACTGCGCTCCTGCACTTGCGCAGTACTGCCTTCCGAAAATGTGAGGAAAGTATATTTATATGATAAAAAAGATCTCCCGCCGCTCCTTTTTGCAGGCTTGCAGCGTTGCAGCTGCCACGGCAGCGCTGACCGCCTGCGGCGGCGGCAAGGCTGAAAGCAAAACAGCAGATGCGCACGAAGCCGTCACCTTTATGGCACCTTATAAGGAGATAGAAGCCTTTATTGAGCAGGTGCACAGCGTTTACCCGGAAGTGAACATCGAGGTCGTGCCCTACAGCGGCGATAACACCACCACCTGCTTGCAGAATATGTTTGCGGCGGGCGACCTGCCGGACGTCTGCACCTTGACCTACTACGACCCCCAGATCGATCTGGTCTCCGACAAACTGCTGGACCTTTCCGGCTACGATTTTACGGATAACTATGTGGAGTCCCGTCTGCAGGACGTGTTCGACAACGGTGCCATCTATCTGCTGCCCTCGGTTTACAACTGCTACGGCATCACCTACAACAAGACCCTGCTGCGAGAACACGGCTGGGAGCTGCCCAATTCTTTCGCTGAGCTGGAAGTGCTGGCTGCAAAAGCCAAGGAAGCCGGGGTCGATCTCTGCCTGTCGCAGATCCAGTACCCGGGCTACGGTTTCCAGTATCTGTGCAACATTGCAGATGCCGATTTCCTTGGCACACTGGACGGCAGACTGTGGCAGAAGGATTATCTTTCCGGCAAGGCAAACGTCAGCAACACCCCCGGCATGATGCAGGCAATGGCGTATGTCAAAAAGTGGAAGGACATCGGGATGCTGAACGACTCCGGCGATGCTCTTGACGACAATGTGACCCTGCAGAGGATGGCCGAGGGAAACACCCTGTTTTTGATCGGAAACACCAACGGCATTGTGGAGGCAGACGGCAACGCCGATAAATTCGGCCTGATGCCCTATCTTTCCGAGGACGGCACCCAGAACGTTTTTGTGCTGAATGTGAACCGCTTCTACGGTCTGAATAAAAAGCTGAAACAGAACCCCCAGAAGCTGGAAGATGCGCTCAAGGTGATGCGTGTGCTTTCCACCGTTGCAGGCACCAGCGCTCTGCAGCCCGCAACGGCGCTGAAAAGCAGCCTGTTGCCCTTCAAGGTGCAAAGGCAGACGGCACCTACTATGCCGACATCGCCGATACCCTGAACGCAGGCAACACCGCGCCCTTTATCTATTCCGGCTGGGAAAACACCTTCGTGACCACCGGCCTTAAAATGCTGGACTTCATGAAGGGCAACGCCACCATGGAGGATGTCATCCGTCAGCTGGACGAGGATCAGGACAGTGTGGTGAACAACACCCCGGATGTCATCACGACCGTTACGGAGGAGCTTTCGCAGCAGGACTGCGCCATGCTGGTGGGCCGCTGCTTTGCACAGGCTACCGGCAGCGACCTTGCGCTGGTCTCGCTGAGCACATGGATCCCCGGCAACCCCACCGAGCAGAACCACCACGCGTAGCCGCCAAGCTGTACGCCAAGGGCATTACGGATTACGACCTTTCGGTCATCCTGCCCACCGGCTGGAACCGTACCATCCAGACCGTTTCCCTGACCGGCCAGCAGATCAGCGACCTGCTGGCTTCTGGTTACGATGCCTACGGCAACGGCAAGGGCTACCCCTATGTGCTGGTAAGCCCGGTGCAGCCGGAGGCGGGCAAGACTTATCAGGTTGCTATCTGCGGTGTGAGCGACCGGCTGGCTGCCGAAGCAACGGTGACAGACAGCGGCGTGGTGGGCATGGATGCCGCAAAAACCTTCTTTGGTGCTTACACCACCATCAGCCGGGCAGACACCGCATGGAGTTGAATAAAACGGACAGGAGATACTGGATGTGAACAACAAAATCTATAAAAAGCTGTTTGTGGGCTTCGGCTTTGTCAGCATCGTGTTGATCCTGACCCTTTTTGTCATGAGCCAGACCTACATCCAAAACCTTGTCTACCACGAGCGGCTGAGCCAGATGGAAGAGGTCACCCACCAGATGTTCCACAGTCTGGAGGATGTGATCGACAACCACTGGGACGAGGTGGATGTGCAGTGTAATTATTTATACTACACCCCGCTGGAGACCGATACCGATCTCTACCGCTATCTGAAAAAGCTGTCGGAGCTTTCCAATTACCATGAAAAACAGATCGAACTGATCGCCGTGGATGCTGCCGGGCGTTATTATACCGAGTATGGCCGCACGGGTCTGCTGCGGGAAATGAACTATCTGGAAAACGCGCCGCAGCGGGTCAGCTATGTTTCCAATTCGTTGACCGTGGACGACTCCCGGATGGTGTTCCTGAAACAGCTCTCCACCCCTATCACACTGCAAAGCGGAGAGAAAGAGATCACCCTGCGCTACTTTGGCATCGCCCAGAGTATGACCCAGCTGAACGATTATTTCCGCTGCGACGCCTACGAAAAATAACAACAGTGTCTATGTGCTGGATAATAACGGCTTCAAGCTGTTCAACGCCAATGATACCGAGCTGTTGAAGGGGCATAACGTATACACCGTGCTCTCCCAGATGTCCTATCTGCACGGTTCTTCTTTGCAGCAGCAAAGGAGCGGCTTGCCCGCACAGGCTCCTGTTATTCCAACGCCGTGCTGGACGGGACTGAGTATTACTACGCCTGAAGCAGATGGAAAACGCCCAGTGGACGCTGGCGTTCCTTGTTCCGGCAGAATATGTGGCCGTGAATACGCAGAAGCTGGTCAATATCGTCATGGCCGTTATTGTAGGTTTTGCAACGGTGTTTTCGATCATGGCAGTCATTGCTGGCTGGTTCCTTTTGCGGGAAAAGCAGCAGCGGGAGCTGCGGGCCGAAAAAGAGACGAACCTCCGTCTGGAGCAGTATAACATCCAGCTGACGCAGGCCAACGACGAGATGCGGCGGGCGCAGGATGCTGCCGCCGAGGCGCTGCAGTCTGCCGAGCGTGCCAGCAAAGCCAAGACGGACTTCCTTTCCAACATGAGCCACGATATCCGCACCCCCATGAACGCCATCATCGGCATCACCACCCTGATGAAAAACGAGCTGCACGAGCCGGAAAAGCTGGCCGAGCATCTGGGCAAGCTGGAAACCTCCGGCCAGCTGTTGCTGGGCATCATCAACAATATTCTGGATATGAGCCGCATCGAGAGCGGCAAGACCACCCTGAATGTGGAAAAGATGAACCTGCCCCAGCAGATCAGTCAGCTGGACAGCATCATCCGGCAGCAGGCAGGCCAGCGCAGTCAGAGCTTTACGGTAAGCACCAATTTGCAGCACGAAAACGTGCTGGCAGACCCCAACCGTCTGAATCAGGTGCTGATGAACATCCTCTCCAACGCGGTCAAGTATACGCCCACCGGCGGGCACATCCGGTTTGAGGTGGAAGAGCTGCCCCGGAACGAGCACTACGCCCGGTACCGCTTTGTGGTGCAGGATGACGGCATCGGCATGAGCGCGGACTACCAAAAGACCCTTTTCGACCCCTTTACCCGTGAGGAGCGCTCCGGCACCAACAAGGTGCAGGGCACGGGTCTGGGTATGGCCATTACCAAAAGCGTCATAGACTGATGGGCGGCTCCATCAGCGTAGAGAGTGCCACCGGTAAGGCACCCGCTTTGAGGTGGTGCTGGAATTCCCCATTGACACCGAAGCGGACACGGTGCAAAAGGCGCAGGCGCTCCCGGAGGAAGAAGAGACCACTTCTCCCCTGTCCGGCATGAAGTTCCTCTGTGCCGAGGATAACGCCATCAACGCGAGATTCTGCAAATGCTGCTGGAAACAAAAGGCGCAAGCTGCACCATCTGCCCCAACGGTCAGGAGATCGTGGATGCCTTTGCCAGCGTGAAGCCCGGCGACTATGATATGATTTTGATGGACGTGCAGATGCCGGTGATGGACGCTTGGAAGCCACCCGCCGCATCCGCAGCGTCGAAAACCCGCTGGGACGCACCATCCATCCTTGCCATGACCGCCAACGCCTTCCTTGAGGATATGCAAAAGAGTAAGGAAGCCGGCATGGACGAACACCTGTCCAAGCCTGTGGACATCAGCGCACTGGAACAGGTGGTAAAGCGCTTCCGCGTTACCCCCCCCCGAAAATAAATAGCGGTATACAGCGCTTTTGTCGCAAAGCGCCGCATAACCTTGCATAAAAAAACTGCTGCCCCTTTGCCCGGACGCTTTGGCATCCGGTACGGGGCAGCAGTTTTTTGCGTTATAGAAGGAGCTTTCCCCTCAGATGGGCATGGTCTGGTAGAACCAGTCCGAAATGGCCTTGCGGGTGTCGGCGAAGAACTTTTTCACCGGGCAGGCGGCATCCCGGGCTTCCTGCTCCAGATCCGTGCCTGCGGGGAAGTTGCGGATGACGGTATACGCTACCGACTGCGGCGGCAGTGACATCATCACAGCCGGGTCGTGCACCACGCAGATCTGCTCGCCTACCGCAAGGGTAGCGGGGTCGGAGGTGGTCTTTTCGTCATGGTCCTGCCAGACGGTGCTGTCGGTAACGATCATCTGATAGGTCTCCTGCTCTTCCGCAGTCACCAGAATAGACTCCACCTTGCCCTCCACGGTGCGGCTGACGCCTCTACTACACCATAATAGTAGAGCTTCTTGGAAAACAGCGCCGAAGCAGAGGGCAGCACGCTGACGCTGAGCAGCAGCACCGCAAGCAGACAAAAGAGCGAGCGATAGGTCTTTTTCATAGAAAACCTCCATTTTTCATGTTGCAGCGGAGCGCCCGGCGCTCCCGGATGCCTTATTTTACCATAACTACCGTCGGATTTCTATATCCGGCTTAACCGGCCACGGAAAATCAGCTTTTATGCAAAAAGGACTGCCGTGCAAAACAGCGCACAGCAGTCTTTTTTGCTTTTATCGGTTTATTTGCTGATGGAAAGGGTGCCGAAAGCAGTCTCTTCAAAGTGGCTGCTGTACAGCTCCTGCATCAGTTTGATGAGCGAGAGGGTATCCTCTGCGCCGGCGGTCTCGTAGCAGGAGTGCATCGCCAGCTGGGGCAGGCCGATGTCCACGCAGTTCATGGACACCTGTGCCATAGCCAGATTGCCCAGCGTGCTGCCGCCCACCTTATCGGAGCGGTTTGCAAAGTATTGCAGCGGCACACCGGCGCGGGCAGCCAGCTCCCGGGCGGCGGCAACGCTCATGCCGTCGCTGGTGTACTTCTGACCTGCGTGGGTCTTGATGACCACGCCCTTGTTCATGTAGGTGCAGTTGTTCACATCGGTGTGCTCCGGGTGGTTGGGGTGCACGGCGTGGGCGTTGTCGGCGCTGACCATAAAGCTGGAAGCCACCGCGCGGTGGAAGTCCTCATCGTTGCCGCCAAGGCTCTGGGCAATGCGGTGCAGCACATCGTACAGGAAGGTGGAAGCTGCGCCCTGCTTGGTGCCGGAGCCGACTTCCTCGTTATCAAAGAAGGCTGCCACGCCGATGGAGCGGGCGTTCTTGGCGGTCAGCAGACCTTTCAGGATGCCGTAAACGCACTGCTGGTCGTCCAGACGGCCGCAGGAGATGAACTCCTCGTTGCAGCCCCAGACGGTGGCCTTTTCCCGCACATAGAGGAACAAATCGCTGCCAAGGATCTGCTCCTCGGACACCTTCAGCTCCTCTGCGATCAGCTTTTTCAGCGCGCCCTCCTCGCAGGCACCGCCCAGCACAGGCAGCATATCCACCTGCTTGTTGAAGGAAGCCTTATCGTTGACCTCGCGGTTCATGTGGATGGCCACGCTGGGAATCATCAGCAGGTCGCGGTCCAGTGCCACCAGACGGGATACGATAGCGCCGTTCTCCTGCACCAGCACACGACCCGCCACAGACAGCGGACGATCCATCCATGTGGCGCAGATCATGCCGCCGTAGCCTCGGTGTTCAGCTTGGTGTAGTTCTGCCCCATGTGGATCTCGGCGTTCTCCTTGATGCGGAAGCATGGAGAATCCGTATGGGCGGCGGCAACGTTGAAGCTGTAATTTTCCAGCTGGTCGCCCATGCGGAAGGCAATGATGCTGGAACCGTTGCGGCAGACAAAATAGTCCTTGCCGGGTTCCAGCGCCCACTTGCGGCTTTCCAGCAGCTCGGCAAAGCCTGCTTTCAGCAGGATATCCCGCACAGCGGCGGTGGTGTGGTATGCGGTGGGGTTGCCATCGATGAAGGACAGCATTTCACGGACTTCGGATGCGATCATAAAAATAAACCTCCTAATTTCCTGAGAAAAGAGCCGGTCAGTGCTGACCGGCCCCTTTAAAGCATATTCAGGTTACTTTTTGGCAGCGGTCTGCTCGCGCTTTGCAAGGGCGGGCAGAATGAATCCCAGCACGGTCAGCACCACGGGGGTGATGACGTTCAGTGCAAAGGTGAAGGGGTCCTTATCATACATACCCAGTACGCAGCACACGGCGGTAACGGCAAAGCACCAGCGCCGAAGAACTTGGCCACGGCCTGATTTTTGACAAAGCGGTACTCGGCGGGGATGGTATCGTAGGCGTTGCGCAGGGCGATGTAGGCGGCAAACACCCACAGATAGCGCATGGGCATGCACACAGAGTTCAGCTTGGTCAGCTGGCGCAGAACGGCAGCCGCACCGGGCACGAAGGACTGTGCCAGAATGATGGAGCCGGACAGCACCGCCACCATCTTGATGCCGTTGCTGTGCACGCCGTGGGCGTTGACCTTGTGCAGAGCCTGCGGGATGAACTGCTTGGTGTGCTCGTTATCCAGCAGCATACGCAGCGGTGCGTCGATGCTCAAGATCAGCACGGCGAGCTGGCTGATGACGTTGCACAGGGCGTAGATGATCATGAACAGATCGCCCACATGGTAGTACTGACCCAGCTTCTGGAAAGCCCAGTAGGAACTGTTGGCGACATAGGCGTGAAGCTCTCTGCGCTGGCGTTGATGACGGCGGGGTCGAACATACGGCTCATGGCCAGCGTGCCCAGAATGGCGCAGGTGACCCACCATGACGGCCAGCGCGATCAT
>ENA-OQHY01001331-OQHY01001331.1-human-gut-metagenome-genome-assembly--contig:-NODE-1331-length-10691-cov-2.152783_pt1 | contig 10691 bp, 14 predicted proteins | sample MGYA00242570_ERZ504733 | MGnify/ENA primary metagenome ERZ504733 (study PRJEB26092, sample SAMD00036219) | human gut metagenome | host: Homo sapiens | study: EMG produced TPA metagenomics assembly of...
GCTAAAGCGCCAGCCGTCTGCCTGAACCTCATACTGCCAGTCTACGCCACGGCGCAGCAGACGCGCCCCCGTCTCATTCGCCACCTCTGCAATGGTGTGCGGCATATCCGGCTCGCCGACCACGGCAGGTTTATTCGCCCGGAAAATCCCGCTTTCTCGCGACCAATGCTTTCGCGATCCGGCCCCAGCCAGTCGGTATGATCCAGCGCAATGCTGGTCACGACGGCCACATCCGCATCCACCATGTTGGTGGCATCAAGACGCCCGCCGAGGCCGACTTCCAGAATCACCACGTCCAGCTGCGCCTGCTTAAACAACCACAGTGCCGACAGGGTACCGTATTCAAAATAGGTTAATGAAATTTCACCGCGCGCGGCTCACATTTCCGCGAAAGAGGCGGTATGCGCTGATTCCGGCAGCTCGCGGTTTTGCACACGCACCCGCTCGGTATACCGCACGAGGTGTGGAGAGCTGTAAACGCCAACCTTATAGCCTGCTGCCATCAGGACAGATTCCAGCGTGCGGCACGTCGTGCCTTTACCGTTCGTTCCGGCAACGGTGAACACAAACGGCGCTGGTTTCAGTACGTCGAGACGCGCGGCAACCTGGCTTACGCGCTCAAGCCCCATATCGATGGTTTTACTGTGCAGGTTTTCCAGATAAGAAAGCCACGCGGCCAGGGGCGACGTGGCTTGGGGAATGCTTTTATTTTCCATGATGCCCGGTCATTAACAGTTGAGAAAGCAAAAGGGCAGCGCCATCCGGCCCTGCCCTTTTCAGTTATCAGGCCTCGGGTTCCTGATCCGGCACCACCACGCCTTCGCGCGGCTCATCCGGGTTCGGCGCTGGCAGATTCATCAGCTTCGCAGGATGCTTGCCAGTTTCAGGCGCATCTCCGGACGGCGGACGATCATGTCGATAGCGCCTTTCTCGATGAGGAACTCACTGCGCTGGAAGCCCGGCGGCAGTTTTTCACGTACGGTCTGTTCGATGACGCGTGGACCCGCAAAACCGATCAGCGCTTTCGGCTCAGCGATGTTCAGATCGCCCAGCATGGCAAAGCTTGCGGAAACGCCACCCATCGTCGGGTCGGTCAGCACGGAGATGTACGGCAAACCGCGCTCCTGCATTTTCGCCAGCGCAGCAGAGGTTTTCGCCATCTGCATCAGCGACATCAGCGCTTCCTGCATACGTGCACCACCGGAGGCGGAGAAGCAGATCAGCGGGCAGTTGTCTTCCAGCGCCTGCTCAACGGCACGCACGAAGCGCGCACCCACGACAGAGCCCATTGAGCCACCCATAAAGGAGAACTCAAACGCGGCAGCCACCACCGGCATCGTGTGCAGGGTGCCTTTCATGACGATCAGCGCGTCTTTCTCGCCGGTCTCTTTCTGTGCAGAGGCCAGACGGTCTTTGTATTTTTTGGAATCACGGAACTTCAGCACGTCTTTTGGCTCAAGCTCGCTACCCAGTTCTACCAGAGAACCTTCGTCCAGCAGGCTATGCAGGCGATTACGCGCCGTCATACGCATGTGGTGGTCACACTTCGGACACACCTCAAGATTGCGTTCCAGCTCTGCGCGGTACAGAACCTGGCCGCAGCTATCACACTTCGTCCATACCCCTTCAGGAATGCTCGCTTTACGAGTCGGGGTTATGTTGCTTTTAATTCGTTCAATCCAGCTCATTGATAACCTTTCTGCCTGAACCTGGTCGTATGCCAGTTTTGCTATAAGAGGCGAATAATGCCATTTTTGCCTCCAACAGACCATGAATGTTGCACATTAAAACATAACAGCCCGAAACTTTGGATAAAAAAGTGGTCGAACCGCCAGTATGCATTTACTTCGCTTGCTTTGCTGCCGCACGTCGGTGACGAATAATCTCAATAACCCCAGGCAGTACCGAAAGCACAATAATCGCTACAATCAGTAACTTAAGGTTTTCCTGGACCACCGGGAGATCGCCAAACAGGTAGCCGGCATAGGTAAACAGCAACACCCACAGCAGCGCGCCAACAACGTTATATGCCGCAAAGTGACGATAGGACATATGCCCCATTCCCGCCACAAACGGTGCAAATGTACGCACAATAGGCACAAAACGGGCAAGGATAATGGTTTTGCCGCCATGGCGTTCATAGAACGCATGGGTTTTGTCGAGATAGCTGCGACGGAAAATTTTCGAGTCGGATTGCTGAAAAGCCGCTCACCAAACACCCGTCCAATCGTGTAGTTCACCGCATCACCAATAATCGCGGCGATAACCATCAACACAACCATCAGATGCACATTCAAATCGTTAGTCGGTAACGCGGATAATGCGCCGGCCACGAACAGCAGTGAATCCCCCGGCAGGAACGGGGTGACAACCAGACCGGTTTCACAGAACAGAATGAGGAACAGAATAGCGTAAACCCAGACGCCGTACTGCGCGACCAGCTCCGCCAGGTGAACATCAATATGCAGGATGAAATCAATCAAAAACGTATTACGTCCATTTGTCTAAGCCTTAATTGCACCTTTGATTAGTCCGCTAAAAACAGCGGGCCCATTTGGCGGTTTCGGCAGGTCAAACCGATCCGGATAGTCTACCGAGACCAGATACAGCCCTTCCGCTTTCGCCGTGGCTGCCGCAAGCGCTCTGTCCTTCGCTGCCAGCAGTTCTGCAATCCAGCTCTCCGGCTGGTGTCCGGCACCCACTTCCATCAGGCTGCCCACAATATTCCGCACCATATGATGTACAAAGGCATTGGCTTTGATATCCACCACCACATACGCGCCATAACGGCTGACGTTTATGTGCATGACATTACGCCACGGCGTACGGGACTGGCACTGCACCGCACGGAACGAGGTAAAGTCATTTTCACCAATCAGACACTGCGCCGCACGATGCATACGTTCAGCATCAAGCGGTTCATAAAAATGCGTCACGCCCTGGCTTAACACCGCCGGACGCAGGCGCTGATTGTAGATGACATAGCGGTAACGGCGCGCGGTGGCGCTGAAACGCGCATGAAAATCATCGGGAACATCTTAACCCAACGAACCGCAATGTCTCCAGGTAAATTCGCATTCACCCCCAGCGTCCATGCAGCGTCCTTTCGCACAGCGGTGGTTTCAAAATGAACCACCTGCCCCGTGCCGTGAACGCCGGCATCCGTACGCCCGGCACAGAAAACGCTTATCGGTTCGTTCGCCACCTGTGAGAGCGCTTTTTCCAGTTTTTCCTGGACGCTGCGCACTTCATTTTGACGCTGCCAGCCATAATACTTACTGCCATCGAACTCAATACCGAGGGCAATTTTATGAACAGGCTTGTGATCCACTTCTGACATCAGTACAGGTACTCCTGCACGAGTTTCTCCGCAATTTTCACCGCCATCAGCGCGCCGCCAAAGCGAACGTTATCGGCAACTGACCAGAACTGGATCTGCTCAGGCATTCCGTAATCGTTACGCACGCAGCCAACAGACAGATGTGCACTACCGGTCGCATCACCAACCTGCGTCGGGAACTCACTCTCTTCGGAGAGGGCGATATCCTCACCGCGACCAAACGCGTCACGCGCTTCTTCTGCGGCGAGCGGGCGCAGCGCTTCAAAACCAACCATCTGCGCGTGGCCGTAGAAGACAGGAGACTGCACGCAGCTGGCAGAGATCATCAGGCCGTCATCCTGCAGAATTTTACGGACTTCATCGACAATACGGCGTTCTTCTCGCACGCTGCCTTCGCGATCCGGCAGCAGTGGCAGCATGTTAAACGCCAGCTGGCGACCAAAATAGTCGTCTTCATCAATCGGAACGCCGCTCAGCAATTTCGCGCTCTGCCCGGCCAGCGCGTTAACCGCTTGCTTGCCGTTGGCAGACGCAGACAGCAGGCTGGTAACGAAGATACGCGACAGGCCGCCTTCGTCGATCAGCGGTTTCAGCGCGGTAAGCAGCTGACTGGTCAGGCTGTTCGGTACGGCGATAACGTTGCGGTTACGGTAGTCTGCCAGCACAAACGGGTTCACATCCGGCACCACCAGCGGCACATCCGGCTCAAGCGCGAACAGACCGCTTAAATCAATCACCAGACAACCCGAGTTGGTGGCCTCTTCAATGTAAGACGCCGTAGCCTCAGCACCGGCTGCAAAAAACGCCAGCTGCGCCTGAGTCCAGTCGAACCCGGCCGCATCCTGAACCATGACAGATTTACCGCCAAAACGCAGATGTTCACCCGCGCTATCTGTACGCGCCAGCGCATAGATATCACCCACCGGGAACTGACGCTCAGCAAGGGTTTCGAGCAGGGCTTCACCCACGGCACCCGTGGCACCTAAAATGCAATGTTCCAGCCTTCAGACATGGTGGTTTACTCCAGAAATAAAAAAGCGTCCCTGTCGGAGTATCCAACAGGGAGCATTAAGAAGACATTAATGTGCCGGGTGATGAACGGCGTTAAAACCCAGTTTATGCAGCTGCGTCGCAGCCGTTGCGTCGTCGCAAATCACATACAGGGAAGACCACTCGCGGCGCTCAACATAGTTCTTGCGCAGCTTATCAAACTCACCCGGAATACCCGCCACTTTACGCAGCAGCGCATCATCGCGGCGCACATCATACACCAAATGGACCAGTCGTTTCAGCGTTGCCTGATCGAGTGGCCCGTGCAGGGTGATGCGGCCAAATTCAGGGGCAGGCAGTAAGGTATCCAGCGCCACCTGCTGTGGATGGCCGATAAAGGCGCTATAGGCCTCAAAGACCTGCGTCGTGCCGCGGGCTTTTCCTTCAAGGTATAACCGGCAATATGCGCCGTTGCGACGTCCACCTTGTTAAGCAGCGCAACGTTAAGCTCAGGCTCCGGCTCCCAGACGTCCAGCACCACGCTAAGCGCTTGCCCCTCTTCCAGACATTTCAGCAGCGCAAGGTTATCGACCACCGGACCCCGGCAGGCATTTATCAGAATAGTGCCAGGCTTCAGACGACGGATCAGGGCTTCGTCAGCAAGATGCAGCGACTTATAAGGCCCCTCTTTAAACAGCGGCGTATGGAAAGTGATCACATCGCACTGTGCAACCAGTTCATCCAGCGAACGGAAGTCGCCTTCATCACCGTTGTCTTTGCGCGGCGGATCGCACAGCAGGGTGCGAATGCCTAACGCCTCAAGACGTTTATGCAGGCGCCCGCCCACGTTGCCCACACCAACAATCCCGACGGTACGGTCCTGCAACGCAAAACCGTCGCGCTCTGCCAGCATCAGCAGGGAGGAGAAGACATATTCCACGACCGCAATGGCGTTGCAGCCCGGCGCGGCTGAAAAACCGATCCCCGCCTGCTTAAGCCATTTATCATCCACATGATCCGTCCCTGCCGTTGCGGTCCCGACAAATTTCACCGCTTTGCCGGAGAGCAACGCCTCATTTACTTTGGTTACCGAGCGCACCATCAGCGCGTCTGCATCATCCAGCTCGTTTACCGGGATCGGCCGACCCGGGACAGCCTTAACGTTGCCGAGGCGGCTAAAGAGCTCGCGGGCATAAGGCATATTTTCATCAACGAGGATTTTCACGTCTGAGTACCTGTTTGAGAGGAAGAAAACCCGTCAAGTGTGCCATAATCTGGCCGCCAGGCATATACGTCTGCCAGGTTTACGCTGAGTTTTGACTTTAAGGATTTTTTGACGATGCAGCCCATTTCAGGTACGCCGCCGCGCCCTCCGGGTGAAGGCCCTGTTACGCCAAACGTTGCAGGCGAACAACCGCTATCCACACAACAGCGCACCGTGCTGGAGCGACTGATCACGCGTCTGATCGCGCTGACGTCGCAGCAAAACGCGGAAGTCTGGGCTGGGGTAAAGCACGATTTAGGTGTCAGGAACGACGCACCTTTGCAGTCGCGCCATTTCCCTGCTGCCGAGCAAAACCTGAACCAGCGGATTGATACTGCACAGCAGAATCACAGCACACGCCAGATTATCTCGCAGCTGACCGAGCTGTTGGGCCAGGGAAATAACCGCCAGGCGGTGAGTGATTTTATTCGCCAGCAGTTTGGTCAGACCGCCCTGAGCCAGCTGACCCCGGAACAGCTCAAAACCGTACTGACGCTGCTGCAAACCAATCAGCTGTCAATTCCACAGCCTCAGCAACGCCCTGCGACCGAGCGTCCGCTGCTGCCTGCCGAGCACAACACGCTCAAGCAGATGGTGACCAAGCTGGCCGCCGCCACCGGCGAACCGACGAAGCTTATCTGGCAATCAATGCTGGAACTCTCCGGCGTAAAGCGGGCGAGCTGATCCCGGCGAAACAGTTTACGCATCTGGTGACCTGGCTACAGCGCGTCAGACGCTCAGCACCCAGACCGCTCCAACCCTGCACACGGTTCAGGCGGCACTTAAGCAGCCGCTGGAGCCGAACGAATTTGACGCCATTCGTGATTACGCCCAGCAGACCTGGCAGGCCACACCGCAAACGGTACTGACCACCGCGCAGGTGCAGGATGTGCTCAACCAGATTTTCGTTCGCCGCGCCGAACGCGAAGGGGGCGTGCCGGAAGCACGAAACATTCAGCCAATCTACAATCCGCTGTTTGCGCCGGTGGTGGAAACGTTCAGAACCCTCTCTGCCCGTCCAGGATTGATGTTTATTGCGTTAATGATTGCACTGGCGATTTTCTGGCTGGTCGCATAACGGTTTCGCCCGGTGGCGCTACGCCTGCCGGGCCGACAGCACACCGGGGAGGGCTTGCCGCCCCGGCACTTAACCGCTAAGACTGACGAAACGCCACCAGCGTCACCACAATGCCCACAACCGCTGCAACCGCGCCCGCCAGGAAAACAGACGGATACCCGAACGAATGTCGCTAACAGACCTGCCAGCAGGCCCGGTTACCCCGTATGAGATATCCTGAAACGCCGCATAGCCGCCAAGCGCCGTGCCACGCACCTGCGGGGCGACACGCTTTACCACCTCCACACCCGCGCCGGAAAATAAGCGAGCATCCGCAGCCGGTCAACGCCGCGCCTAACAACGCTACGGACGCAACGGGTGCACTCCACAGTAACAGCAAACCCAGGGTTCAATCACCAGTGACGCCACTGCAACCTTCACGCCGCCAAAACGATCCGGCATCCAGCCGAACAGCACGCGCATTAAGACAAATGCGCCACCAAAGGCGGTCAGCGTAAAACCTGCCATCGCCCAGCCGCGGCTCATAAAGTAGAGCGAGACGAACGTACCGATTACCGCAAAACCGACGCCCTGCAGGGCCAGGCCAAGGCCCGGCTGCCAGATTTGGCCCACCACGCTCCACAAAGACGGGCGCTCCCCTTTATGGCAGGGACTTTACGTACCGGACCGTTGAATGCCCATGCCAGCAGAGGCAGCATCAGGGTAGTCGCTGCCAGCGCGGCAAAGCCAAAGTGGCTGTGGATAAGCAACCCGAGCGGGCGCCTGCGGCAAGCGCGCCATAAATGGCCATACCATTCCAGGACATGACTTTGCCGGAGCGCGCAGGCCCCACCAGTCCCATACCCCATGTCAGCGTACCGGTCAGGAGCTGGCTTTCACCAAAGCCCAGGATTAAACGCCCCACGATCAGCAGCGCAAATTTATACGCAGCGTCAACCGGCAGGAGAGCGGCCAGCAGCCATGCACCTCCCGCCAGACCACAGGCAAACATGCCCTGTAACGCCGAGCGTTTTGCCCCGTGCTGATCCGCCAGACGTCCTGCATAACCGCGGGTTAATACCGTAGCCAGAAACTGAATACCCACGCGACGCCGACCATGGTGTTGCCATAGCCCAGCTCCTGATGAACAAACAGCGGGATCACCGGCAGCGGCAGGCCAACGGTCATATAGGTCAGGAACACCGCAAACGCGATGCGAAACAGCGAGACGTTCGCTGAAGAGGTTGTTTCTGTTTGAGTGACTGCAGTCATGCTTTACTCCGAAATGAAGAGTAAGGCGGGGAAAAACCACGCCCCCTCTTCCTGATAACCAGGATTTAGGTGCGTTGGTTGACGTTGAACGCTTACGCATTATCGTGAGGATAATGTTGAGGTAGGAAGTTTGCCTGCGAGATCAGCCGCTTGTCAATGCATAAAAAAAGGGAGCCGTCAGGCTCCCCTTTTGAATCAGTCAGAACTTATGCGTTGTACTTACGCATCACCAGCGTGGCGTTAGTACCGCCGAAACCGAAGCTGTTGGACATGACGGTAGTCAGTGTCGCTTCTTTTGGCTGGGTCACGATGTTCAGACCTGCGGCCTGCTCGTCCATCTCGTCAATGTTGATGCTTGGGGCGATAAACCATTTTCCTAGCATCAGCAGAGAGTAGATCGCTTCCTGAACGCCAGCAGCACCCAGAGAGTGACCGGTCATGGCTTTGGTCGCAGAGATAGCCGGGCTGTTGTCACCGAACACTTCACGGATCGCACCCAGCTCTTTCACGTCGCCTACCGGAGTAGAGGTACCGTGGGAGTTCAGGTAGTCGATTGGTGTGTCAACGCCGTGCATCGCCATCTTCATGCAGCGCACTGCGCCTTCACCGGATGGAGCCACCATGTCAGCGCCGTCAGACGTTGCACCGTAGCCCACGATCTCAGCGTAGATGTGCGCACCACGCGCCAGCGCGTGCTCCAGCTCTTCAACCACAACCATACCGCCGCCGCCTGCGATAACGAAACCGTCACGGTGCGCATCATAGGTACGGGATGCTTTATCCGGAGTTTCGTTATATTTGGTGGACAGTGCCCCCATTGCGTCGAATTCACAGGCCATTTCCCAGCCCAGTTCTTCGCCGCCGCCAGCAAACACGATATCCTGTTTACCCAGCTGGATCTGCTCAACCGCATTACCGATGCAGTGTGCGGAGGTCGCACAGGCAGAGCTGATGGAGTAGTTAACGCCGTGGATTTTGAACGGGGTCGCCAGGCAAGCGGAAACCGCTGAACCCATAGCTTTAGTCACAACATAAGGACCTACCGCTTTCAGACCACGTGGGCTACGCATTGCGTCGGCACCAAAGACCTGCGCTTTAGATGAGCCACCGGAACCGGCGATCAGACCTACGCGTGGGTTGTTCTGGTAAACTTCCGCGCTCAGACCCGCATCCGCAATCGCTTCCTGCATGGAGAGATAAGCATAAATAGAGGCATCGTTCATGAAACGAACCACTTTACGGTCAATCAAACCGGTGGTGTCCAGTTTGACGTTACCCCATACGTGGCTACGCATACCTGAATCTTTAAACTCTTCAGAGAAAGTGATCCCGGAGCGTCCTTCACGCAGAGATGCCAGGACTTCCTGCTGGTTATTACCGATGCTGGAAACGATGCCCAGGCCAGTAATCACTGCACGTTTCATTCAATACCTCTGTAAGTCGCACTATATTAAGTTTCGAGTCGCACAATAGCGTACACTTGTACGCCGAACAAGTCCGATCAGACATTTTCTGCGGAAATTTGCACCAATGGACGCACATCGTTAAGATCGTGTCACTGCCTGTCAGACGAGTAACTTACGTGAAACAAAACGCTATACAACCCGCCAACCTCGAATTCAACGCTGAGGGTACACCTGTTTCCCGAGATTTTGATGACGTCTACTTTTCTAATGATAACGGACTGGAAGAAACCCGCTATGTTTTCCTTGACGGAAACCAGTTAAACGCCCGTTTCCCCACGCATCCGCGCAGTCTGTTCGTGGTCGCTGAGAGCGGGTTTGGTACCGGTCTGAATTTTCTCACCCTCTGGCAGATGTTCGATCAGTTTCACGCTGCTCACCCTGACGCTACACTGCAAAGATTACATTTCATCAGTTTTGAAAAATTTCCGCTCACCGCGCATGACCTTCGTCTCGCCCATCAGCACTGGCCGGAACTTGCGCCATGGGCGGAGCAGCTTCAGGCGCAGTGGCCGCCGCACCTCGGCGGCTGTCATCGTCTGCTGCTGGACGGCGGGCGCGTCACGCTGGATCTGTGGCTCGGCGACATCAATGAACTGACCGATAAGCTTGATGATTCAATGAATCAGAAAGTGGACGCATGGTTCCTTGATGGTTTTGCCCCCGCCAAGAATCCGGACATGTGGAGCCAGCATCTGTTTAACGCAATGGCACGCCTGGCACGTCCTGGCGCAACGCTCGCGACCTTCACCTCGGCAGGCTTTGTCCGCCGCGGATTGCAGGAGGCCGGCTTTACCATGCAAAAGACCAAAGGTTTTGGTCGCAAGCGCGACATGCTGGTCGGAAGAATGGATCAGATGCTGGAGATCCCCGCTCAGACGCCTGGTTTTCACGCAGCGCCAGCACTTCACGAGAGGTAGCAATTGTCGGCGGCGGGATTGCCAGCGCCCTGCTTTCGCTCGCGCTTTTACACCGTGGCTGGCAGGTAACGCTCTACTGCGCCGACGACGCGCCGGCAAAGGCGCTTCCGGCAACCGCCAGGGGGCGCTCTACCCACTGTTAAGCGCTCACGATCCGGCGCTGAGCCAGTTTTTCCCGGTAGCCTTTACCTTTGCCCGGCGCCTGTATGATGCCCTGCCTGTGGCGTTTGACCACGACTGGTGTGGCGTTACGCAACTGGGCTGGGATGAGAAGAGCCAGCAAAAAATCGCGCACATGTTGTCGCTGGGTCTGCCGCTCGAAATTGCCCGGGCGGTGAATGCGCAGCAGATAACCGAAACCGCCGGGCGCGATACGGGCTGCGAC
>ENA-OQHY01001332-OQHY01001332.1-human-gut-metagenome-genome-assembly--contig:-NODE-1332-length-10688-cov-1.960799_pt1 | contig 10688 bp, 11 predicted proteins | sample MGYA00242570_ERZ504733 | MGnify/ENA primary metagenome ERZ504733 (study PRJEB26092, sample SAMD00036219) | human gut metagenome | host: Homo sapiens | study: EMG produced TPA metagenomics assembly of...
TTTACGCTTGACAGATACAGCAAAAGACTATATTATTGAGGGCGGATATGACCCGGTATACGGCGCTCGTCCTCTGAAGAGATATCTGCAGAAATATGTGGAAACACTGACCGCAAAACTGATTCTTTCCGGAAGTGTAAGAGCGGAAGATACCATCGTCATAGACGTAGAAAATGGAGAATTGACCGCAAAGCGTGAAGAAGGAGTAAAGTAAAATGATACCGAAAGACCCAATGATTTTGTTAAGTTTTGTAAATTTGAAACTGAGAGATTTCTATTCTTCTTTAGATGATATGTGCCAGGCAATGAATTTGGACAAAAGCGAATTAGAGAAGAAATTGGGCAATATTGATTATACTTATGATAAAGGATGTAATCAGTTTGTATAAGAACTGAGAAAACGGCTTTCAAATGATTGAGAGCCGTTTTTTATTTACTGCGTTTTCGTCAATCGTCGTAGTCACCGCTACGTCTCACTTCTCTGCCTGTATAGGAGAAGTGAGACGTAGCGGTGTCAATATAGCAGCTGCTTAATTTACACTGTATGAAACTTATTTTGTCACTTCTATTATAATTTCATGTTCTTTACAGTAATCCAGATATTTCTGTTGTGGCGTAGTATCCGTAATCAAATATTGAATTTCACTAAGTGGACAATAAGTCATGAGTGCAAATTTCCCGAATTTTGTATGGTCGGAGAGTAAAAAGCGGGTCTGGCTGTTTTCTACGACCGTTTTTTTATTGCATATTCATCGGCAGAGGCATTGGTCAGACCGTTTTGAATAGTGACTCCGGTAGATGCCATAAATGCTTTCGTAATGTTGTAAGTACGCAGATAGGTTGGAATTTCACTTCCGACAAAGGATAATGTATCACGGTTTAGTCTGCCGGGAAGAGAAATAATCTGCAAATCCGGATATTGTACAGCTTTCATAAAAATCCTCAGGCTGTTTGTAATAATTGTACATGGAACATGTGCCAGATAATCGACCATATTTAAGCAGGTTGTTCCGGTATCAATGTAAATAATGTCGCCTTCTTTTACAAAAGAGGCGGCTTTTTTTGAGATGGTATCTTTTTCTGTATTTAAGACAGTGTGGCGTTTTTCATAAGGAACGAGAGGGGTATCGGATGGTGGTACTTTAAAGGAAACACCTCCGTATACTTTTTCTACGACGCCTTTTTTGACCAGTTCTTCAATGTCGCGGCGTATGGTGTTTTTGGATACAGCGAATTTTTCACAGAGTACATCTAAGGAAACCAGTTTTTTCTTCTTCTATATAACGTTCAATTAAGTCAATTCGTTTGGTTCTCATATTAAACCCTCTTTCAAAAAGTTGTTTTGTGAGTATTATTGTATAATATTTTGAGTAACTTGTGAAGTAAAATTTAAAATTTTGAAAAGACTATTGACGAATTACCAAAAGATGATAATTTATAATCAAGAATTAACCAAAAGATGTTCAAAATATTATCAAAAAAGAAGAGGGAGAAGCTATGAAAAAAGAAAGGACAGGAGCGGTTACAAAATATCTGATACTGGTATTTGGTGCATTTGCCATTTTTTTTACAGGTTATCCACATATCTGGTCGATTTACCAGCCGTATGCAATGGAGTTAACCGGATGGAGCCAGGGTCAGACATCGATGTGTTTTTATCTGAGTTTTGTCACATTTGTACTCGGAAATATTGTAGGAGGAAGAATTCAAGATAAGAGAAATCCAAAGATTGCAATCGTATCGGGCGGTGCAATTTTTACAGCCAGTATTTTGTTAAGTGCACTGGCACTGAGACCATCACCGGTCATGATGTATATCACGTATGGATTGTTACAGGGATTTGGACAGGGAATGATTTATACAACCATTCTTTCTACCGCACAGAAATGGTTTCCGGGAAGAACCGGATTTTCATCGGGCGTGATTGTAACGGCAAACGGTCTGTTTGGATTTTTCATGGCACCGGTTTCGAGAAGTTTGCTTTCTGGAGTTGGAATTGAAAAAACATTTTTAATAATCGGAACGTTTATTGGAATCTCATGGATTTTGGCAAGTATCTTTATCCGAAATCCAAAAACAGGGGAAGTTGGAACAGGCAGTGTACAGGCAGGCGGAAAGCCGGTGTACACAGGAAAACAGTATACATCCGGAGAAATGTTCCGCACAAAGAAATTTTACTTCCTGCTTGCAACTATGATGTTTGGTTTGATTCCATATCTGATTTTATCTCCATTGTCACAGACGGTACAGATGGACAGGGGAATCAGTGCTCAGTTTGCAGTTGTCGGCGGTTAGTGGCAGGTTCGGTTCGTGTAATGCAGCTACAAGGCTTTGTCTGCCAACAGCAGCGGATAAAGTAGGAAGAGTTATCTGTGTAAAAGTAGTATTGGTGGTAGCAGTGATTGCAATGTTACTCTTGGTATTTGCACCGGCAGGAATTACAACTGTATGCGTTGTGATGATGTATGCCTGTTATGGTGGAATTATGGGAAGTTTCCCATCTTTATCTAGTTCTATTTTTGGAATGGAACATTCTGGAGAAAATTATGGATATGTTATGTTTGGTATTGCGGTGGCAACTCTAAGTGCACCGGCAATTACCAATACCGTGCTTGGAAATGGATATGACATCAATGCTGTATTTGCTATTGGAGCATTCAGCGCAGCACTCGCATTGATTTCTTTAATTTTATTAGAGAGAGAAATTAAAAAAGAAAAAGTAAATGCATGTCAGACAGCAGTTTGTCAGGAAGGAGAATGATTATGTCACTTGTAAAAATGAAAGAATTACTTGAAAGAGCACAGAAAAATAATATTGGATGCGGAGCATTCAGCGTTGGAAATATGGAAATGGTACGAGGTGCAATTCAGGCAGCGGAGGAATTAGATACGCCGATTATTCTTCAGATTGCAGAGGTGCGACTGAAACATTCTCCACTTCATCTAATGGGACCAATGATGGTTCAGGCTGCAAAAGAAGCGAAGTAGATGTTGCAGTTCATCTGGATCATGGTCTTACATTTGAAACGGTACAGAAAGCGCTGGAACTTGGATTTACTTCTGTTATGTTAGATGCATCCACTCTTCCATTTGAAGAAAATATTGCAAATACAAAAAAAGTAGTAGAGCTGGCAAAACAATATGAAGCAACTGTAGAAGCGGAGCTTGGTCTGGTTGGTGGAAGTGAAGATGGAAGCTGTGACCATGGAATCCGTTGTACAGACCCGGATGATGCAAAGGTATTTGCCAAAGAGACAGGAATTGACGCATTAGCAGTTGCAATTGGGAATGCGCATGGAAATTATCCGGTAGCTCCAACACTGGCATTTGATGTGCTTGAAAAGATTCATGAAAATGTAGATATTCCGTTGGTATTGCATGGAGGGAGCGGAATTACAGACAAAGATTTCCAGAAAGCAATTTCACTTGGAATCAGAAAAGTAAATATTGCGACAGCAAGTTTTAACAGTTTAACAAAGAAGTAGAAGAATATATTACTTCAAATGAAAAGCATAACTATTTTGACTTAAATACAGCAATGACAGAGGGAACTTATGAAAATGTCAAACGACATATTCAGGTTTTCAATACACCATTTCAGCAGGAGTAGTAAAAAAGCCTGTCGAAATAAAAAATCCATTTGGTAAAAAGATGTTCTAAGAAGAGTCGTTTCTTATACTCGAAAACCGGCTTTTTCTTCTATATTAACGTAGTTGTGCTATGATAAGATAGAATGGGTCATTCCTGATTGGAAAACAGACTTAAATGTTCTTCAAGTAATTCCTGATAAAGCTGAGAAAAAGTCCAGAAGCAGTTTTGTGGTGTCAGGATTGCTTTTAAATCAACAGCAGGAGTTTCACCGTTTCGAATAGATGCAAGTAAAAGGTCGAGACGGGTATTTGGAAAATAGCAGAGAATCATCACATCCTGACAGACAGCAGAGATGTTTTCCAGAATAGAAGTTTTATGCACTGGAAATCCTTTTACTTTAGCAAGATAACCGACGGTCTGGGTACAATCTGTTTCAGAAATGGAAATAAAATCTGCGCCAAGGCGTTTTGCGGCTTTTTCGATGGCTTTTTCTTTTTGAGTTTGTCCATTTGAGTAATAGAGTATTTTTGGTTTTCGTAACAATAAGATTCCCCCTCTGAAGATTGATGATAAGTTTATCTTATACTAGAAAGAAAATATTTTCAATAAATTTTTAGACAATTTGACAAGAGTTGACACAAGTTGTACGAGTAGAGTATACTAAAATATAGAACTGAAAAGTGGGTATGGTTTTGTACCTGGATCAAAGATACCGGACAGAATGAAAAATGGCAATATTCATCTGTTCTTTTATTACAAATGTGAGGGATAAAAAGTGGCAAATATTAAAGTATATCTTCTAGGACGCCTTATGTGGAAATGGATGGGGAGAGAGTGAACTTTCCATATAAGAAGGCGGAGGGCTTTTTTTACTATTTGTGTGTAAAGAAAACAGCAACGAGAGAGGAAATCATATCTGTGCTTTGGGGAGCGGACAACGAAAATGTTGGAAGAAAAAACCTTAGAGAAGCAGTATATCAGATAAAAAAACTCTTAGGAAAAGAAATCCTTGTGACAGTTGGTCATACAAGCATTTCTCTTAATCCGGAGTGTATGCCAGAAATTGACTGGGATAATCTCAATGATGAGAATTTGCTTGATGCAGAGGAGCAGGGATTTCTTTCTCATTTCATGATTAAAAACAGTTATGAATTTGAGGAATGGATTTCAGCCATGCAGGAACAGTATAATAAACGGTTCGTGAAAGTGGCACGTGAAAAACTGTATAAAGCGGATGCGACAAAAAATATGGAAGAAATTCAAAAATATAGTAATATTTTATTAAAACAGGATCCGTATAATGAAAAGCTGTATTATGAAATTATGGATATTTATGCCTTAAATGGAAACTATAATATGGCAATCAAATTGTATTATGATTTGGAGAAAATTCTTGCGGATGAGCTTGGCGTAGAACCATCGTCAGAAGTAACCGAATTATTTCACCGGATTTTTAATGTGAAAGGAAATACAAACTCAGATGGCGTTATCTGGAACCTGCCATTCTGGGGAAGAAATGAAGAAATTTACCAAATCAGTGAATGTATTGTGGGTGGAGCAAAAGATGGATGTCCCAGATGTGTGGCAATTGGCGGAGAAGACGGTGTTGGAAAATCAGCACTGCTCGATAAAGCAATGCAGATGGTAAAGGGCTATCAGATGATTGGTCTGTATGCGGCCTGCTATCGTGAGGAATCCGAATTTTTCCTTCGTCCATGGAGTGATATTTTCTGGGAAGTGGAACAGAGGGCGGATTGTCAGGTTTTAAGAGAATCCATGAGTGAAGAAAAATGGGAACAGCTGGAACATTTTTTTAAGGGAAAAGTCATGGAGGAAAATGGAAAATCCGGTGCACTGAATTATCAGGTCATGGAGCAGGCAGTGATTGACATGTTCCGTAAGATTTTGGAGCACAATAAAGTGGTTCTGTTTTTTGATGATATCCAGTGGATGGATCAGACCAGTCTTCAGCTGTTAAATCGTCTGCTTCTTACTTTTGGTACGCATAAGATTCTTTTGATGTGCACGTTTAATCAGGAAAAAGATGCCGATGTGATGGAGTCTTTAAATAACATTGTAAAAAAAGGCTGGCTTCATGTGATTAATCTGTTTCCGTTTAATGAAAAAGAAACCAACGAAATTTTATGCAAGTTTCTTCCGGAGTTGAGTGAAGATCAAAAGAAACGACAGAATGTATACCGCATGACAGAAGGAAATGCATTTTTCCTGATGGAATCCATTAATCTGATGAAAGAAAAAGGGTATACCCTTGAAAAATCACAGAAAACCAACAATGTGATAAAAGCGCGTCTGGTTGGACTTCCGGAACAGGAATTGGAAGTATTAAACTGTATGAGTCTGTTTCCGGAGAAGTCAGTATCGAAGAGATTGAGCTTTTGCATCTGGATATGGATCGCCTGACATTGGTTCGTGTCCTGGAGAAACTTCAGGAACGACATTTAATCAAAGAACTCTTAGTAGGCTGGAATGTTTATTATAAATTTGAACATCAGGTGTTTAAAGAGTATATTTATGACAAACAAAGTGTAGGTAAAAAGAGAGCATACCATCAGATTTTAGCAGAATATTACGAGGCAAAAGCAACAGGGAAGAAAAATTTTGCGTATCTCCCAATGACAATTCACCACTATGAGAAGTGCCATAATCTGGTGAAGGTATATCAATATAAAATTGCATATTTGAAAGAATATTATACGATAGTCAATGAAAACTTTCCTGTTCTTCATTGGGAGATGGAATATGGCGACGATAACCAGGAACTTTCTTTTCATGCAGACGAAATTTTGCGCCTGGCAGAAGAGGTAATCCGGTTTGAAGGAGATTCTCATCAGCTTCAGGAAATGAAAATGGAAATGTATTATGTAAAAGGTCGTTTTGATATTGCTATCGGAGAATATGAAACCGGACTGGCAAATATCAAGGCAAGCGAATCGCTTGCAGAGACCTTAAATGATAATAAAGCACGTCTGAATAATTATAAACAGATGATTTTCTATGGAATTCAGATAGAGAATCTTCCGTTGGTTAAAAAGTATGTGGAAGAGGGAATGAAATTAATTGATGAGACAGATACCGATGAAAAAGGTATTTTTATGAGACTCAAAGGTTGGTATCTGCTTCATGAGGGAAGATATGAAGAAGCCAGGGCACTTCTGACACAGGCCAGGGAGTTTTTTGAAAACCGCGACGGGGGAAGCGGACAGTATGCAATGAATATTGCAGCTTGCTATAATTACATCGGAGATGTATGCAGGGAAATGAAAGAGTATCAGTCTGCACTTTCCTACTATAAAATAGCGATAGAAAAGGGAACAGAAAAAGTTGTAACAAATGGTCTGGGACAGTTTTATTCTAATGTAGGTCAGATGTATTATTTTATGGAAAAAAATACAGAAGCCAGAACATATCTTGAAAAAGCGATTGCCTGTTTTGAGAAAAATGGATACTATTGGGGCTGGAGCGTGCTGAGGCATATATGGCACTGGTTCTGCTTCGGTTTGATGAAAAAGACCAGGCAAAGAAACATTATAAGAAAGCGGTAAGCTTGACAGAAAAAATGAATAATCCGACGACCGTTTCGGTTATCAGACAAATCAGCAAGGAAGCTGGGTTCTAAAAAGAGCCAGCTTCTTTTTTTACAATTTATCGTTTGAAGGAATCTCCGTCTGATAGAAGTCGATTATGAGCAAGTAGTGAAGCGGATTGCGAATATCCACTTGACAGCAAAAAGAAAAAACAAAGTTTTTGAGAAAAAAATTCAACTTAAAGTTTTATCATGATAACGTGCTGATACAAATGTCCGTGCTATAAAGAGTGATGTCCGCTAATTGGGGAATTGTGCTAAAAAATAAAACAATTCGAAAAAATAGATTGTGCGTTTCTTACATTTATCGACGTTTTTTTGACGTACTATTAGATATAATTGCACTATAAAATAAACGAAAAGAGGGTGCGATTATGAGCAGTATCGTAATTACAGGAAATGATTTAACATTGGAGCAGCTTGCTTTAATCTGCCGCGAAAATGCAAAAATCGAATTAGCAGAAGAAGCAAAACAGAATATCATTGATTCCAGAAAAGTGGTAGACGACTTAGTAGCGGAGGAGAAAGTCGTTTACGGTATCACAACTGGTTTTGGTAAATTCAGTGACGTTGTAATTTCTCAGGAACAGTGTAAAGAACTTCAGAGAAACTTAATTATTACTCATGCAGTTGGTGCCGGTGACCCATTCCCAATTGATGTGGCAAGGGGTGTTATGTTACTTCGTATCAACAACTTAGTAAAAGGATTCTCCGGTATTCGTTTAGAAACTGTTGAAACAATGGTAAACATGTTAAATAAAGGTGTTACCGCATTTATTCCACAGAAGGGTTCTCTTGGAGCATCTGGAGACTTGGCACCATTATCACATATGGTTCTTCCTATGATTGGTCTTGGTATGGCTTACTATGAAGGCGAACTGCTTCCGGGAGCAGAAGCTATGAAACGTGCAGGTATTCCTACAATCGAATTATCTGCAAAAGAAGGTCTTGCATTAAATAATGGTACTCAGGCTTTAACAGCAGCCGGTGCTCTTGCTTTATATGATGTATTAAAATTAGTCAAAGTTGCAGATATCGCAGATGCTCTCTGCTTTGAAGCACAGAATGGTGTTATAGATGCACTTGACCACAGAGTACATGATGTACGTCCTCATTCAGGACAGCTTGCTACTGCAAGAAACCTGTTAAAATTACTCGAAGGAAGCAAAAATACAACTCGTCAGGGTGAAATCCGTGTTCAGGATGCTTATTCTCTTCGTTGTTCACCACAGGTTCATGGTGCAAGTAAAGATGCAATCAACTACGTACTCGACCATGTAAATATCGAAATTAACTCTGTAACAGATAACCCAATTATCTTTAAAGAAGACAGAGCTGGTATCTCCGGCGGTAACTTCCACGGACAGCCAATGGCATTAAGCTTTGACTTCTTAGGAATCGCTACATCTGAATTAGCAAATATTTCTGAAAGACGTATTGAACGTCTGGTTAACCCGGCGTACAGCGATCTGCCGGCATTCTTAACACCACACGGTGGAGTTTGCTCAGGATTTATGATTGTTCAGTACTCAGCAGCAGCATTAGTATCTGAAAATAAAGTTCTGGCTCATCCGGCATCTGTAGATAGTATTCCATCTTCAGCAGGTCAGGAAGACCACGTATCTATGGGTATGATTGCAGCAAGAAAAGCCGGAACAATTGCAGAACATGTAAGACGTGTACTCGCTATGGAGCTTATGGTAGCCTGCCAGGGTATCGATATGCGTGGTAACAAAGGTCTTGGTAAAGGTACACAGGCAGCTTATGACTTAGTTCGTAAAGAAGTTGCTACCTTAGACCAGGATAGAGAATTATACGGTGATATTAATTACTGTGAAGAAATTATTAAGAATGATGCACTGATTAAAGCAGTTGAGGAGGCAATCAGTGGTTCATTAGAGACAAAATAAAAAAACTAAATATTACGAAAAGAGGGAGGTAATTCTATGCTAAATCCTGTAATCGTAGCAGTACTCTTACTTTGTGTATTGTGTCTGCTGAAAATTAATGTATTACTCTCCATGCTCGTATCTCTGACTGTAGCCGGTCTTATCGGGGGGTTTGCCGGTTGCAGCTCCGGAGATGAAGTGAGTATTATGAGCTGCGTTATCGACGGATTCAGTTCTAACGCAGAAACAGCCTTAGCATTACGTATTGCTTGGTTACATTTGCTTCTTGTATGGCATACACCGGCATTACAGAAATCTTATCTGTTAAAATTGCAAAAACTGTAAAGGGTAACAGATGGCTTTTACTGGGAATCTTATTAATCATTGCATGTGCATCTCAGAATATCATTCCGATTCACATTGCATACATCCCGATTCTTGTTCCACCATTACTGAGTATGATGAACAAGATGAAACTGGACAGACGTGGTGTTGCATGTACCATCGCATTTGGTCACAAAGCACCGTATATCGCTCTTCCATTCGGATTTGGTCTGATTTTTATGACAATCATCCGAGACAACATCAACCAGAATGCAGCAGACTTTGGATGGAAAATAACAATTGGTGATGTTACAAGAGTAAACTGGATTCTTGCAGTTGCTATGCTTATCGGTCTTGCAATTGCCGTATTCATTACATACAGAAAACCTCGTGAATATCAGGATATCAAATTAGAGGGACAGCATGAATTAGAAAGCCTGAAATTAGAATATAAACATTGGATTACACTTTTAGCAGCACTCGTAATCGTAATTCTTCAGGTTAAATTTGGTTCTCTTCCTGTAGCAGCATTCGGTGGACTTTTAGTTATGTTCATATTCGGAGCTGTAAAACTTAAAGATATTGATGAACAGTTTAACGGCGGTATCAAATTAATGGGCTTCATCGCATTCGTAATGCTTATAGCAGGTGGATTTGCGAAAGTCTTAAACAGCACAGGTGCTGTAGAAGAACTGGTTGACAGTGCAATCAGCTATGAATGGAAATACATGGGTTGCAGCAACTATCATCACATTAATCGGTCTTTTAGTAACAATGGGAATCGGTACTTTCTTTCGGTACAGTTCCTGTACTTGCAGTACTTTACGTTCCGCTGTGTCATAAGATGGGATTCTCACCGGCAGCAACTATCATCCTGATGTCTGCAGCAGCAGCTCTTGGTGATGCTGGTTCACCGGCTTCTGATACAACACTCGGACCTACATCAGGTCTGAATGCAGATGGTCAGCATGACCACATCTGGGATACTTGCGTACCTACATTCCTGCAACTTTAACATTCCGTTAATGATTGCAGCAATCGTAGCAGCACAGTTCGTATAAGATGTCTGCATAAAAAAAGATTGCCATCTGGAAAAGTAACTCCTCATACTTTTCCAATTTGAAAGGCTCTACCTTGGGTTTCCAAGGTGGAGCTTTTTTTCATTAAATAAAGTATTTTTTCCAAAATTTTTTTTCGGCAATTCTGCCACATTGACAAAAAAAATCAAGGCTTGCTATGATTGATGTAATCATTAGAAAGAGAGGCTTGAAAGTTATGAG
>ENA-OQHY01001334-OQHY01001334.1-human-gut-metagenome-genome-assembly--contig:-NODE-1334-length-10666-cov-3.188253_pt1 | contig 10666 bp, 11 predicted proteins | sample MGYA00242570_ERZ504733 | MGnify/ENA primary metagenome ERZ504733 (study PRJEB26092, sample SAMD00036219) | human gut metagenome | host: Homo sapiens | study: EMG produced TPA metagenomics assembly of...
TCGCAGAGTGCGAGGGGCTTTTGCCCCCGAAGCACGATGCGGGTACCGCAACCCGACATTATCGAGCATTTTGGCAACGCAGATGCCGTGCCGCAGCTGCCGGAGCGGTGCTTAAGCCGCAAGGCGGAAATTGTGCGGTGTTGCCTTAGTGAATCAATTCCGAGAACAGCGGGCAAAGCACGGCGGTCATGATACCGGCCACAGCAACGGAAAGGCCGCTCATCGCGCCTTCCACTTCGCCGATTTCCAGCGCCTTGCTGGTGCCCACGGCGTGGGACGCCGTACCAATGCCGATGCCTTTGGCAATGGGGTTGGTAATGCGGAACACCTTGCAGACGGTTTCCGCCGCCAGCGCACCCACAATGCCAGTCAAAATCACAATGGCGCCCGTCAGGGTGGCAATACCGCCCAGCTCGCGGGAAACATCCATGCTGATGGCAGTGGTAACGGACTTGGGCAGCAGGGTGATGTACTGCTCATGGTTCAGGTCCAGCAGCAGGGCCAGTGCCAGCACGCTGAACAGACTTGCCATAACTCCGGCCAGCACACCGGCCACAATGGCTACCAGATTTTGCACAGCAGATCCCATTTTCATATCAGCGGCACTGCCAGGCTGACCGTTGCGGGCAGCAACAGGTAGCTGATGGGCGAAGCGCTGGCGGCGTATGTATCATAGGGGATGTTCAACACGCTGAGCACCACGATGACAAACGCCGTGCCCAACAGCAGCGGGTTGAAAATTGCCTTGCCGGTGCGCTTGTTGATGAGCACCCCCAAGCCGAACGCAGCCAGCGTGAGCAGCACGCCCCATACGGCGGAAGATTCCAGAACTTGTGTGATCATTGCTTTTTCTCCTTCCGCTCTGCCAGGTGCTGGGTCACGCAGCCGGACACCGTCATGACCAAAATGGTAATGGGGATCAAGGCCAGCAGCACCGGCACCAGCATGGCCTGTAAATCCGCCCACAGATCCATCACGCCCGCAGCCGCCGGAACAAACAGCAGCGGGAAAATGCCGGTCAGAAACAGCGCCGCCGTGCGCACCTGCTCCAGTTTGACCACCCCAAAGCGCAGCGCCGCCAGCAGCAGCATCAGCCCGTACACGCTGGCCGGGATGGGCAGCGGCAGCACCAGGTGGCAAACCTCCCCCGCAAAGCAGAACGCCGCAATGCGGGCAAATTCAAATATCAGTTTCATTTATGCTTTCCTCTTTTGTCCGGCAGTGCCCCCACTACCGCCCTGTGCAAAGCAAGACGCCTTATCGTTATTTTTTTGTTTTCCGGGCTGCACAGACAGCCCCGCTCTCATTTTTTCATGCTTCACAAGTATAGCAGACTCCCCCACCGGGGGCAAGGTCAATTTTCGACATGTTTGACAAATATTCAGGCGTTTTTTTGCACATTGTGACGAATCATTTCGCCGTGCGTATCGCTCATTCTGTTTTGTTTTTCGGCAAATATACAAATTGTATTCTTTGTGTTTTATTTCCAACTACAATAAATCCCTGCCCGGGAACCATCCGGACAGGGATTTGAAGGAGAAACGCAGCTTCTTGTGTTCATGGTTCCCCTGCCTCCGTTTTGGCACAGCCGGCGTTCCGCATACGCGGCTGCACATCAGGCCGGGGTTCTTGTTCACTCTGCTTTGGTAATAATCAAACGGTTGTCAGCAGGCTTTGCAGCTGCCCGTTAATGCATAGGCACCGCTGCCCGCCGTGATAAAGAAACTGTCACCCTTTTTTGCCTGCACCGTTTCGCCGCCGCAGGTCAGGCGCCCCTCCCCTTCGGTAATCAGGAGCGAAACAAAGGACGTCTCGTCCGCCGTGCCGGTGTAACCACCTGCCACCACATCCACGGTAAAGTAATCGCACTTTGCCAGATGGGGGCTGAAATCATGCTGTTCCGGCGGGGTACGGCGCATTACCTCCAGCGCCTGCTTTACATGCAGCGCGCGCGGCTTGCCGTCCGCCCCCACGCGGCCGTAATCGTACACACGGTAGGTCACGTTGGAGTTCTGCTGCACTTCAGCCACCACAACACCCTTGCAGATAGCGTGCAGCGTGCCGGACGGGATAAAGAAGCAATCGCCTTTTTTCACCGGCACGGCGTTCAGCACCTCGGTCAGGGTATTGTTCCGGATGCGCTCTTCCAGTTCTTCCCGGCTGATTTCATGGTCAAAGCCGTAATACAGGAACGCGCCCGGTTCACAGTCCAGCACATACCACATCTCGGTCTTGCCGTACTGGTGTTCGTGCTCCAGCGCATACTCGTTGGAGGGGTGTACCTGGATGGAAATGCTATTCTTGGCGTCAATGAACTTGGTCAGAACGGGGAACATTTCAAACTTTTTGCAGTCTGTTCCCGCCGCTTCCGGGTGGGCGGCCAGGTAGTCCGCCAACATGGTGCCGTCCGGCAGATAGCTGGGGCCATCGGATGGCAGGAAAGCACCCAGGCTTCCGCCAGCGGGTTCAAATCGCTCTGCACGCCAAAGTCGGTGCGCAGGCGGCTGCCGCCCCAAAGGTAATCCTTGCAGGAAGGGGTCAGTTTTAGAATTGACATTGTCGATTCACCTCATTATATCACAGCACATTATAAAATGACAGAGTCATATCGCGGAATCATTTTCAGGTTGACGCACAATTTTTGCGCATTACACTTTGTGCAGGTACCACAGCTTTGCGGGCACCTGGCCGTAATCGCCGGGCAGAGGCAGACCAAGGGTCTGCGGTTTTTTTGAATGCAAAGCCAAAAGTGGCCAATGGTCGTGGAAGCAACGTGCAGGCGCGTATCACTGGCGGCATAATAAATATACACCTTACCGTCATCATCCGCAATAGCACCATTGGTAAATACCACGTTGGAAACATCGCTGACGCGCTCCCAGCCACGCGGCGCGATCAAAAATCCGGCCGGTTCGGCAATCACTTTCCACGGCTCCACAATGGGCTTGTGGGCGGGGGTGCCGTATTTATCCGTCTGCCAGAACCATTCGCTGCCGGGGCGGTGCTTAAGCCGCAAGGCGGGAATTGTGCGGTATTGCCCCAGGATAAAATGGTACACATCGGCGGCAGCAGCGACATAGCGCTGTTCAGCGGTTTTCTGGTATACACCTTAAGGGGTATCTGAAAGCAAAGAAAATGACGGATATTCCGCAAACACAAGCAGGATTTAAGGCAAAGAGCCTTGGAATCCTTTGTGGATTCCAAGGCTTTTTAACGCATAATCCGGCTGTGTTTGTAGAAACAGAAGATATTTTCGACTTTTCAGATCCACCCTGGTCAAAAACACATAAATGCTCTCTATATAGCTTTCAGTGTTTTTATTTCACTGTTCGCTATATAGGGAGCATATCAGATCCCACGGAGATTTTATTCAAACCATTTTTCAACCGCTGGCCGCCAAAGGTTTCGCCTGTAAATCATATTGAGGGGGTGTAAATCTATTTCCCCATATGGTATGATAATATCAAATTTTTTTACATCGAGATCCACCCGAGGCATTCGCCACAGAACTTACCAGAATGATGGCAGCAAACACCGGGCAAAGGGTGCGGATCATAAAATTGAAAACCTTTTTTCGGCGGAAAGGTTGACCATTCTGGGTCACCTCTTCCTCAATCTTTTCCACGCCGATCACGCTGGTCACCAGCAGGCAGGTTGCAATGGCCGCAATGGGCATCATAACTGAGTTTGTCAGGAAGTCGAAAAAGTCAAGGAACTGCATCCCGATAACGGTCACGCCCGACAGCGGGCCATAGCCAAGCGCCGACAAGCTTCCAAGCAGCACCATAATAATCCCAATCACTGCCGCAGCCTTTTTGCGGCTCCATCCCAGTTCATCCTCAAAAGTCGATACTGCGCTTTCTGTCAATGCAATAGAGCTTGTCACCGCTGCAAACAGCACCAGCACAAAGAACAGCACGCCCACCAGCGAACCAAGTTCCATGCTTTCAAAAACTTTCGGGATCGTAATAAACATCAGTGCGGGACCGGCCTGCAGGGTGTCCGGGTCACCACCAGAGAACGAAAACACCGCCGGAATGATCATCAACCCGGCCATCATTGCAATCAGCGTATCAAAAATCTCAACGTTCTCGGTAGATCCCTCAATGGACACATCTTTTTTCATGTAAGAGCCGAATGTTACTAAAATACCCATTGCGATGGACAAAGAATAGAACATCTGGCCCATGGCTGTAACCACTGTCATCCATGAAAATTGGCCGGATTCGGTACCAAAAAGTACTTCACTCCTTCCAGCGCACCGGGCCGTGTTACTGAATAAGCTGCAATAATTACTGATAACACCACCAGTACCGGCATCATCATCCGGGAAACACGCTCCACACCATTGCGGACACCAGCAAAAATGATGCCCAGTGTAAGCAGGGTAAAGAGCAGGAATACGATTTCCACCGAAGCGCCATTGGCGATGAAAGAGGAAAAATACCCATCCTGTGCCAGCTCACTGCCATGACCGGTAATATACCCCACCAGATACTTGATAACCCAACCGCCAATAACCGAATAATACGGCACAATCAAAATGGGAATTACCGCGTTGATCCATCCTCCAAATGCACGCCAGCGTCCCTTTCCAGAAGCTGCAAAGGCCCCAACCGGACTTTTCCGGGTCATCCGTCCCAGCGCTGTCTCTGCCATAATCATTGTATAGCCAAAGGTGACCGCCAGCAGAATGTAAATCAGCAGAAAAATTCCACCGCCATATTTTGCCGCCAGGTATGGGAACCGCCAGATATTGCCCAAGCCAACCGAGGCGCCGGCTGCGACAGGACAAAGCCAAGTTTGCCGGAAAATGAGCTCCGGCCGCTGTGCTGTGTTTCCATTTATTTTTTCTCCTAACCATTTTCACACTATTATTTTCACACTATTATTTTAGTGTAGCATAACCGCCAAAAAACTGCAATCCACGCCACAAACAATCGCTTTCATAGGGAGGGGCAAAGTCGTTGCTTTTATATTCCTGTCTGCCATTCTATAAAAAAGCTTCCACCTTACGGCAGAAGCTTTTCTTTGGTGGGCCATCCAAGGCCCAACACCCACGGACTAATGAACAGTCCACTGGACTGTTCATTACCTCGCTCTCGCTCGGCCGTCCTTTCAAGTCCTGGATGGCCTTTTTATAAAAAAAGCTTCCACCTTACGGCAGAAGCTTTTCTTTGGTGGGCCATCCAGGACTTGAACCCGGGACCAAGCGGTTATGAGCCGCCAGCTCTGACCAACTGAGCTAATGGCCCTCATGATGTCAGATACCTGTTTAGTATATCACAATTTTACCCGCTTGCCAACACTTATTTTCGTTTTCGGCGCATATGCTGGGGTGTATGGCAAACCGGCAAAGGGGTGGTATCATGCGCATATTCTTATCAACCTTGGGGGTGTTTTTCCTTATGTCATTTCTTTTCATAATGCCCGCCGTATTGGGGCCGTCTACCACGCCGCAGCCATCCGCAAGCCCGGTGCTTTCCGCTGCACCCACTCCGTCCCCTGCTGCCGCGCAGGAGATTCGCGCCGTCTGGGTCAGCTTTCTGGAATGGCAGCATACCGATTTCAGCAGTGAATCCGCTTTCCGTGCCGATGCCGCCGCCATCATGCAGAACATTGCCTCCCTTGGGGCAAACACCGTTTTTGCCCATGTGCGGCCCTTTGGAGATGCCCTGTACCCCAGCCGGTATTTTCCGTTCAGCCACCTTTGCACCGGCACCCAAGGGCAGGACCCCGGTTTTGACCCACTTGCCGTGCTGGTAGAAACCGCCCATGCCCAGGGCCTTACGCTGGAAGCCTGGATCAACCCCTACCGCCTGCAGGCCAACGGAACCCCGGCTGAGCTCTGCGCGCAAAGCCCTGCTCTGCTGCATCCCAACTGGGTCAAGCACACTGCAACCGGCCTGTATCTGGACCCCGCCAGCATCAAAGTCCAGCAGTATCTGGCCGATTCCATCCGTGAGCTATGTACCAATTATGCCATTGACGGCATTCATTTTGATGATTACTTTTACCCCACTACTGCCCCGGATTTTGATGCCGACAGTTATGCCGCAAGCGGCAGCACCATCTCGCTGGCCGATTGGCGGCGGCAAAATGTAAACGATCTAATGCGGGCCTGTTACGCCGCCGCCCATGCGTTCAATGTGCGGTTTGGGGTTTCACCGCAGGGCACACTGAGCGGCTGCCGCGACGGCCAATACAGCGATGCCGCGCTCTGGCTGGCCAAGCCAGGCTATTGTGATTATCTGATCCCGCAGCTGTACTGGGGCCTGAACTACCACAAAAATGGTTCCGATGCCCTGTCACTTGGCCGCCTTGCCGCCGAGTGGCTCTCGCTGCCGCGCACAGAATCCGTTCAACTGGCATTCGGCCTTGGTGCTTACCGTATCGGTGACGGCGACGAGGGCGATACCTCCGGTCCCGGCACCGAGTGGTGCACCGGCCATGCCCTCGCCACCCAAGCCACCACGCTGCGCTCCCTCGGTGCCAGCGGCGCTGCCCTCTACCGCTATGCTTTTCTTTTTGCCAACACCCTCTACCCCACCCTGGCGGAACAGGAGATTGCGGCGCTGCGGGAGGTTTGGGGATAGATTGTCGGTACCCACACTCACTTATTGTTCTAAATGTGGAATGTGCGAATTATAAAATTCAAGAAGAAAATTGTCAATCTAATTGTAAGAAATATTTAAGTAGATGGCCTATTTTAAAAGTAGGACATATTAGATATCAGGTAATCATGTTTGAAAGAGTGAATTAGATGATATTAAGCGTAAGTAGAAGAACTAATATTCCTAATTATTATTCGGAATGGTTCTATAATAGAATAAAAGAAGGATTTTTATATGTTCGTAATCCGATGAATGCTCATCAGATAAGTGAAATAAAAATTACTCCAGATGTTGTAGATTGTATAGTGTTTTGGACAAAGAATCCGTTGCCAATGATGAAAAGGTTAAACGAGATAAAAGATTATAATTACTATTTTCAATTCACATTGACTGGATATGGAAATGATGTTGAGGTTAATTTACCAAATAAAAAAGCAGAAATGATTCCGGTATTTCAAGAACTGTCAGAAAAAATTGGCAAGCAAAAAGTGATTTGGAGATATGATCCTATATTCTTTTCTGATAAATATACGAAAGAATATCATTTGAAGGCATTTAAAAGCATTGCTGAGGCTTTAAGTGGATACACGGAAAAATGCGTGATTAGTTTTGTTGATATATATCCTAAAATAAAAAAAATATGGATGGATTGTCAAGTTATGAATTAAATGATGATGAGCTGCGGGAATTTGCTGAGAAATTAAGTAAGATAGCTGCGGATAATAATATTAAGATTGGAAGTTGTGCAGAAAAAATAGATTTGGATGAATGTGGTATAATTCATAATTGTTGCATAGATAGAGAATTAATTGAAAAAATTATCGGATGTAAACTTAATGTTGGCAAAGACAAAAATCAGCGTAAAGAATGTGGATGCGTTGAAAGCGTTGAAATAGGTACTTATAATACATGCAAAAATGGATGTGCATATTGCTATGCAAATTATAGTTCAAAAAGTGTAGAAACAAACGCTGCCAAATATGATCCTTCGTCACCTCTTCTATGTGGGCAAGTTCAAGAAGATGACAAAATAACGATTAGAAAAGTTGAGTCATTAAAAGAAACACAGCTAAGTATTTTTGATATGTGAGTTCATTATTATAACGTATATTTTTAAGAGTATATTTGGCTCCATTTTGGCTCTAAAAATTTTAGACGAGGTACACAAAAATGCGAAACAAGATGAATATGAAGAATAAAATGCACAAATGTGCACCTAGAAACAGCCAGATAAATCTCTCCGCTCAAGAGTTCGTATAACGCGCTGCTGCAAACTATTGCCATATACCACGACGCGTGCTCCATTTGTAGTGGCCGATGCTCACCATCGGCCCGCCTGAGCACCCGCTTTGTGTATTAGGGCAATACCGCATAATTCTAAGTGCCGATACGGCGAGCGAGGTGCGGCAGCTGCTAAGCCAAAAGCGCAGATAATACTGGATGTCTTATCGAGCATTTTGGCAACGCAGATGCCGTGCCGCAGCCGCCGGAGCGGTGCTTAAGCCGTAAGGCGGGAATTGTGCGGTGTTGCCTTAGCTTAAAATTCTACCGCTACTTTTCCACATCCGTAGGAACGGTCTTGACCGTTCCGGAGCATTTGGACGAATCTCCCTTGTGGAATATTATTTATAGGTTTCGGAAGGGCCAAAACCGTTCCCTACAAATCATTTTATAATTGGCCGCCAACATTAAAACTCCCTGTAGAGCGTGGTCACCCGGCCACGCCACGGCCTGCTGTACCGCACATCAAAAATCCACAACGAACCCTGCCCCATCCGTAAGGCGGAGTGCCCTCACCCCGCCGTTTACCCCAATTTTCCTCTATGCTAAAAATTTCGCAACAAACTACCATCAAACTTATTGTTGCCATAAACACTCTTGCAAACTTGCACTTTTTTTATTTCAAGGCCCTGCCTCTCCCCATCGCCTCGCCTTTCCACACCCGCCACATTCCCGGGGACTCTCCCGCGGGCTAAGGAACGCCGCACTGTGGCGTTCTTACGCACTTGCGTGCCGCCGCCCTGTTCGAGTATCCCCAATGGTGCACCAGATGATACAGGCGCGGCACAGGCTGGAAGCTGCACAGGCACGCAGCCGCGTACAGGAGCGCAAGGCGCGAACCCGCCGACTACGCCCACACAGGCCGCTCGCGAGCCGGTGTGGGAACGCTGCTCGAAGCCGCGAAATTCGGGCGGCAAAACCCGCTGTGTGCGCGATGGAACAGCCCGGAGCAGCTACTGAATTGGCGGGAAGCTGGGCATCTGCCGTGAACCGCGCACTGGAAGAAAAGCAGCAATCTGCCCGCGTGACCCATTTGAGCCACGCGGCGCTGGGGCTGGACGAGCAGCCCACCGCCCACGAGGCAGCCAAGCCAGAAAACTTGAAATGCAGGGTATCAAGGCTGACCGCTGTGACTGAACCGTCAACTTCGTGCAGACAACAAGCTGCTACGGGAACTGAAAGTCCAGCTTGCCAAGCTGTCCAAGATCGTTGAGAATGCAGCAGAGCATAGCCGCTGCGGTTGCAGGGTGATTCTCTGCGCTGTCCTGATGCGGGCGTTTTATATGCCGTATTCCGGCTTTTGGCGCACGGTGCTGTATAATATTCTGATCTTTTCCTGGGCGGTATCGGTCTGGTGGCGTATCCTGCACGCACAGACCCGCCGCTGCCTGCTGGGTGCTGCCGCCCTGATGCTGTTCTGGCTGGATATCCGCCTGATCCGCTATGACTTTGCCCAGACACCGGAGATGCTGCGGCGATTGTGGTATGCGTACTATATCCCAATGCTGCTGATCCCGACCCTTGCACTTTATACGCTTTTCTTTTGGATCGGGGGCAGTCCTCCCCGCTGTACAAGTACCGGTACGTGATTTTTGTATTCCCTGTGGTACTGTTCAGCCTGGTGCTGACAAACGATTGCCATCAGCTTGCGTTCGCGTTCCCACCCGGGCAGGAGGTACTGGGCAGCCCCGATTACACCTATCGGTTCGTATATTACCTCTGTCTGCTGTGGATATTTTCCTGTGCCGTGTTCACGGTGGTGTACCTTGTACGGCGCTGCCGTATTCCGCATACAAAGCGCATCCTCTGGCTGCCACTTGTGCCGATTTTTTTTGCCACCCTCTATGCTTTACTGTACAAGCATATTTTAAATGTGCCGTGGATGCATGCGATCGCCGGTGATATGACCGTGGTGCAATGCCTGACCTTTACAGCGTCCTTTGAGGCGTGCATCCGGTGCGGGCTTATCCAATCCAATATGGGGTATGCCACGCTGTTTGAGGTATCTATGGCCAAGGGTCTGATCACGGACCGGGCGTTTGTGCCTGTGCAATGCTCCATGCAGCAGCGCCGCTCCATGAGGAGCAGCTGCGCCAGGCGCTCACCGGCAGTGTCCAGTTGGATGCAACGACCCAGCTTCACGGCCACCCGATCCGGAAAGGGTATATTTTCTGGCAGGAGGACATCACCGAACTGGTGGCTCTGCTGGAGGAGTTACGTCTCACGCAGGAGGAATTGCATGACATCGGGGACATCATACAGGCGGAAACAGCCAGAAGGCACAATGGCTGAAGCTGAGCGAGCAGAACCGGCTGTATGACAAAATCGAGACCGTCACAGCCCGCCAGCTGGCACGGATACAGGAATACCTGATCGCGCTCAAGGCACGGACGATGTCGATACCGCCCGGCGGCTGCTGAAGCACATCGTCATTTTGGAACCTATATCAAGCGGCGCAGCAACCTTGTTTTTGTCTGCGACAAGGCGGAGGACATCGACACCACGGAGCTGCGGCTGAGCCTGTTTGAATCGGCCGAGAGCCTGCGCCTGAGTGATATACGCTGCGCCGTACAGATTGCCGACACAGCAAAGATTTCCCCTGCATCCGCCGTGGCAATCTATGACGCCTTCGAAGCCATCATAGAAGCGACCCTGCCGGGATTGCAGGAGATCCTTTTCTGCGCCGAGCATACGGCGCAGGGCTGGGGGCTGCGCTGCAGCGTTCAATGCACCGAACGCGCCCGCTGCGACTTGCCCGGCCTGCCGTCAGA
>ENA-OQHY01001335-OQHY01001335.1-human-gut-metagenome-genome-assembly--contig:-NODE-1335-length-10662-cov-1.726341_pt1 | contig 10662 bp, 19 predicted proteins | sample MGYA00242570_ERZ504733 | MGnify/ENA primary metagenome ERZ504733 (study PRJEB26092, sample SAMD00036219) | human gut metagenome | host: Homo sapiens | study: EMG produced TPA metagenomics assembly of...
CAATCGTGATGGGACTGTCTTTTTTGCCGCAGCAGCGCAGGTGCAGGAACTGCTTTTCAAACACGCTGCCGCATTTCAGCAGCACCGTGTCACCGGGGGCCAGGGCCAGCCGGTTGACGGCAAACAGTGTGGCCAGCGGTTTTTCCGGCGTCAGGCCGTCGTTGGTGTCACGGCCTGTCTGCGGGTCCACGTAATAGGTCTTGCACAAGGCTGTCGTACACCTCCTCCCGCATCCGCTTTTCGATGATTTGCTTTACTTCCTCATAGGGGAAGCTGTCGCCGGCGTACCGCGTGAACAGATCCGGATTCGCGTCATACCAGGCGCGGGTCTGTGCATCGGTGAAATCCGGGCAGATACCCAGCGCACGAATTTTTCGCACGGCTCCGCGAAATCCAGCTTGAAGCGGGTCAGCTCATATTGCAGGTAGGCAGGGGCAGAGAAGCGCCGCGTGCCGTACATGGGCTTGCCGTCCTGCTCCGCTCTTTCCGCCTGTGCGTTTTTGGCCGCCCGGCGGCGTTCCAGCGCCTCGGGGCTGTCGTCGCCGATCAGCCCCAGCGCTTTGCCAGCGTCAGGCAGGCTTTGGCGTGACGCCACTGCTCCGGCGTCAGGCAGTAGGTTCGTTCGTCCATCACTTGACTGCACCCGTGATGCCGTTGGCAAAGCTCTTCTGCAGGCAGAGGAAGATGATCGCGGTGGGCAGTGTGCAGATCAGAACGCCCAGCATCAGCATACCGTAGTCCACACTGTAGCCGCTCTTGAGGTTTGCGACCAGCATCGGCATTGTGATGGATGCGTTGCTTTGGAATACGATCTTCGGCCAGAGGTAGCTGTTCCATGCGTTCATAAACGTGACAGTCATCGCCGCGCCGTAGGTAGAGCGCATGATGGGGACAAACATCCGAAAGAAGATGCCGATCTCGCTCAAACCGTCGAGACGCGCCGCTTCAATAATGTCATTGGGGAAGGAACGCGATGCCTGCCGGAACAGCATGATCATAAACGGTGTCGAGATGGACGCAGCACGAACGCCGCCCAGCTGTTGACAAGCCCCAGTGGGACATCATCTTGAACAGGGGGATCATAATGGCCACGAACGGCAGCATCATCGCCAGCAGCAGGACGCTCATCAGCGCGTCCTTCGCCTTATCGTGGTAAATTTCAAAGCCGTAGCCGCGATGGAGCAGACCAGCAGCGTGATGAGTGTCATCAGGATGGCGTTGCGGAAGGAGTTTGCCATTGCCAGCCCCAGATTCTGGTTGGCAACCAGCGATTTGAAGTTTTCTACCAGATAGGTGCCGGGGATCAGCTTGCCGCGCACAACATCAATGCTGGTGTTCGTTGCGCCGCACAGCATATAGTACAGCGGGAACACAGACAGGAAGCTGGCCAAAATCAGCACAGCGTGCGCCAGAATCTTTTTACCCTTAGTCACGCTTATCACCTACTTTCATCTGGATGGCAGACAGCACTGCCACGACCACAAGGATAAACACCGACAGCGCCGCCGCATAGTTGAACTTGGGCGTCTCGACAAACGAGATGTTATAAATATAGTGGGTCAGTGTCATGGTCGCCTTGCCGGGACCGCCCGCCGTCAGGTTGACGGACTCATCAAACAGCTGCAGCGTGCCGGAGGTGGACATGATGGCAGTCAGCAGGATGGTGGCTTCAGCAGGGGATCGTCAGGTGAACAAACTGCTGGAGCGGGGAAGCGCCGTCGATGCGGGCCGCTTCGTAGATCGAGTAGTCGATGTTCTGCAAACCGGCAAGATAAAAAACCATGTTGTAGCCGGTCCAGCGCCAGACCAGCGCAATGACGATGACCCAGCGTGCCGCCCATGCGTTCTGGAACCAATCCACTGTGGGGATGCCCACGGTGGACAGCACCCGGTTGACCAGACCATCGTTGGCAAACAGGGATTTGAAAATCATCGAGTAGGAGACAAGCGACGTGGCGCAGGGCAGGAAAATCATCGTGCGGTAGATGCCCTTGCCTTGATGTCCGGGCTGTTGAGCAGCTGCGCCAGGATCAATGCCAGGATCAGCATAATGGGCACCTGGATCACGAAATAGAAAATCGTGTTAAACAGGCACTGCTGGAACGTGGCATCCTTTAAAATGCGCGCGTAGTTGGCAAAGCCCGCAGGCTGTACAGCGCTGCCGGTGCTTTCTGGAACGAAAGGATCAGCGCCTGCACCATGGGGTAAAAGCAGAATACAAATATCAGGAGTGCTGCCGGCAGCAGGAAGGCCCAACCCGTCAGGCTGCGCTTCTGCTCCATATTCAGTCCTTTTTTCTTCATCGTAGTGTCTCCTATTTTGCCACAAAAGCAAGGGCGCGGCTTGCAGCGGACGTATCAGATGCAAACCGTGCCCTTGGCAAATTCTCAGTTGTAACCGGACACAGTGTGTGTCATGTTTTGCTTAGCCAGCGATGTTGAACTCCACGGTATCCTGGGCGTTCTGCATCTCGCTGTCAATGTCGGCGTTGTTCTGGACGACGTTGGTGATGGCATCGGTCAGAGCACTGCGCACATCAGAGTAGTAAGCGCCGCAGTCGAAGGCGGGAACCTTGCCGGCAAACTCAACGATGTCCTTGTAAACGGTCTGGCCGCCGTAGAACTCGGAGGGCTGGTTGTAAACATCGGACTTGGAGGCGGGCAGGTAGCTGGCGATGGCACCGGCATTGGGCAGCAGGTCATCGTACAGCTCGACGCTGGCGCCGAAGGTGCTCTTCAGGAAGTCGAAGGCCAGCTCGGTGTTCTTGCAGTTGGAGGAAACGGCCCAGCTTGCGCCGCCGCAGTTGGCGTAGTTGGTAGCACCCTCAACGGTCTCGAGCTTAGGCATGTTGACGATGGCCACTTGCCGGCCTGATCCTCAGCAGCCTGAATGCTGGACATGATCCAGCAGCCCTGAATGACGCCGGCGGCCTTGCCGTCGTTCATAGAGGCAATGTACTGATCCCAGTCGGTGTACTCGGCCAGGATGCCCTTGTCGACCATTTCCTTGTAGACGGTCATGGATTCCTTCAGGGCAGCGTTGTCGGCAATGTTGACCTTGCCGTCCGCAACGGGGGAAGCACCGGCAGACTGCAGCATCTCGATGATCAGCTCAGAGCCGCCGCTGGAGGTCAGCATCGGAACACCGTTGGCGTCCACGACCTTCTGTGCCTTGTCCATGAACTCGGTCCAGGTCAGATCCTTGAAGTCCGCAACGGTCAGGCCGGCCTTCTCGACCATGTCGGAACGGATGGCATGATGGAAGCGCCGTTGTCAAAGGGAATGCCGTAGTGGTGGCCGTCCACAGTGGAGTCAGCCAGCTTGCCGCCGGAGAAGTCGTCCCAGTTGAAGCCGCCGTTGTCCAGCTCGGTGTAGATACCGGGGAAGTTGGCGACCATCTTGTGGTAGGAGTAGTCCTGCATCAGGAAAAGATCAGGCAGGGTGCTGTAATCCTCGCTGGTGGCAGCGGTGATGAGCTTGGTCTCGATGTCGCTGTAGACGTTTTCTTCAATGTTCAGCTTGAAGTTGGGGTGATCCTTCTGGTAGATGCCTCCGCCTGCTTCAGGGCGTAGATGTTGAAGTTGGGGTCCCAGGCCCATACGGTCAGGGTCTCGTCGCCGTCAGCGGTGGTGTCGGCGGCAGTGGATTCCGCGGTGGATTCGGCAGGGGTGCTCTCGGCGGTAGAGGCAGCTGCGCTGCTGGAAGCGGCACCGCCGCCGCAGCCGACCAGCAGGGATGCTGCCATAGCTGCCGCCATAAGGCTGCTGCATTCTTCTTTTTCATGGGGGGTTCCTCCTTAAAAATGTTTCTCCATTCCTTGGCTGTATAACGTATGTCCCACGGCGGGACAGTAAATTATCGGGTGTTATTCGGCATCGTCTACCCAGCGCATCTCGCGCGGGGCCAGCGTCAGGCTGTCGATCAGATGCCCCTTGATGTACAGGTCTGTCTTTTCCTCGGCATCTGCGTTGTTGATGACCGCGATGCGCTTCGTTTCGGGGAATACCGTGACCTCGGTATCGACGTTGGTCACGTAGTAGTGCTTCATCTCCTCCGGCATACCGGCGGCGTAGTAGATGGCGCGCAGCAAAATGCGGCAGTTCTGCGGGGAGTAGGGCAGCCCGGCAAAGTAGACGCTGTGGCCCTTGCCGTACTCGTTGACGACCAACTGGCTGTACTCGCCGTCCTGCGCCAGGATCTGATAGTGCTTGCCCTGCGCGTAGATGCGGCTCGTGCCCTCGCCGAAATCAACGGCGCTGTCAATATCCTCCAGGATAAAGTGGTGCGGGTCGCAGGTGTTGTATTTGTCGGTGCTTAACGAGAAGCCCATCTCGCGGTCCACGCCCATCACGTCGGACAGCTGGAAGTACCGCCCCTGATGCTGGCAGGCGGTGGCTCGCCCACGCCGATGAAGCCGCCGCCCTCGTCCACAATTGCGGATGGCGGTCACGACCTTTTCGTCGATCCAGTTCTCGGCACCGCTGAAGGCTGTGTACGCATCTCCGACGTTGATGATGACGCCGATGTCCTTGGGAATGCCGCTGCGGATGTCATCGAAGTCGATGAACTCCACGTCAAACGGCATGCCGCTCAGGCATTCGAGAACACCCTCGGCGGAGTAGGTCTCGCGGTGTAAATGGAGTGATGCACCTGATTGCTCATCCACTTGCGCAGGCCGCCCCAGCAGTTGAGGATGGCCACCTTGAACGGAGCTACGTAGGACTTTGTGCCCTGCATATTTTCGTGGATCTGGCGGAACTCGCCGACCACATTCTGAATTTCGTCGATAAAGCCGGGCCAGTTGCTGGCGAGCTTTAAGTAACCGCCGTAGCCGATGCGGTCCAGCGGGCTGCGCAGGATCGCGCGGCGGGCCTTCATCCAGTTGGTGCGGGCCTCCCCCGATGGGGTCGCCGCCCTCGGTGAACACATCGGGGAAGAAGTAGGGCAGCAGACGGCCTTCGGTGTACTTGACGCCCTTGATGTCGGAGATCATCCGCAGCGTAACGCCGCTGCCGACGGAGCCGACCACGGCGTCCAGCCCGATGGAGGCAAAATACTTGCCGTAGGCTCGGTGCCGATCCAGTGATCGCCGAGGAACATCATCGCTTCCTTGCCGTAGGAGTGGACGATGTCGACCATCTCTTTGGCAAGAGCGCAGACCTCCTGCTGCTGGAACTCGATGAAGTCGCGGAACTCCTTGCTCGGAACGCGGAACATCGTGTTGTGGTAGCCCTGATCCACAATGAACTCGGGGCGGAACTTATACCCTGCCCACTTTTCAAATTTTTCCAGAATGTAGGGGCTGACGCTGGCGCTGTAGCCGAACCATTCGACGAATTTCTCGCGCTTCTGGTCGTCAAAGGTCAGCGTGAACTGGTGAAAGAAGGTCGTGAACCGCACCACATCAATGTGGGGGTTGGCCTCGCACCAGCGGCGCAGCTTTTCTTTTACATAGGCCTGCGTCTTGGGCTGGCGCACATCGTAGGTCAGCTGGTGCGGCGTGTCCTTCCAGTCGTTGGTCAGGAAGTTGTACATGTGTACGGGGTCCCAGATCAAAAACGCCAGAAAGCTGACGGTGTACTCGTGATAGGGGACGGTTTCGATCTCGACCTCGCCCGTCGGCTCGTCGAAGAACCACTTGTCGGTGGGGACGACCTCGCCCGTCGTGCGGTCAATGACCTCCCACCAGCGCTTGGGGTCATCCAGCGTGTTGACCTTGAGCTGCTGGGTGTGGAAGCCGTCCATCAGATGAATGCGCAGCGTCGTGCCGCGCGCCGTGTGTCGGTCACTGATAAGATACTCCTGCTGGACCTCGTCGGGGTTTGCTTCCGCCCAGGCGTTGTCCTTGCGGGTCGTATAATAGGTAGCGTACTTTTTGGCGGGGTCCGTCAGCAGCTCCTTCGGCATTTCGGTGCCGTCGCAGTCGCGCAGGGCATCCGCGCCCAACAGATTCTTCAGCCGCAGGGTCTCCGCAACCACATCTGCGTCTGTGGGAAGTGTCAATCTTCCGGTCTGCTCCATCTTCATAATCCCTTCTCTGTCCGTTTTGTCTGCCACGGCAGGCATCGTTTCATTGACATCATCATACTTGTTTCTGCCCTCTTTGAACAGTAGGTATATTGTTGCGCATTTGTACTATCTTGCTTTCTTTCCGAATACCGGCGGCAACATCAGAAAATAAAGAAAAAGCTGCACAAAAAGTAAGATTTTTCTTTGTGCAGCTTGCTAGCTTTGGGCCTGTTTGCAGCGAAACGTGCCGATATTCTGTTTTACATCGTGATTTTTTATGGAAAGCTCTTGCCATGCGCCCCAAAAGCTATATAATAAGGACAGAACCGGAAACGGCCCACGGCTTTTTGTTTTTTCGTTCTTGCTTAATTGTGTAACGATATTGCTCCGCATACTTTGGATTTTTTGTATATATTTTGTCATTCGGAGGCGCACCGCCTATGAACACACGGTATGAATTCAATATGGACGTTCCCCCCGCGGGAGGCCATCCGCCTGATGTACGTGAGCAAGAGCCGCTTCGGCGGGGACTGGAACTCGGTGCCGCATACCCACTCCTGCACCGAAGTGTTCTACTGCGTGGATGGACGCGGTCAGTTCAACGTCGAAGGCAAAATGCTGGACGTTGCCCCGACGACATGGTCATTGTGAACCCCCGCACCCTGCACACCGAGTTGAGCTACCGGGCAAACCCGCTGGAATATATTGTGCTGGGCATCGAGGGCATTGAAATTTTGTTTGACCAGAAGGACCACGGCTACACGATGCTGAAATGCGGTCCCCAGCGGGAGGAGCTGCTGAGCCTGATGCAGCTGCTGCTGCGGGAAATCGACGCGCGGGAGGACGGCTGCGAGATGGTCTGCCAGGACCTGACCGAAGTGCTGCTTGTCAGGATCGTGCGTATGGCGTCGGTTTCGCTGCGTCTCACCGCGCCGCCCGCCGAGAGCAAGGAATGTGCCACTGCAAAACGATATATCGATGAAAATTACAGTGAAAGCATTACCCTGGACAAGCTGGCGGAGATTGCCACGTAAACAAATATTACCTGTCCCACTCGTTCAAGAACGAGTATAAGGTCTCCCCCATCGACTACCTGATGAAGCGCCGCATTACCGAGGCCAAAGCGCTGCTTACCAGCACCGATTTCAGCCTGACCCAGATCGCCGAGCAGATCGGCTTCGGCTCTTTGGCTTATTTTTCCAAATGCTTCCGCAAGGTCGAAGGCACCAGACCCAATGAGTACCGCAAAAGTGCCCGGCAGAAATCCGCACAGGTACCCGCTGAGCGCCTGTCCGGCCTATATTAAATAGGTAGGGGCGGCCATTGGCCGCCCCTGGACTGTCGAGAAACTTAATGGAATATTGCAAACTTTCGGTAGATTTGTAGGGAACGGTCTTGACCGTTCGTGCTGCCTCGCCAAAAGCACGACGCGACGAGAAAACCGCGCGCCATTCGGCGCGATTTTATGCGCTGCGCGCGGCCAGATGTGCGGATGGGTCAAGACCCATCCCTACAAATCTTCCGGTAACAGGCTTTTTCTACAAGCAAAGGGATGCCGCGAATGCGGCATCCTTTTTGCGTTTTGAAAGAGTGCGTTGTAGGGGCGAGCATTGCTCGCCCGTGCCCGTTTGTTTTGCAAGAAAACTGTCCCGGAAAATGCGTTGCTGCGCCGAGTCGGCGGGCGACCAATGGTCGCCCCTACACATGCAACAGGCAAGAGGGTGTAGGGGGGCCAAGGGGCGGCAGTCCGGGACATCCGTCGCAGGAATGCGGTGCTCAGTTCAGCGTCACGGTGATGGTGCCGATTTTGGTGTTGTCGGCGGTGGTGCTGTCCAATGCGCCGTTCAGAGACAGGGAGGCGGTGACTCTGCGGCCTGCCGCGCCCTGTCGGTGCTGTATTACGGCAGCTACGCGGGCGCGGACGAGGCGTTTTTGCGTCTGGGCCGCGAGGTGAAGGAGCGCGGTCTGACACCCGCCGGGGACCCGCGTGTGCTGGGTATTGTTGCGCCCTACACCGGGCGCGAAATCGAAACCAAACGGTATTGCTCCCGCCTGGTGCTGCCGGTGGAGGGCGAAGCCGAACCGTCTTCTCCCGTGTAATAAAAAGTGAACCCCCGGAAGGCCGCTTTACGCACCTTGACGCAACTTTGGGACGAAACAACTAAAATATTGCACAACCCGCACAACGCAAAAATGCGCTGTGCGGGCGTTTTTTGTTTTAGAACCGGTCAGTATGATTATGCAATGTCTATTCGTCCCAGATGTATTACGCGTTTCCGCAAAAAGTGCTGGAATGACAAAAATAGGGCTATACCATAACAACTTCCGATACAGCAAAGAAAGGGACACTCCATGAGCAAAAAGGAACAGGGCGGCATCGTGCAGCAGAAAAAACACATTGTAATCGGCATTATCGCGGCGGTGGTGATCATTGTGACAGCGGTACTGGCGGGCATGAAGCTTTCCCGCAGTCAACAGCAGGACACCTTCACCCCGGATCTGGAGCAGGGCACCAGCGCATGGTCGGGCGATCAGCTGTCGGACAAATCCGCCGACAGCGGCGAGGCAGTCGGCATCAAGATTCCCGGCTATCCGTCCATCAGCCTGCCGGCCAACCAGCAAACCGTACAGGTGGCGCTGCTGAACCCGGAGGCAACCCCTGCTACTTCACGTTTGAGCTGGTCCTGTCCGACACGGACGAGGTGCTGTACACCAGCAAGCAGGTACCGCCGGGCAGATGATCGACGGAGATCACCCTGACCCGCCCCCTGGAGGCCGGGCAGTACAACGCCACCCTGCGCATCACCACCGCCAGCCTGCAGGACGGCAGCGCCATGAAACGGTTGCCAACGTAGAAACCATACTGGAGCCAAAGCTGCCAAGTGAGGCTGTTGTGATGTTTGATCAAGCATTGTGATCCTAAAAAAACATAAATTATTATTCAAGCAAGCACTTGATTTATTTTGTGGGGTCTGATATGCTATTATAAGAAGCATTGGATAATGCACAGAAATGGGGGATTGTGTTTTGAGGGAAGAAAAGAAAGCTGAAAAGAGACAGGAGCTTGTAGGCGTCTGCCTTGACTGCTTTGTCGAAAAGGGACTGACCGTTGCCACGACAAAGGATCTCTGTAAGGCGGCAAAACTGCAAAACGGCGGCATCTACTATTACTTCTCCACCAAAGAGGAAATCGTTCTTGCCTGCGCCGAGGAAGCGATCAGTCGAATTGAAAAAGCTGCGTTTGCCATCGTGTTTGAAGATATTAGTGACATCAAAAGCATGATGGATCATCTAGGTGAGCTGGCGGATAAAATGTCGCCTACCATGCGTTTTCTGGTCAGCGTATGTGTGTCGCGCGAATACGGAGAAAAGGTAAAGCCTTCCCTTGTACGGCTTGCGGCAAGATACCCTTATTACACGGGCAGGATTGCGGAGATCCTCGACTGCACCGACGAAGAGGTTGCGCCGTTCGTTCATCTGTCGATCCTCGCCATCAACAATTATATGATCTTTGCCGAGCGAGCGCTGTTTGACCCACAAATCGAAGCGGTCAAAAAAGAGCTTTCAAGGCTTGCAGAAAGAAAGGGGCGGAATAATCGATAGTTTACCATAAAGAGAAAATCACAAACGACTTCATAGTAAATCCATACGCACAAACCGTTCCGTGGAGATAACCAAAGCAGAAAAGAATCATAGGAGGACAACATGAAAAAGATACTTGCAATTTTACTATCGCTGCTTACGCTGCTTTCCTGCGGGCTTCTTTCTGCCTGTTCTGCCGAAAAAACGCAGCCGGATACACCGGATACTGAGGCCGTGTGGGAAACGGTCAGCGAGGCATACATCTATGCGTTCCCACTGGTGCTGACCGACGCGACCAAAACATTATCGACCAATACGGACGGCACCATGACTGGCCGTGCGCCCATCAATCAGTTCAACCATGTAAAAAAGCTGGCGGACGCCTCTTTCCGCACCGTCGTGACGCCGAACGTCGATACCGTCTATTCGCAGGCATGGCTTGACATCAGCACAGAGCCTATGATCTACGTCCTGCCGGAAACGGATCGCTTCTGCAATGTGCAGCTTCTGGATGCGTGGACGAACACCGCCGCCGTGCTGGACAAGGCGGGTGCTTATGCCATCGCGCTTCCCGGCTGGGAGGGCGAGCTGCCGACGGTGTGACGCGCGTGGACGTGCCCACCGCAACGGTGTGGTCGATCACCCGCACGGTGCTGTCCGGGAACGAGGATCTGCCAATGTCTATGCCATTCAGGAGCAGATGCAGCTCCTGCCGCTTTCGGCTTATGTACAGGGAGGCGAGTATGCCGCACCGCAGGGAGCTTATAAAGAGGAAAATGACTTTGTTCCCATAAACAAAGTGCTTTCCATGACGCCAGCAGAGTTTTTCAATACGGCGAACGCTCTGATGCAGGTCAACCCACCCGCCGATGCGGATGAGGAATTGCTGAAGAAACTTTCCGCTATCAACGTGGGCGCGGGCAAGACCTTTCGACGCTGAACCGAATGTCGGAAAGAAAATCACAACAAGAATTGGATTTTGAACGGAAACACGAAGAAGATTTGCAGCGGTTGCGTGGCTTACGTCTGATTGATGATGATTTCATGGCTGCGGTGTTTGAAGAACGTGCCT
>ENA-OQHY01001336-OQHY01001336.1-human-gut-metagenome-genome-assembly--contig:-NODE-1336-length-10660-cov-5.529669_pt1 | contig 10660 bp, 14 predicted proteins | sample MGYA00242570_ERZ504733 | MGnify/ENA primary metagenome ERZ504733 (study PRJEB26092, sample SAMD00036219) | human gut metagenome | host: Homo sapiens | study: EMG produced TPA metagenomics assembly of...
TGAGTTTCAAACTATCTTATCTGCCTCTCGTTTATCCGACATTTTTTTATGCGTCTTTCTGTCGCATCGGTCGTTTTCGTTTCGGGTGCTTGAAAGGTAGGGATTAGGGAATGCAAGGTTTTTCGGTACAAATACCTACCGCACTGGAGATTTTACGAAACAGGAGGCTTGACCTTGCTTTCCCGTCCAATCCCGGAATTACCTTTGCGCCCAGAACGAAAATGACTGACTGATGCGGCTTACTGAAAGGCGCAAAATGGAGGTAAACGAAAACAGAGGCAGATTGTGTAGAAAAAAACTTCAGGGGAAAATCCGTAAAAAAAAGAATCACCAAAAGGAAAAAGACATCACCGGAAGCGTGAAAAGGGCAAACCACAACAAAGGAAGTATGATTGTTTCCGATCCGACGGAACTTGTTCAGCCGGGTGGCAACAATCATTCTTCCCGGTTTGTCCGGCTGTGTGTGGGCGCCTGTTTCATTCATGGGGCAGGCTGACACACTCTGCATTCACTTTCCGCTTCCGGCAAAAGAGACAGCGAAAAAAGAAAAATCATTTGAAAACCCGTAAAAGCACCTCTTGGCATAGGCGCAAAAGAAAGGGGCATTGCTTCATCTGTCTAAACATCGTTTAGGCGTGAGGCAATGCCCTTTTCTCCAGCTATGCGGTAGTCGGCACACGTTTGTTCCAAACTCGTTTTGGGCAATGGTGTGCGACGGACAATACCGCTTTTACGGAAAATTCTTATGAATGAGGGGATAAAAAACGGGAGTTATATCAAAATCTCGAATTAAATAGCTACTTTTGCATACGAAGAGTTCTTTGAAGGTTACGCAACGCGCAGAAGGATAATGCAGTAGATAACTAACTAAATCGTAACCTATTACTATCAAGAGCAATTAACCTACGCTCATTTCCAATAAATTACACTCTTTTCGTAACTTCGTTATGCAAAAGTACATATTTTGCTTAACCTACAAGGGTTGTATCTATGAAATTTATGATTTCTTTAATGTTGTCGGGGCAGAACCAATGTATGGAGGCATCGCGTTTGAACCACGTCTGTTGCTTACGACAGTAGCGACGGCTGTTGCTTTGTATCTTGAAGATACACTCGTCGAGCGTGGTCAGTCCGTCGAGGTATTCAAACATTTCTTTGTAGCCCACGGTGTTAAGGGCGTTCTCTGTGCGCTGTGGGTATACGGCGAGTGCTTCCTGCTCAAGTCCGCTGTCAATCATGTCGAGAACGCGGGCATTGATGCGCTCGTAAAGCACGTCACGTGGGCGTGTCAGACCAATCTTCATGATATTGAACGGGCGTTCCTTGCGCTCGCTCTTTCGGAACGATGTGTAGGTCTGACCAGTGCAGTGGCATATCTCAAGGGCATGGACAACGCGGCGTGGGTTGTTGCGGTCGACGATGGCCCAATGCTCTGGGTCGAGCAGCTTCAGTTCGCCTACTAATCGCTCCAGTCCTTCGTCAGCTAAGCGTTGTTTCATCCAATCGCGCGTCTCGTCGTCGACGGTGGGTATGTCGTCGATGCCGTTGCATACGGCGTCGATATACATCATCGAACCACCGGTGAGGAGTGCTGTGTCGTAGCGTTTGAAGAGGTCGGAGGTGAGCAGTTGCATCACGTCGCTCTCGTACATCGATGCACTGTAGTAGTCACCGATATGGTGTGTGCCAACGAAGTGATGCTTCACACGGGCACGCTGCTCGGGGGTGGGGGCTGCGGTGCCTATCGGTATCTCTTCGAATATCTGTCGGGAGTCGGCGTTAATGATTGGTATGTTGAGGTGTTCGGCTACTTGCAGGCATAACTCTGTCTTGCCTACGCCGGTAGGACCGAGTATTACTATCAGTGTTTTCGCCATGTCTTATCGTTGTTTTAGAATGTATTGAAATGCAAAAAAGGAATTTAACGGGAGTAGGGGACTTTGCCCGAAGTTAACTTCTATTCATTTGATATGCAGTGTATTAACTTCTGTGTTACTCTTGTTAAATTCCTTTTTGTCATACCCTCATGTATTAAGGGGTGCGTGGATATGGCAGTGATGCCTACCCTCCTATGTTTGAGGTTGCGTGGGTATGGCAGTGATGCCATACCCTCCTATGTTTATCGGATAATTCCGCGCTGTGAATTCTCTACGAAGTTGAGTATGTACTCCACTTCCTTTGTCATAGGCAGTGTCTTGCGCACTTCCTCGATGCCCTCCTTGAGTGTGCCAGTGTTGTAGAGGAGGCGGTAGGTGTTGTGGATGAGGTCAATCTGCTCGTTGCTAAATCCGCGGCGACGCAGACCAACGAGGTTCAGACCGCAGTACTTCAGAGGGTCGCGACCTGCGATGATGTACGGCGGAATGTCCATCGGTGAGCGCGAACCGCCCTGCACCATCACGTAGCCACCGATGTGGCAGAACTGATGAACGAGCACGCTACCAGAGAGGATTGCATTGTCTCAACAACTACTTCGCCAGCGAGCTTCGTAGAGTTGCCGATGATCAGTCCGCTTCCGAGTTTGCAGTCGTGTCCTACGTGCATATTCTCCATAAGCAAGTTGTTGGAGCCTACAACAGTTTTGCCCTTTGATGCTGTGCCACGCGAGATTGTTACGTTCTCGCGGATAGAGTTGTTGTCACCGACGATACAGGTGGTCTCCTCGCCACGGAACTTCAAGTCTTGTGGCTTTGTAGAGATACTCGCTCCGGGGAAGAACTCGTTGTTGCTGCCGATGCGTGCTCCTACATGTATTGTAACACTATTCTGCATCACATTATTATCGCCGATTTCTACATCACGATCGATGTAGCAGAACGGGCCGATGATATTGTTATCGCCAAGTTTTGCTTCGGGATGTACGTATGCTAAAGGACTGATTTTATTCATCTTGATTATATGTTTTAAGTTGACGAGTTGACTCTTTGCCATGTCAACTCGTCAACTTATTAATTACTTGTTCTTAACAATCTGTGCTGTGAATGTAGCCTCCGACACTACGTGGTCGCCAACGAATACGTATCCCTTCATCGATGAGATACCATGACGTAGCGGTGCCAACAGGTCGACTTTGAAGAGGAGCGTGTCGCCCGGAACTACTTTCTGGCGGAACTTCACGTCGTCAATCTTCATAAAGTAGGTAGACCAACGCTCTGGCTCTTCGAGGGTGTTGAGTACCAACAGACCGCCACACTGTGCCATTGCCTCAATCTGAAGCACACCAGGCATCACTGGCTCCTGTGGGAAGTGCCTACGAAGAACGGCTCGTTGGCGGTGATGTTCTTCACGCCTACGATGCTTGTAGCACCGAGACTAATCACTTTGTCTACCAGCTGCATCGGATAGCGGTGCGGAAGAAGTTCGCGAATGCGGATGTTGTCCATCAGCGGTGCCTCGTTCGGGTCGTAAATAGGAGCCTGAATCTCGTGTTTACGAATTTCGCGACGCATGAGACGTGCAAACTTATTGTTGATGGTATGACCAGGGCGTATAGCGATGATGCGTCCCTTGATAGGCTTGCCGATGAGTGCCATGTCGCCGATTACATCGAGCAACTTGTGACGTGTGCACTCGTTGTCCCATACGAGTGGCTTGTGCTGTATGTAACCTAACTCTGTAGCGTCGCGACGCTCCACGTGAATCATGTCTGCCAAGGAGTCGAGACGCTCCTGTGTGGTCTGCATCTCGTAGATAACGATAGCGTTGTCGAGGTCTCCACCCTTAATGAGGTTAGCCTTCAACAACGGCTCAATGTCGCGTACGAATACGAAGGTGCGCGCAGGAGCTATGTCTGTAGCGAACTTATCAATGCAGTCGAGTGTGGCAAACTGTGAGCTGACAAACTTTGAGTTGAACGAGCACATAGCTGTGAGCGAGAACTCCTCGTCGGGAAGGATGGTGATGCACGAACCCGTCTCTTCGTCCTTCACCTCAATCTTGTGGCGAATGATGTACCAATCCTTAGGAGCGTTCTGCTCTTCAATGCCCACCTCGTTGATTTTGTCAACATATAGTGCTGCACTACCATCAAGGATAGGGAACTCAGGACCATTCACCTGAATAAGACAGTTGTCGATGCCCATAGCATAAAGGCTGCCATACCATGCTCGATTGTAGAGATGCGTATGTCGCCTTTACCTAAGACTGTGCACGTTGTGTGTCTATTACGTTCTCGGCGATAGCCTGTATGATAGGCATACCATCGAGATCGATGCGCTGTATCTTATAGCCAGTGTTCTCGGGTGCGGGATTGAACGTGACGGTGAGGCTCAATCCGGTGTGCAGACCTTTGCCACACAAAGAGAAACTGCCTTTGAGTGTCTTTTGTTTTGACATTATTATATTGTTTGTTGTTTATTTTTCGTTGTTCTTGAGCAACTCCATCTCCTTCTTCAGGTCGTTCAAGTCTTTGTACATATCTGGTAGACGGCGGAACACTGCCTGCGCCTTAAAGTACTGTCGCTGTGGCATTGGTGGTGTGCCGATGAGTTCTTCGTTGCCTTTCAAGCTGCCCGGTACGCCCGACTGTGCGCCGAGGAGTGTGCGGTCGCCGATTGTGATATGTCCAGCCAAGCCCACCTGACCGCCGAACATACACCATGAACCGACCTTTGTGCTACCCGCAATGCCTACTTGTGCAGACATCACGGTGTTTTCGCCAATCTCTACGTTGTGAGCAACCTGCACAAGGTTGTCAAGTTTCACACCCTTACGGATGAAGGTAGAGCCCATAGTAGAGCGATCGACGCAAGTGTTTGCACCAATTTCTACATTGTCCTCGATTGTTACGATGCCTATTTGCGGTATCTTGTCGTAACCCTCGGCGTTAGGAGCGAAGCCGAATCCGTCTGAACCGATTACGCTACCAGCGTGAAGTGTCACATTGTTGCCGAGCTTACAGCCCTGATAGATGGTGGTGTTGGGATAGATGAGGCAGCCGTTGCCCATCTTTACGTTGTCGCCGATGACAGCGTGAGGATAAATCTGGCAGTTGTCGCCGATAACTGCGTTGTCACCGATACATGCGAACGGCCCTACATAGCAGTCCTTGCCGAGCTTTGCAGTCGGTGAGACGTATGCTTGTGGAGCTATGCCTGTCTTTTTAGGCTTGCTTGCTTCGTAGATTTGGAGCAGTTTGGCAATACACTCGTATGCGTTGTCAACGCGTATCAGTGTAGCCTGAACGGGATGTTCAAACTCCACATCGTTGTTGACAATCACTACAGACGACTTCGTGTCGTAGATATAATGTGTGTATTTCGGATTAGAGAGGAAAGAAATAGCACCCTCAACACCTTCTTCAATCTTTGCGAAGGTGTTGATTTTGCTTCTTTATTGCCTTCTATACGACCGCCAATAACGCTCGCTATCTGTTCTGCTGTAAATTCCATTTCTGTCTTTTCTATGTTATTCTTGCAAATATATAGATGATAGTTTTCTATAGATGTTGCAAATGTAAGAAAATAAATTTACATTATGCTTTTTAACAATACTTATTTATCAATTTTGTCTGAAAATACATCAGTTTTGGCGAAAAAAGCCATGTGCAAGGCTTTAAATGCCGTGTTTTTTCAGTTCTGCATCCATCTGTATCTGCAGTTCCTTTGCCTTCTCTGCTGCGACGGTGGCGAAGTCTTCGCCGTTAGAAGCGTAGATGATGCCACGTGAACTGTTGACGAGTAGTCCGCAGTCAGCGTTCATACCATACTTGCATACTTCCTCAAGCGAACCACCCTGAGCACCAACACCAGGAACGAGCAGGAAGTGGTCGGGGACAATCTTGCGGATATCCTCGAACATACGGCCTTGAGTAGCACCTACAACATACATCATGTTCTCCTTGTCACCCCACTGCTGAGATGTGCGTAGTACCTTCTCAAACAGACGCTCACCGTCCTTGTCTTCTGTGAGCTGGAAGTCGTGGCTACCTTGTTGCTGGTCAGAGCGAGCAGGATAACCCACTTGTCCTTGTAGCCGAGAAATGGTGTTACGCTATCTTCGCCCATGTACGGAGCCACGGTGAGCGAGTCGACATCGTACTCGTCGAAGAATGTGCGAGCATACATAGCACTTGTGTTGCCGATATCGCCACGCTTTGCGTCAGCCACGATGAAGTGGTTGGGATAGTTTTCCTTCAAGTACTTGATGGTCTTCTCAAAAGAGATGAGTCCCTTCACGCCGAACGCCTCGTAGAATGCGAGGTTAGCTTGTACGACACGCAGTAGTCGGCGGTTGCGTCGATGATGGCCTTGTTGAAAGCGAAGATTGGATCCTCGTCGTTGAGGATGTGCTGCGGCACCTTCTTCAAGTCGGTGTCAAGACCTACGCAGAGGAATGAGCGCTTTGTCTTTATCTGGTTTACTAATTCTGATCTGTTCATAGTAATTGTTTTTTAAAAATTGATTCTTACAATTCATTCTCTTTCATCTTCTCCGCATTCTCAGCCACGGTGAGTGCGTCAATCATCTGCTGGATGTTTCCGCCCATGAAGCCCGGGAGGTCGTACACGGTCATGCCGATGCGATGGTCGGTGACACGGCCCTGTGGGAAGTTGTATGTACGTATCTTTGCAGAGCGGTCGCCGGTAGAGACGAGAGTCTTACGGCGGTTGGCAATGTCGTCAACGTATTTCTGGTGCTCCTTGTCATAGATGTATGTACGCAGACGTGCAAGTGCTCTCTCCTTGTTCTTAGGCTGGTCGCGGGTCTCGGTACACTCGATGAGAATTTCCTCAACCTCGCCAGTGTTAGGGTTCTTCCACATGTAGCGGGCACGTACACCAGATTCTACCTTGTTCACGTTCTGTCCACCTGCACCTGAAGAGCGGAAGGTGTCCCACTTGATTTCGCCCTCGTTGATATTTACCTCGAATGGGTCTGCCTCAGGAAGTACGGCTACGGTTGCTGCAGAGGTCTGCATACGTCCGTTCGACTCGGTAACCGGCACACGCTGTACGCGGTGAACGCCCGACTCATACTTCAGTGTGCCGTACACGTTGTCGCCACTTACTGCAAAGCAGATTTCCTTGAAACCGCCTACAGCACCTTCGCTCTCGCTTGTGACAGACACTGTCCAGCCCTTCGACTCGCAGTACTTCTTGTACATCATGAATATTTCGCCAGCAAAGAGACAAGCCTCGTCGCCACCCGTACCGGCACGAATCTCCATCTGTACGTTCTTTGCGTCCTCTGGATCTTTCGGTACAAGAGCTATCTTTATTTCTTCCTCGAGTTTTGGCTGGAGTTCTTCGTTTGTGGCGAGCTCCTCACGTGCCATCTCCTTCATCTCCGCATCCTGCTCGTTCATGATGATATCCTTAGCCTCGGCAATGCCGTTAAGACAATTGATATACTGCTGACGGAGTTTCATAATGTCCTCAAGGTCTTTATACTCCTTTGTCAGTTTCACGTAACGCTGCTGGTCGGCGATTACAGAAGGGTCGGTAATGAGGGTTGATACTTCCTCATAACGTGCCTCCAGTCCGTCGAGTTTTTCTAATATATTATTGTTTTCTGCCATTTGTCAAATTTAATGTTGAGATGGTGTTATGTTGTTATGGTGAGGTGTTGTGGTGTTGTTATGGTGAGATGTTGAGGTGTTGAGGTGTTGAGGTGTTGAGATGTTGTGGTGTTGTTATGGTGAGATATGTCAACACCTCAACATCTCACCACATCACCATCTTATCTCACCATCTCAACATTTCAACATAACAACTTCTTATTAATATTCGAATTCTCCGTATTCAGACTTGATGAGGAGCGAGCGTTCGCCCTCTTCGATGCGTCCTACGATCTGTGCGTCGATGTTGAAGCTCTTGCTTATTGCAATAACCTGCTCAGCAACCTCTGGACGTACGTAAATCTCCATGCGGTGACCCATGTTGAACACCTTGTACATCTCCTTCCAGTCGGTGTGGCTCTGCTCCTGAATGAGGCGGAACAGCGGTGGAATAGGGAACATGTTGTCCTTGATTACGCGACAATTCTCGCCAACGAAGTGCAGCACCTTGGTTTGTGCACCGCCAGTGCAGTGAACCATGCCATGTATTTCCGGACGCAGCTCGTCGAGCAGACGCTTGATGACAGGAGCGTATGTGCGTGTCGGCGAGAGAACGAGCTGTCCGGCTGTGACCGGTGCACCCTCTACTTTGTCGTCAAGACGGCAGCCGCCGCTATATACGAGTTCCTCTGGTACAGCGTGGTCGTAGCTTTCCGGATACTTCTCGGCGAGATACTTCGAGAACACGTCGTGGCGAGCGCTGGTGAGTCCGTTAGAACCCATACCGCCGTTGTATTGCTTCTCGTATGTAGCCTGACCAAATGAAGCCAAACCTACGATTACGTCGCCAGGGCGGATGTTTGCGTTGTCAATGACATCGCTGCGTTTCATGCGGCAAGTAACGGTAGAGTCAACGATGATAGTGCGCACAAGGTCGCCAACGTCGCTGTCTCACCGCCTGTAGCGTAAACGCTACACCCATTTTGCGCAAGTCCTCGAGGAGTTCGTCGGTGCCGTTTATTACAGCCGAGATAACCTCACCCGGGATAACCATCTTGTTGCGTCCGATAGTGCTCGAAACGAGAATGTTGTCCACTGCGCCCACGCAGAGCAGGTCTCGGTGTTCATAACGATAGCGTCCTGAGCCACGCCCTTCCATACGCTGAGGTCGCCAGTCTCTTTCCAGTACATGTAGGCGAGCGACGACTTTGTGCCAGCACCGTCGGCGTGCATGATGTTGCAGTATTCGGGGTCGCCACCGAGGATGTCGGGGATGATTTTGCAGAATGCCTGCGGATAGAGACCCTTGTCGATGTTCTTGATGGCGTTGTGTACGTCTTCTTTAGCTGCGCTTACGCCGCGCATCATGTATCTGTTAGATGTGTCCATATTGTGAGTTTTGAATTTTTATTTCTGAGTTTTGATTTATTGTCTACGGTGATTTATTGCTTATGACAACCCTATTTTTAGGGCTATTCATTGCAATGCCAGAAGTCCCAGCTTGCGAATGCCTGCAGCAACAGCATCTCCAGTCCGTTCTTGGTATTGGCCCCGTAGCGTGCGCCTTTCTTCATAAAAAGCGTTTCGTCCGGATTGTAGATGAGGTCGTAAAGTATGGTGTGGCAGTCCATTGCCTCGTAAGGCAAGTTGGGACAGGTATCTGCCTTCGGGTACATGCCTAATGGGGTGCAGTTGACGATGACGTTGTACTCCTTAATCAGTTCTGGTGTCACCTCCTCGTATGTTATGCAGCCAGGCTTCTTCGTACGACTCACAAATAGTGTCTCAAGTCCGAGCGACTTGAGACCGTAGTTGATGGCGAGCGAAGCACCGCCAGTGCCGAGTATGAGTGCCTTCTTATGGTAAGGTTCGAGCATTGTCTCGATGCTACGTGTGAAGCCGATTACGTCACTGTTAAATCCCTTCAGTATAACGTTCTTGTTCTTGTGTGTCACACGTATGACGTTGACCGCACCGATAGCGCGTGCTTCGGGGCTAAGGTCGTCGAGGTAGGGTATTACCTGTTGCTTGTAGGGGATAGTGACGTTGAGTCCGCACAGTTCTGGGTTTGATGCGAGTATCTCTTTCAAGTCCTCTATCTGCGGAATCTCATAGTTGATGTAACGAGCGTTGATACCCTCGTTGGTAAACTTCTCGTTGAAGTAGCTGATGGAGAAGGAATGTCCCAGTGGGAAACCGATTAAACCGTACTTGTCCATAGTGTGAATATTGAGATGTTGATGGGGTGAGGTGTTGATGGGGTGAGGTGTTGATGAGGTGAGGTGTTGAGGTGTTGAGATGGTGAGGTGTTGACGGGGTGATGGGGTGTTGACACCTTACTTTGTTGCGAGATAGAGCGTGCAGATGCCGAGTGTCATTCGCTTGAACGAAGCTTCGGCGAAGCCTGCCGCTTTCAGTATCTCCACCATTCGCTCACCTTGTGGGAACGCCTCGATGGTAGCCGTGAGGTAAGAGTAAGCCATACTGTCGCCAGAGATGAGTCGTCCGTATACTGGTAGCACTGTGTGCGAGTAGATCTTGAATAACTGCTTCATTGGAAAGCTAACGGGTGATGTCAGCTCCACGATGCAGAGGTGTCCGCCTGGCTTCAGCACTCGGCACATCTCGCGCAGTCCCTGGTCGAGGTTCTGGAAGTTGCGTATGCCGAAAGCCGCAGTCACAGCGTCGAATGTGTTGCCTTCGAACGAGAGTGCCATGCAGTCTTCCTTGGCGAACGATATCACGTTGTCGAGCTTTAGTGTATTCACCTTCTGTCTGCCCACGTTCATCATTCCCTCGCTGATATCGGTGCCCGTCACCTTCGTCGGCTTCAGTATTTGTGCCGCCTGTATGGCGAAGTCGCCCGTGCCCGTAGCTATGTCAAGAATGCTTTGTGGTTTGTAAGCTTTCAGTCGGTTGAGAGCTTTCTTGCGCCACAACTTGTCAATGTTCCACGACAGGCGGTGGTTGAGCTTGTCATACGAGTGTGCGATGTTGTCGAACATCAGTTCCACCTGCGCCCCTTTTTCTTCTTTGTCGTTGTAGGGCTTTATCTTTTCCTGTCCGTAAACCATTGTTGTTGTTCGTTATATTTCACCTATCGCTACATTTTGCGAAGCGATGTCTTGGTGTGTATTATAATAGTATGTATATATAATAATGT
>ENA-OQHY01001337-OQHY01001337.1-human-gut-metagenome-genome-assembly--contig:-NODE-1337-length-10649-cov-2.779224_pt1 | contig 10649 bp, 14 predicted proteins | sample MGYA00242570_ERZ504733 | MGnify/ENA primary metagenome ERZ504733 (study PRJEB26092, sample SAMD00036219) | human gut metagenome | host: Homo sapiens | study: EMG produced TPA metagenomics assembly of...
TGGAGCAGCCGATTTCCTTGGCAAGCTCCGGTTGGCTTATGTTGTGCTCTTTCATCAAGTCCGCAAGACGGACGTTGGATGGTGCGGGCAGATATTCCTGTGCCATGTGGTCGGCCCTCCTTTTTGAGCTTTTTCCTCATTATAATACGCTCTGCCGTTTTGTTCAATATAAGGTTTCCTCTCTGCCCTTGCTGTTGCAGCCCTGCAACCAGTGAGGGCATTTTTCTTTTTCCGTTGCAGTTCTGCCGCTTTTTCGCCTTTCCTGCAAAATTTTCCGTATATTCAGGCACAAGGCAAAAAAACACCAGAGTTCCCACTTTGGGGTACTCTGGTGCAACACATAACACCGCCCCGCCCGGTGGCCGCAGGGTGCGGGGTTTTGTAGGCATCGAGCCGCTTGTCCACCCCTGTCCGTAAAAAGTGCATTTTTTCACGGAAGAAGTTCGTACAACCTGTACGGTCTGTACTTGTACGCACCCGTACGGCAAATCGAGATAAATTAAGGCGTGTTATCGTTTATATTTCGGGTTTCCGTACACCGTACGAACCGTACAGGTTATTTGAACTCTGTACGCGATTTTTTCGGATGCGTACGGAGCAATCAAGTTCGCATTGTGCGAACTTGATTGTAACTCTCCCGCAGGAGACGTTCCCCCTCGGAGAGTCCTCGAAGAGCCCACTACACTTTGCAGCCCATAGGGATGAAAGTGTCATAGTGGGTTATTACACTTCCGCAGAAGTGCATCTCCGTTACCCGTCACCTCTCGATGAACCTTGAAAGGAGGGATGCCCTTTGGCAAGAAATGATGGCATTGACCGCACCAGTGTTCGAAATCTCGCCGTTTCGGACAAGGCCGTTGGCAACACTCAGCAGCACAACGAGCGCGAAAAGGACAGCTACCGGAACCCCGACATCATCCCCCAGCGCACTGCATGGAACATCCACTTCAAAAAGCCAACCGCCAGCTACACCGACCTATTCGCCCAACTGGAAACCGCTGGCACGATTTCAACGCGCGGCTTGAAGCCGGATGCCACCCATTACTGCGAGCTTGTCTTTGATGTCAACTCGGCCTACTTTGACAACCACGGCGGCTACGAGTTCGCCAAGCAGTTCTATGAGGATGCCTACCAAGCTGCCGTTCAAATCGTGGGCGGTGAGCAGTATATCCTCTCGGCAGTCATGCACGCCGATGAGATCAACCGTGCCATGACCGAAGCATTAGGCCGTGAAGTCTACCACTATCATCTCCATGTGGTCTATGTGCCTGTGGTGGAAAAGCAGATCCTCTGGTCGAAACGCTGCAAGGACAAGGCACTGGTCGGCACAGTCAAGGAGACCGTCATGCAGGTCAGCCGAAGCAAGAAGTGGGCTTCCAAGCCCCTGCTGGACGATGCCGGAAAGCCTGTCCTGCAAAAGAGCGGCAAGCCAGTCCTGAAGAAGTCGTACAGTGTCCTGCAAGACGATTTCTTCCACTATATGCGCAACGCCGGGTATACGGATGTAGAGCGCGGTGAGCGTGGCAGCACTGAAGAACACCTGACCGTCACCCAGTTCAAAGTCCAGCGGGAGCAGGAGCGACTGGACACTCTGACCGCCCAGATTGACCAGAAAGAGCAGCACCTCACCCAAACCAACAAAACCCTCTCCAAGACCGAAAAGGAACTTGCCGCTGTGCAGAAAAAGGTCACGCTCACAAAAGAAGCCCTCATTCATGCGCGCGATCTGGATTATATCGGCAAGCGCACCTTCCTCGGTAACTACTCGCTGACCGAAGAAGAATTTTCCAAACTGAAAAAACAGGCTGACCACGGCTATATGCTCAGCAATTCTTCCCGCTCTTCTGTATCTGCCTGATGACGGATCTCATATTCTTTCAGAAGTTCCGGCTCCGGATCAATATACAAAGTTCCTGTATAACCATCCACAATAGCCAGATGTCCGTCCCAGTCCTTCTGGATCTCCACTTCCACCAGCGTAGGGATTGCCATGGATTTTGCATGATGGAAACATGGGAAATAATGGAGCCCTGATGCATGGCCACTGCCAGGAGCCTTGACTTGTTCATCTCCAGAAGTTCATTTGGTGAAAGCTGCTCTGCTGCAAGGATCACCGGCTCATCTCCCAGGTTGATCCGTGCATGTGAACCGCCCATTGCACCGATCAGAAGTTCAGATACCTCACGGATGTTCTCAATCTGTTCCTTAACTGCCTCATCTTCCAGATTACGGAATACATTTGCAAGCTCATCCCTTGTAGTCTGGACAGCATAGGCTGCACTGACTTTCTCTGTTGTGATCATGCTCTCCACTGCCCGCTGAAAACTGCCTCCTCCAAGGAGCTTGAGCTGACGTTTCAGTGTCAGCTCCTGCTCCTTGGGAAGCGGGCAGCCATTCTTGTACATGTGCTGTATCTGTTCTCTGACTGATGTTCTCGCACGGTTCCAGACGATCCAGCTCCTTTTTTACATTGTCTACCATGGACTGACGGATCTGATATTCGCCTCTGTGATAATACAGTATTTTTCCGATAGCAATTCCGGCAAAAGCGGATGTTCCCTTGAAAATTTCCATCTCAAAAAGCCCCCTTACTGCTCTTTCTGCTTTAATCGCAGGCAGCTTTAAATTCTGTCCAGATCTTGTTGTATTCCTGCTCTGCTTCCTGACTTACATTCTCAATGCTTTCACCTTTTGTCACATCATCCGGAACAACCAGGTTCTCATCTACAAGATCATCTGCCGCCTTATTTGTATTATAATATCCAACAGAATTGATGCACTTGGCTGTTACTTCCGGCTGAAGAAGATAGTTGATAAACTCATTGGCTGCCTCAGCATTCGGCGCCTCGCTTGGGATAAAGGTTCCAAGGATTCCGAATCCAAGTCCCTCTTCCGGATAAACCACTTTCAGATCCGGGTTGTCTTTCAGTGCCTGTGTTACCTGTGAAGTATAGAGGAATGCCACACTTGCCTCTCCGTTGAGCAGTGCATTCTGTGTATTGTCATCCTGGATCAGGCGGATATTCGGTGCCAGCTTCTGAAGCTTCTCTCCTGTCCTGGAGATCACGTCAACATCATCTTCATTCATACTCTCACCCATGGAGAGCTGTGTAATTCCACAAATAACACGATAAGCTCCAATAATGGCAACACTGTCCTCAAGAGATGGATCCCAGAGATCCTTGTATCCCTTGATATCAATATCTACCTGGTCCGGATCATAAACGATCAGCGGGATTCCTGCACCGTACGGTACTGTATACTCATCGTCCGGATCATAAAACTGTCCCTGGAAAAGCGGATTAATGTTTCCCCAGTTGGTAATTGCATCTTTGTCAAGCTTCTGAACAAGGCCTTCTTTCACTGCACTTTCAATAATGTAGTCATCCGCAATTACCACATCATAATCACCGCCCTTTGCCTGGGAAAGCTTCTCAAGCATAGTCTCATCTGTATCAAAGTTAGAGTAAACAACCTTAGTGCCTGTTTCTTTCTCGAAGTCATCCAGCACTTCCTGCGGAACCATTCCGTCCCAGGTATAAAGTACCAGTTCATCTTTATCTTTCGCACTGACGCTGACGCCTGTTACCATAGCTGCCGTAAGTGCTGCACATAACATAACTGCTGCTGCTTTTTTCGCTCTCATAGAACCTCCTTAATTCTGTCACACTGACGTTGTCTTATTTTGCTTTTACCTTCGTCCAAAGCTCTGCAAATTTCTGCTTGATCTTTGGCTTCTGGTATCCGAAGATCTCATTCTTCGGATTGTCGATCTTCGGAATATAGGAATCGATTCCTCGTAAGTTCCGTTCTTCATCTCCTCGAATGCACTCTTCACAGTAGAAGTATATCCTACTTCTTCAGTATTTGAAAGTGCATTTTCGTCATCCAGCATAAAATTAATGAACTCATGTGCCAGATCTACCTCGCTGCAGTCCTTTGTGATGACCATTGCATCATACCAGGTGTTGGTTCCCTGCTGCGGAGTATAATAACCAAGATCCGGATTTTCACTGATAATATAAGAAGCATCTCCGGAATACACAACTGCCATCGCCTTGTTTCCTGAGATCATATTATCGATCACATCATCTCCTGCATAGATCGGATCCATGGTATCTCTCTGATCGATCAGCCAGTCATAAGCTTCCTGGATCTCATCCAGATCCTTGGTATTCATGGAGTATCCCAGGGCTTTCAGAGCGATCATAAAGGAATCCCTCTCAGAGTCATACATGTAAAGATTTCCTTTGTATTTCTCATCTTTAAGAATATTCCAGCCTTCCTTATCCAGGTCTTCCTGAGATACTACATTCTTATTATAAAGAATTCCTACAGTTCCCCAGAAATACGGGCAGGAATAACGGTTCCCCGGATCATAGTCCTTGTTCTTTACTTCTGAAAGAAGATTTTTCTTATTTGGGATCTTTTTCCAGTCAATAGCCTGCAGATATTCTTCTTTGATCAGACGCTCGATCATATAATCGGACGGAACCAGAACATCATAAGTTTCACCGCTGGCAAGCTTGGTATACATCATCTCGTTGGATTCGAAGGTTTCATACACAACAGTGCAGTTATATTCTTTTTCAAACTTATCCAGCAGGCTCAGGTCCATATATTCACCGGCATTGTATACTCGCAGTATATGGCTTCCCTGGCTTACGATCGTCCATTTTCCCATAACGATCACAAGAATCACTGCTGTCACTGCTGCCACGATCCTTCTTGTACGTGGCTTCATCTTTTTTGCAGCGGAAGCCTGGAGCTTTGGAAGCACCAGATTTCCCAAAAGCAGCACCACCACAATGACTACGATAACGATGGTAGACAGAGCATTGATGGTCGGATTGATACGCTTCGTCATATTATATACAACAATGGAGATATTTTTTACTCCGTTTCCTGAAACAAAGTAGGAAATTACGAAATCGTCAAAGGACATGGTAAATGCCAGCAGCGCCCCCGCAAAAATCCCCTCTTTGATCATTGGCACGATAACTTTCGTCAGAGCCTGATATGGAGTTGCTCCAAGATCCATTGCAGCGTTGGCAAGATTCGGGTCCAGGCTTCGCACTTTCGGATATACACTCGTGATAACATACGGCGTACAGAACGCGATATGCGCCAGAAGCATGGTCAGATAACCTTTCGTCATTCCCAGAGAGGAGAACAGAAGCATCAGACCGATAGCTGTTACTATCTCGGGATTCAGGATTGGAAAATTATTAATTGTGAGAAGCAGCTCCTTGAGCACTTTTCTGGATTTCGAAAGGCCGATAGCTGTGATGGTTCCCAGTACTGTGGAAATGATCGTTGCCAGGATCGCAATAGACACGGAAACATATACTGCCTTGCTGATTTCCATATTATTTATCAGCTCACCATACCAGCGCAGGGAAAATCCTGTAAATCTGGTCAGGGACTTGGATGAGTTAAAGGAAAAGATCATCGTCACAAGGATAGGCAGATAAAAAACGCCAGGCACAGCACTACGTATAATTTGGAAAATATGGTATTTTTTCTTTTCATCTCCTGCCTCCTTTAATCGTCCTGTTTGTCCATCTTCTTCATCAGGCTCATAAAGATCAGGATGATCACCGCCAGGATCAGAGAGATGGCACTTCCGAAGTTCCAGTCACCGACAGAGATAAACTGCGACTCGATCAGGTTACCGATGAGCATGTACTGACCGCCACCAAGAAGTTTCGGAATTACGAAAGTTGAGATAGACAAAAGAAATACCATCATAACACCATTGACAACACCCGGCATGGAAAGCTTCCAGGTTACTTTCCAGAAAGTCTGGAACGGATTTGCCCCAAGGTCATTCGCCGCCTCGATCAGTGACTTGTCCATTTTACTTAAAGATGTATGGATCGGAATGATCATAAACGGCATAAAGTTGCAGACAAGACCCACGATAACGGAAAAATCTGTATACATCATGGTGATCGGTGATATTCCCAGCATTTTCAGAAGGTTGTTCACCAGACCATTATCCGAAAGAATGTTCATCCATGCATAAGTACGCAGAAGCATGTTGATCCACATGGGGATCGTAACCATCAGTATGAGAAAGCTCTGCACCTTCTCGGAATATTTTGAAATAATGTATGCCAGTGGATATCCGCATACAAGACAGATCAATGTTGTCAGGATACCCAGGCGAAAAGATTTCAGGATCACACTTAAATAGGTAGTTTCCAGAAATTTTCCAAAATTCGCCCATGTGAAATGCAGGTAAGTACCTCATTTCCATTAGAGGTAAAGGCATAAAGCACGATCAGTATCAGCGGTACAACGATCAGAATCGCTGCCCAGATGATGTACGGCTTAATGAGATGCTTAAACTGTTTCATTAGTATCCTCCCATTCTGCACATAACATGGATGTCCTCAGGACCGAATTTCAGTCCTACCTCACGTCCTACTGCTGCGTAATCCGTAGTGTGTACCATGTATGTGCGAAGCTCCGTCTCGATCAGTATCTCATAATGAAACTCCCTTGAACGTAATGTTCCGTACAGTGCCTCTGATCTTGGCTTGATCCGGCTCCACGATATCCAGATCCTCCGGACGAAGGACCACCTCAATAGCTTCATTGTCCTCGAATCCTTTATCCACACATTCAAACCGGAAGCCATCAAATTCCACCAGGAAATCTTTGATCATAGTTCCTTCTATAATATTGGACTCTCCGATAAAGCCTGCCACAAAACGGTTCTCCGGCTCATTGTAGATATCTGTCGGACTGCCGATCTGCTGAATTTCACCATTGTTCATGACAACTACGGTATCAGACATGGAAAGTGCCTCTTCCTGGTCATGGGTTACATAGATAAATGTGATTCCTACTTCTCTCTGGATCTTTTTCAGCTCAATCTGCATCTGCTTACGGATTTTTGCATCCAGAGCACCAAGCGGCTCATCCAGAAGAAGGACTTTCGGCTCATTGACAAGTGCTCTCGCAATGGCAACTCGCTGCTGCTGGCCGCCGGAAAGAAGGGTGACATCTCTTTTTTCGAAGCCTCCAGACCTACCATCTTCAGCATTCTTTTTACTTCTGCTCGATCACGGATTTATCCACTTTTTTCAGGTTCAGGCCGAAACCGATGTTGTCCATAACATTGAGATGCGGAAACAATGCGTATTTCTGGAATACAGTGTTGATCTCTCTCTTATACGGAGGAAGCTTGGATATCTCAATACCGTTAAAAAGCACCTCTCCGCCGCTTGGCTCCTCAAAGCCTGCGATAATTCTTAAAGTTGTTGTTTTTCCACAGCCGCTGGGTCCCAGAAGCGTAAGGAATTCGTTTTCGTGGATGTCCAGGTTGATACCACGAAGCACCTGCTGGTCATCAAAGTTTTTTGTGAGATTTTTTAACTCGATCAGTTTATTACTCATCTCTTATTCCCCTTCCCGCGTTTTCCAAGGATCAGATACACAACCAGCACAAGAAGGATCACTCCCAGCATGATCGTGCAAAGTGCATTAATCTCCGGCGTAACGCCTGTTTTCATCTGTGTGTAAACTTTTATCGGCAGCGTGGATACACGCGGACCTGTAACAAAAATGCTGATCACCACATCATCCATGGACATGGCAAAGGCCAGCAGAGAGCCGGATATGACAGCGGCATGATCAGCGGCAGGGTAATGTCCCAAAATGCCCTGAAGGAACCTGCGCCAAGATCTCTGGCTGCCTCCTCAAGAGATGGATCCATTCCCACAAGCCTTGCTTTTACTTCCATTAATATATAGGGTACACAGAAAACCGTGTGTCCGATGAGAAGTGTCAGCATTCCAAATGGCAGATGCAGCATGTAAAAAAACGCCATCAGCACCATTCCAAGGATTATCTCAGGGATCATCAGCGGCAGGATGGAAATATATTCCAGCATTCCTTTTGTTTTCCAGTGAATCCTGGAAATCCCTACAGCCCCCAATGTTCCGATCACTGCTGATACCGCACAGCTGGATACCGCAAGGATCAGGCTGTTTTTCAATGCCTGGAGCATGTCTCTGTCCTGAAAAAGTTCCTGATACCATTTCATTGAAAATCCGGTGAACCGAACCGGAAGTCTTGCTTCATTAAAAGAAAATACAACTACCACTCCAATAGGCAGATACATGAGAAAAAACAGGATTCCCAGATACAAACCCGAAAGCTTTGAATTCTTTTTCATCCGATTCCCTCCAGTTCCTTTACATTGGTGATCTTACGATACACCACGATCATAAGTGTGGTAAGTACCATCAATACAACAGCAAGTGCCGCTGCAAACGGCCAGTTGTTTCCTCTTGTCATCTGCTCCTGTATCAGACTTCCAACCAGTACGATCTTGTTTCCACCAAGGATATCTGCAATAAAGAACAGGCCATGGATGGATAACGTGACGATCACCTCGGAAGTAGGCCTTGGCAGTGTCAGCTTAAAGGTAACACTCCAGAATGCCTGCCATCTGCCGGCTCCAAGATCTCTGGCTGCTTCGATCAATGACCAGTCCAGCTTCTCCGCACTGGAATATACTGATAAAGCCATAAATGGCAGCAAAACATAGACCATGCCGATAACAATAGCAGGATAACTGTACAAAATCTTCAGTGGTTCCTGTATCAGCCCCAGTTTCATTAAAATATAGTTCAGAAGACCTTTTTTCTGGAGAATGATGATCCAGCCATAAAGCCGGATCAGGGAGTTCACCCAGAAAGGCAGCATCAGAAACAGCATGGCAAGCTTCTTTTTCCCTCGGAAAGTTTCGCCATAAAATAGCCGAAAGGGTAACCGATCAGACAGATGATCAGTGTACTGGTGATGGCAAGGCGAAAAGATCCTGTAAAAGTCTGCAGGTATACAGGCTCCAGGATCTGTTTGTAATTATCCAGAGTAAATTGCCAGTTTACGCCGTATCCGCCGTCTGCTGTGGAAAAGCTTAAGGCGATCACATACAGGAGTGGCAGGGCTACGAAGATCAGGGTAAAAATGTACAATGGCAGGATCATCCATACGGAGCCTGCGCCACGCTTACGCATGGGTGCCTCCTGTTGTGCTTTGGTTATCTCTCTGCGCTTTCTGCTTGTTAGATTCCTGCGTGTTTGTTTCTGCGTTTGCTTCGGGTCTGTCTACAAGAACCGCATCGGAAGGATTAAAACAGCAGCGTACTGTTTCACCTACATTTACGTTTGTGTCGATACCGTAGCGGCTTGCTATGATCTCCTGGCCTTCGGTTGTTTTCAATACTACACGAAGCTGACCGCCTGCGAACGTTTTTTCTGTTACTATGGCGGTGAGACCATAAATATTACCAGTTGAGTTTGTATTATCCATGTGCTTCTGTGTGCCTTCATGTGCATTTTTCTCTGCACATTCGTTTTCTTTTTCCTGTAGATTACCCTGTATGTTTTTTACGTTTTCTTCAAAGCGGATATTTTCACTTCGTACCGCGATCGTGACGGTTTCACCTGGCTGCGACATCTTTTCTTCTGATGCTGAAAAACCTGCACTTCTCCACTTCCTGTTGTTATTGTGATCTGATGGTTGTTATTATCTGCTGGCTCTTTTTACAACACCCTTCAGAATATTTGCATTGCCTACGAAAGTCGCAACATAGCTGGTTTTCGGATGATTATATATTTCATCCGGTGTTCCGATCTGCTCAAAGCGTCCGTGGTTCATCACTGCGATCGTGTCCGACATATTGATGGCTTCTTCCTGATCGTGGGTAATGTAAATAAATGTAATTCCAAGCTTCTTCTGCAGATGCTTCAGCTCATGCTGCATGGCTCGCCTCAGCTGTAGATCCAGTGCACCCAGCGGCTCGTCCAGAAGAAGGACTTCCGGGTTATTCACCAATGCCCTGGCAATCGCTACTCGCTGCCGCTGGCCGCCGGAAAGTTCCGATGGCTTTCTTTTCTCAAATCCTGTAAGCTGCACAAGTTCCAGCATTTCCTTTACTCTGCGGCTGATCTCGGCTTTTGGCGTTTTCTTTAATTTCAACCCATAACCGATATTGTCCACCACATTCATATGTGAAAAAGTGCGTAATTCTGGAACACTGTGTTCACATTTCTGCGGTTAGGTTCCAGTCCTGTCACATCTTTCCCATTCAGAAAAACCTGCCCAGAATCCGGCTGTTCCAGCCCTGCGATAATGCGCAATGTAGTGGTTTTACCACAGCCGGAAGATCCCAGCAGTGTAACAAATTCGCGATCCTCATTCCATATCCATACATTACCGCCACAGCAGTCACAAGAATACAGACCATCACCGGTCTCATCCACAGATATAAAAGATTTTTCTCAATTCCAGCTGCCACAGCCACATCCTTCAGGATATCAGCCACGCAGAGATGAAACAGATAAATAAAAAACGCATATTTCTGTCCGATGGCTGCCGGAAGCTCGGGCACTTTCCGATTCTTTCCCATGATTGCAATGAGAAAAAGGCCAACAGCCATAAATACTGAACCCAGAAATAATTCCAGTTTGCCAAAATACCGGTATTCCAGCAGACTTGCAATCCCGCCGCCAGCTACCATGCCATACAAAAGAAACACTCTTTTTCCGGCGAAACCAGCTTCCAGCTTTTCCTGATGTCTGTGTATCAGATGTCCCAACATAAAAAACGGAAATCCGGTAAACAGATAG
>ENA-OQHY01001338-OQHY01001338.1-human-gut-metagenome-genome-assembly--contig:-NODE-1338-length-10644-cov-3.384996_pt1 | contig 10644 bp, 12 predicted proteins | sample MGYA00242570_ERZ504733 | MGnify/ENA primary metagenome ERZ504733 (study PRJEB26092, sample SAMD00036219) | human gut metagenome | host: Homo sapiens | study: EMG produced TPA metagenomics assembly of...
GCTTGTATTTCTGCCTTAAACTCCGATGTGGACATTCCTTTTGCTTTTGCACCGGCTTTTAAGATTGCTTGTATGTCTTTTCTATTTATTCCAATCATAAAGAATCCTTCGATTTTACAAATGTCGCAGATTCACACGATATTCTTTTAAAGACGCTTCATCGGCATTGGAAATCTGATATTCCAAATGCTTAATCAATTTCTTCTTGTCGGCTGGCAGATTACCCCGAACCTGTATTAAATTAGACGCACCATCAGTCACAATTCTTGTGTTTATTGTAAGATTTTCAACAAGTGTCTTTAATTCAATAAGTTTTTCTATTTCACTTTCTTCTTTCCAGTTTCCCTTTTGAATTTCTTGATACAATTCAGATGTCTTATAAATCGTCAGCATAGAGGATTCAATGATTTTAGGATTTAACTGATTGAAAAGCATTGCTGTCTTTTTCGCACCGACCTCTCCATGACCAGCTCCATAAATTCCTGTTAAATAAAAGAAATTATAGCTGATTCCGGCTTCGTCCAATTTTCTACATTGTTCTAATACATCTTTCGACTGGAAGCTTTATTCATAAAGGTAAGAGATTCATCATCACCTGTTTCCACACCAATCGTAATACCATCATAGTGCAATCGGTTTTATTGCCGAACCGGATAAACCACCTGTTTTTATTTGCAACACAGAATTTCCTTTTCTGTACATTCTATTCTCATACCTGTAATTGTGTTGATTAGAGAAATAGAATCTGCTCCACCTGCTTCAACCGCTTTTGCTATTTCTGTTATATCAGTTACATTAGGTGTTAATTTCATGGATATAGGCTTTTGGGTTATCTTTTTTATTTCACTGGTAATGTATTCCACCATCTTTGGCTCTTGCCCAAATGCAATGCCACCATGTTCAACATTCGGGCATGAAATATTGATTTCCAGCATATCGACAACAGTTTCAGATAGTCTTTCTACAACTTGTAAGTAATCAGACACTGAATTGCCACACACATTAACAATTATTTTAGTATCAAATTTTTGAAGAAAGGGAATATCACGCTCTATAAATACGTCAATTCCAGGATTTGTAATCCAACAGCATTTATCATTCCACTGCTTGTTTCCATGATTCTGGGGCTGGATTTCCTTCCCATGGAGTTAATGAAACGCCTTTAGTAACTACTGCACCTAGTTGGTTCAAATCTACAAATTCACTATATTCTTGTCCAGAGCCAAATGTTCCAGACGCAGGCATTATCGGATTTTTAAATGTAATTCCTGCAATATTGATTGATGTGTTAATTGTTGTCACCGCCTTTCTTATTTCAAATTATAGCAAGTATGTAAAACTTGAAAAGTACTGTCTTTTTTTGTTTATAGTGCTGAAAATAATACTAAGTATAAAAAATAATAGTACCTTGCAATAATGAATCTAAAAAGATATAATACCATTAAAGGAGGGATTTTATGAGTAGTATGAAATCGCCACTTCCTCAATGTGCGTCCATGGTTCGTATCCAAAATATTTTAAGTGGAAAGTGGAAAATAACTATTTTGTGGTATATTTCAGAATATGAAATTCAAAGATTCGGGGAACTACGCCGAAGATTAGGCGATATTACACAGTCTACTCTGACGAAACAGCTTAGAGAATTGGAGCAAGATGGGTTTATCTCACGATATGTATATCAAGAAGTCCCCCCGAAAGTAGAATATTCTTTAACTGATTTAGGGAAAAGTTTTGTACCGATTCTTCAAGATATGAAAAAATGGAGTGATATACATTTAATGTGATATTTAGGCTTGCTATGCGTAGTTTCTACGACAGCAAGCCTTGATTATTTATTCTACAATCTTCCAGTTATCGTCCTTATGAAGCACAAGCTCATACTGTGAGATTTGTGCCATTCTATATCACTTCCTTTCCAGACATGAAAAGACGCAAGCCATATTCTTATGACTCACGCCTTTCTCTACTCATATTTTAAAAATCTTTATTTTCTTTATCTTCTTCTTTCTGTAAATAATAAAATCTCTTCTGAATTTCAATCTCTTCCCGAAGCTGTTCTTCTGATGGAAGGCAGGTTTTATATTTAGATGCAAATAATTGTTCGTGCCCATGCAATATAGAATATTTCGCAATATCTTCATCTGTATCGGAACATAAAATAATCCCTAATGTCGGATTATCCCCTTCATTTCGTTTCATTCATCATACATACGAATATACATATCCATCTGTCCCACATCCTAATGTGTGATTTTCGACGTTTTTAAATCAATCAATACAAAACACTTCAAAATGTAATTGTAAAAAACAAGAATCAATATAATAATCTTCTTTTCTAGTTCGAATATGCTGTTGTCTCGCTACAAACGCATACCCTTTCCCCAATTCCATGAGAAATTTTTGAATATGCGTGATAATTCTCTGCTCCAATTCACTTTCCGTAAAATCTGTATTAGAAGATAGTCCAAGAAATTCTGCTATTACTGGATTTTTGATAAATTCCAGCTTATCAGCCTGATAAGAAGCAGTCAGTTCTTTCATTTCTTTTTCTACAGGTTCTGCATTTTGAGACATAAGCATTCGGTAATAATACTGTGAAGAAATATTCCGTTGACAACCAGTTTCTTTGAACCAGAATTGTATCGACAGCCGCATACGCAATACTTTGTGCACTCTCCACGATTTCACATGTATCAGCAAATAAATCTCCTGTTTCATGGTAAGCAATCATACTTTTATTTAATTTTTGGACTCGGTGAGTCCAAACTTGTTTTTTCTTTTTCAGAATGTTTTTTTTCCCATCAAAGCAACCTCCTTTTCGATAATTGTTCGACACTGTCGCAACTTTTCCCTTTTGAAGTTCCAGATTGACACCTCAAAACGATTTCTTTAAATCTCCAAAATCTATGTTCTTATTTTACCCCAACTCTTTCATTCTGCCTACTGCTATTTCATGTTCACATATAATAATGAGATCGCATTCCACGACCTCATCACCTTCCTATCAAGCGGATATTCGCAATCCGCTTCGCTACTTGCTCATAACCGAATAACTTTCTTTCGTTTTACTGTTATTTTTCTTCAGAATTAAACAGTTCACTTAACGTTTCCGCATTTTCCTGCAGTACCTTCAACACATACTTGTCAAAATGTCTCGCATCCTGTGTCGAAGAACCAAATTCATAGGTTTCCTGCCCATAATCCATAACATCAAACCCCGGAGTTGCTTTGCTGGCTCCTTTTGTTCTGTAAGAAGCTGCATCTTTCAGAGTAAAATTCACCTCTCCATTCTCATAAGATACCCAACTGCTGATGTTTGTTCCTGTTGCTTCTGTGGCAGTTCCGTTTTCTGTCTGAGTCTGCGCCGCTGCTTTTGTTACTTCCACAGCTCCTTCCACATATTGTCCATACATTTCATCAACATAAAGTGCCAGTGATTCCCCCAAAATTTCAGACGGAACATGTCCACCATCCCACTGCCATTCCAGTTTGGCATCTGTTCCGCTGTTAAGCCATGCAATCTGCATGTTCATAGACGCAAATAGAGACATATCACCTTCGGATGCACCCATTACAATTCTGGTCCATGTCGGGCTTTCTGTATCTTCATCTCCAATATAGTTAATTGGATTATACAGGTCTACAATATTATTTCCGTATTTGTCACCATCCTCGATAGAGGCGATATCACTTTCATAAGATTCCAGCATTTCTTCATAACTGCTGTAGTTTGAAGAATCTGTTTTTGTACCTGCAGACTGTGTAGTTCCGGCATCCGGAGTTCCGACCTCATCTCCCATTCCACTTGTAACCAGGTCATCTTGAGCATTGCCGTCCGAAGTTTCTCCACCTGGCATGCTTCCGGCTGGTGCTCCATCCGGCTTTTCTCCATCTGAGTCATTTCTATCCGGTATTCAGTCCGGCTTTTCACCCGGCATTTCATTTCCATCCGGACCATTTCCATCTGGCATTCCGTCTCCTGGACCTGCATTTTGTCCGGATTCTCCTTTGGCATATCGTCCTTCCAGAAATGCCTGAGCTTTCTCTTCTGTTGTCATCTGTGACACACTCTCATCACTCAGTGCATTTCCATCACTGTCAAACCATGTCCAGTCATCTGCATAATCCAGATTTTCCAGATACCATTCCAGATTTTTTTCAAATTCTTTCAGATAAAGCGTAAGATAAGTTCCACCGTATCCGTTGGTATCTGCATATTTTTCCACATCATATTCTATCGTCAGATCCACTACATCGTCCTTATCCCCATCTCCATTGATATCAATATCCACTGCCGACTCGCTGACACTCAGATTCTGATCATTGATATACTCCATATATTCCTTAGACAGGCATTCTGCCAGCTTTTTCTGAAAATCCGTATTAAATTCATAATCCGTATCAAGATAATATTCAAATGCCATTGCCATATCTGCTTCCTGTAAAGAAGTGATTGCGCTGTATGCAACGCATCCCCATACTCCATCTGAAATTTCAGTGTTCTCTGATCCTATGGTCTCCGAATACGTCCCATCTTCATTCTGATAGATTCCAACTGCCCCTGCTTCTACTTCATACGGGAAATAATCCGAATTGTCAGAAGTTGCTGCTACCATTGCAGCATGTGCTCCACCGCCGGAACCTCCCGTAGACACGAAATATTCTGTATTTCCCGGAAGGTTTCCAAGAATGATATTATACTTTACAAAACGGATTGCATTTTTCTGATCTACCAGACAGAGCGGTGCATCACCAGTATAATATTCCTCCCCATTCTCATCCGTTGCCGTACTCTGTTTGCCACGGTTTCCACATGCCACATTGATATATCCATATGCCGCATTGCCGGAAGATGCCTTTTGATTTTCCTGTGCACTGTAACCTGCTGCTCCTGTATTTATAATAACCGGTGCTGTAGATGCAGTATAGGTCTGTCCGTTTGCATTCGTAATTTTGGCACTATCATCAATCACGAGCTGTCCATTTACTTCTTCCGAATAAGTTTTCCCTGTTACATCCTCCGTTCCGTCCCCATCTGTATCAATTCCTTTTACATATGCACCAGGAACATTTACAGAAACGCCCTGATAATCCGGCAGCTCCGGATTTGCAACTGCGCATGTTACAGACATTGTCCAGGAATCTGACTGACTGTCATAACTCCATGTAATTTCATCGTTGTTTGAAATATTTAAGATACTTTCAATTTCTGTCTGTTCTTTATTCTCCTGCTCTGCGCTTACGTTTCCTGCTCCACATGCTGTGATTCCCAGCACCATTGTCATTGTTGTTATCATTGCAGTTATCTGCTTTCTTTTCATTGACTGTGCCCCTTTCTTAATCAGAATTTTTTTACGGACACGATTATATGAGAAAAACCTTGAAAATTCCTTGAAAAAATAAATTTCCAAGCAAATTCACAAGGTTTTCACAAATCTTTTATTTTCTGTAAAAAAAAACGGAAAGTCTATTATAAAACAGTTCCATCCATTCTCGCTTATCACTGTTATCTCTGTATGATGCTTTGCAGCAATTGACTGTGCAATAGCCAGACCCAATCCATAATGCCCCTCTTCCGGGTTTGAATCATGATAGAATTTTTCAAAAAGTCTTCTTCGTTCTTCCTCTGGAATAGCCTCGCCCTGGTTTTCCATAGACAGCCGTACCTTTTTCTCGTCTTTCTTTAGGACAATCTTTACTTCTTTTCCGGCCTCTGTATGCCGGATTGCGTTTTCCAGAAGGGTTTCTGCCATTCTCTCCAGCATTTCTTTGTTGCCGTCAATAACCAGATTCTGTTGTATATCAGTTATCAGTATAACCGCTTTTTCAAAAGCCATTGCCTCAAACTCCAGAGAAATCCCCTCTATGCACTGGCTGAAATTTACGCTCTCCCGGAAACTTTTTTCTTCCTGATACTCCATTTTGGAATAGTCCAGAAGCTCTATTACCAGTTTGCGCATTTTTTCATTTTCTTCTGCCGCATAATCCAGATATTTGCTGTGAATTCCTTCTCTTTCAAGCATATCCAGACTTGCCTTCATAACTGTAACCGGTGTTTTCAGTTCATGTCCTGCAAACAGTACAAACTCTTTCTGCAAACGGTTTGCTTCCTCTAAGGGTGCAACTATTTTTCCTGTAATTTTCCATGCCGGATAAATCCATAATATTCCTAAAACGAAAGCTACCAGCAATGAGAAAATGAAATATTTCTGCTCTTCCATCTTTAGAGATGTGATATCCGCAAAGGCAATGAGCAATTCCCCTTTATGAACAGAAATTTCAAACTGATAATTTTCATAACTCCCAGATGTTTTTTTCGTTTCCAGAAATTTTTCTGCTGTTTCTATGATCTCCTCTTCTGAAAATCCAGTATCCGGCAGCATATTTTTAACATATAATGTCCCATCCTCTGCTTTGGCTACAAGATAACTCTTTTTGACATAGCTGTCTTCTTTTTGCTCCGTTACTGTTACTTTTTCACTTCTGGCACCACTAATTCTTTCCTGTTCCTTTGGAACTTCCTCTTGTTTATTTCCGTTCTGATCGGATACAATCTGAAATTTCATGTTCAAAATCCTGGAAATACTGTTCTTATTATTCTGCACATAAGAAAAATTCAAAAGTGCCAGAATGAATATTGCCGCAATCATATAAATCAACAGAAGAAGTCCCATGATTTTCTTCTTAAACTGTTTCATCGTTTTTCCCTCTGAGACGATACCCGACACCTCTGACTGTCTCAATCACTGTATCCGTTTCAATAAATTTCAGCTTCTTGCGCAGAAAAGAAATATATACCTCTTCATTATTGTATTCTACATCTGTGTCATATCCCCAGATTCGAACCGTAATCTGCTCTTTAGACAATATCTGATTATAATTTTCCACAAAATAAGACAACAGTGTATATTCTTTTCCTGATAATTTCACCTTTTTATTTCCAACCGAATTTTTCAATATACGGCTGTTTTTTTCCAGTACAAAATCTGGCCGCTCCCCGGTTTCTTCTTCCTCTTCCTTTCCCTTTTCATTTTTCCTTAGCAGGACTTTTACACGTGCATCCAGTTCTTCTATTTCAAAAGGTTTGGTAAGATAGTCTTCTGCACCTGCATCAAATCCCTGCAATTTATCCTGTAGTTCCACCCTGGCCGTAAGCATAATAACCGGTGTCCTAACTTTCATACTCCTCAAATTTTTTACTATGGAAAAGCCATCTATTCCTGGCAGCATTACGTCTGAAATAATTGCATCATAAGAATTTTTTAATGCGGTCTCATATCCGGATATTCCATCATGGCAGACAGTTACCTGAAAGTTCTTACTGTGAAACCAATCATATAAAACATCTGCCAGACGTATTTCATCTTCTATGATTAAAATTTTTGTCATAACCTGTATTATATCTCCATTTCATTTACCTTCATTTATTTACTATACCATATTCCAAGGCAAATCCATATAAATCCACAAAAAGTTTAAGATATTAAAAGTAATAGCGACTTATAAATTTGATAATATGTTTTATTTCAGAAGCTGATTTGTAAAAAAAACACCTTCAAGCTATTTTATTATAGTCTGAAGGTGTTTGTTTAATCCAAATCTCTGGTAATGTTTGTGAGCCATTTACCTCTGATATAGTGTATGAAGACCACGGGCATTTTTTCGAACTCATCCAGAGTCATTACAAAGTATACCCAGATAGGCGGCAATTTTAAGACATATGCAGCAAGGAAGGTGAGTGGAACTGCAACAAGCCACATAAATATGGAATCTATGATCATTCCAAATCTGGAATCACCACCACCTCTGAAGCAGCCGCATATAAGACAGGTATTGATGCCTTCTCCCACAAGGCGCCAGGTTGTCATAATTATAAAAATGCCAAGATAATAAATGGCCGTCTCTGTCAGTTTATCCCGATAGAAATCCAGTATCAGAGGACGAAGTGCCAGAATAATGACGCATCCGATCAGACTTACAACCATTGTTATTCTGAGCATACGCTTTCCATATTCTCTTGCTGCATCAATATTGTCTTTACCAAGTTCCTGACTGACAATGATAGTAGTCGCATTGGCAAAACCACGACAGGCGATCGCGCCAATATTTACCACCATAACAGCAACCGCATTTGCGGCAACCATATCATCTCCAATATGGCCGAGGATTGCTGCGAATGCTGAACTGGCAAAACTCCAGACAACATCATTTATTACAGCCGGGGTAGCAATTTTCATAAAGTCCTGGAACAGAATACCTGATTTCGCAAAGAAGTATTTTATACGGAATCTGACATCGGAACTTCTTAATGAGTAGACGAGGCAGATCAGTACTTCTGTGATTCTGGCAATGACAGTACCAAGAGCCACACCGGTAACGCCAAGCTTTGGAAGTCCAAACAGACCAAAGATAAAGGTGGCATTACAAATTACATTGACACAAAGCGAAACAATGTACGTGACAGAGGGCAGCATTATTTTTCCGATACTTCGAAGGGCACTCATAAAAACCTGAGAGAATCCCATAAACATAAATGAAAATGAAATCATTCTTAAGTATTCACTGCCGGCAGCAATCGTATCCGGACTGCTTGTAAAGATCTTCATGATCGTAGTTGGCATAGAAAAGGAAATCACAAAAAACACGAGGGAAACGATCAGTGAGATTCGTTCCGCCAGACCGAGAATTCTTTCTACTGTCTTTTTATCACCTTTTCCCCAGTACTGTGCACATAAAACGGAAGCACCCGTGGCCATACCATAATATAAACAGAAAAGAATAAAAGTATACTGGTTCGCAAGGGATGACGCCGACATGGCAGTCTGGCTTACATATCCAAGCATTACCGTATCGGCAATGTTTACCAGAGTTCCGATCAGATTTTGGATCATGATTGGAAAGGCTAGTTTTGAAGCATATTTTAAGAAATCGTTTTTATTTAGCATACACGGTTTTTCCTTAGTTCTTAGTACTCACAGCCAATTATATCATACTCTTGCATTATAAAGATATACTTTTTAGAATTATTTTTTATCTAAAACTCTTCACATTAATCCATTTTCCATCCGACCGGAAGGATCAGCGCCAACGATTTTCATAAAAATCTCTGGCATTTCACATATTTTCATTTACATAAGCTTCCACCATAGCAAAATTTCTTATCATTTTTGCCCACAAATTTACGACAGATCTGACACTACTTTACAATACCAGACAAAAATCGCCTTCCATTATCAAGATATGAGTGCTAATTTTTGGTGTCAGCTAATTGCTACGCTTTCCAGCCTTGTGATTTCACTCTCAATTCTGGACATCTCACTTACATGGTTATATGCGTCCATTGTTACATCTATGTGGGCGTGTCCCATAATATATTGAAGAACTTTTACGTCTATTCTCTTTTCTGCCATTCTGGTACAAGCCGTATGTCGCATAATGTATGGGCATGTCCATTTATTCCGGTCATAAACTGGTTTCTCCAAAGAAGAAAAAAATCACTGAATCAAATAATAGTGAGAATAGTTAAATAAAAAATTGACCTTTATTCATCAAAGACAAAGTTGCTGGAGAATATTTTTTCTCTCCAGCAACTTCTTTATCTTTAAGCCATTGAAACACAATACTGTCCAATCAGCTTCGTCCAACTATTATATTTATTCTTTTCACACACCTTTCGGCAAATTTCATTTTCCATCAATACACAGAACATCTTATCATAATCAAATGCCCAAACAGCACCATTCACATGGTTTTCCACTGCTTTCTGATCTATGCTCTTTAAGCGTGTGACCATTTTTTCAATTTCTCCATTTCCCAAGTTACCGATATTTTTGCAGATAAACCGAAAGAAATTCAACGTTGCATATTCGTCATGCCAATGGAACTCTTCTGGATTGTTTTTAATTTTACTGGCTCGTTGCTGTTCTTTGATTATCTGATCAGCTACACCTTTCATCGAATCTTCGTATCTCATATTACTCACCTACTCTTCCTCAACGCCCAGTGACGGTTTAAATCTTTTATCCTTTGCCTGCGGTACCACGATCTCATAAAAATAAAATCCTAAATATCCAAGTGCCTGCTTCTTCATTTTATAAAAAGAAGTCCTGCCTATTCCTAACTCCTGCTGTACTTCCACATCTGTTTTATTATAATGACTGCAAAAACAGGAATGAAGGATTTCACTGAGCATCACACCATTCGGTGCATAGAACTTCACCAGTGTCATTCCACGATAGATCATATCAGACAAGCCATAAATGATCATCAGGTTATTCATTTCCCGGTGCATCTTTGGCACATTCAGCTGATTGTTATAAATGCTCAGATAACTCAATGCATATGCCATATCTTCATTGATTTTCTCCTGGCACTCCATATCCAGTTCTTCCAATACAACCTGGTTTTCTAAAATCAGTTTCTGATAGCTTGTCATCAGTTCTTTAATATCAGTATAATGTCTTTCGATTGTAACTTCCAGATAATCCTGTGCATGACTTGCCATCTGGAAGGTAATTTCTTTCATTGATTTAATTGCATAATCTCTGTCTGTCATCAGTTTCAAAATCTCCTTATCATCATCACACTAACTGGCGGTCTTTCAGACCAGTTCGCTTTCCCCATGATTTTGATGGGAAGCAATTA
>ENA-OQHY01001339-OQHY01001339.1-human-gut-metagenome-genome-assembly--contig:-NODE-1339-length-10643-cov-4.131609_pt1 | contig 10643 bp, 7 predicted proteins | sample MGYA00242570_ERZ504733 | MGnify/ENA primary metagenome ERZ504733 (study PRJEB26092, sample SAMD00036219) | human gut metagenome | host: Homo sapiens | study: EMG produced TPA metagenomics assembly of...
AGTTATCGGGATCTGCCATTGGCGGAGTATGCCCGCCGCCAAACGTTGCTACTTCACTCAACTTACGCTGTTCCCAAGGGTCAGTAAAACCAGCAAAGCGAATTTCGGGTACAGACTCACCATCTTTTCGGGAACATTTTTTCAAGCATCGATTTTTTTAAGATGACAAGCTTGTCATACTTACGCTGATGAAGGGTGATGAGGTCGTCAAGGTTGCTGAAGAAAGAGCCAATTTGTCGCTGCTCATCTAACTTGGTTGAGGAATACCTAGCTCTTTGATGATTGCGCCTGAGAGGTTTCCCTGCCCACCTTGAAGAAAGGTTTCGGTTATTGATTTCTTCTGTCTACGGAGCCAGTAAGCTATGAAACGATTTGCTGCCATATCAGATGCATCCATGGCAAGAATCGCCTGGTTAATTGCCCCTTTTATCTTCGAAATAGCGACTTCTCCGCTGGTTGCTCCATACATGGCATAGAGAACCATTCCTTTATCAACAAGCTTTGCTGATGAGTTATTTAAACCCGCAACCGTAAGTGACAATTCGGTTGAATCGCAATCGATTTCAGCAGATCGGATAAAAGGAATTTCGCCTCCATAGTAAGCAGAATTGCCAGCGCTGGGAGTGCCTCCTGAATAAGTCAGCGCCAGCTCTCCCAACTTACGCTGTTCCCAAGCGGGTGTAGAATTATTGCATTTGTATTGCAGTTTGAAAGTGTAGAATGCAATGACGTACTCCGATCTGATTGAGCATGATGCTGGTGAAACAGAGATACGTTCGTATCTGGTAAACGGTGATGTGGTGCCGGTTACTATGCGTATCCCGCTAATTTGCGAGATTCTGCTAAAGAGGCCGCATCTCTTCGCGGGATGAGCTTTTCGGCATTCGTGAGAACATGCATGATTAATGAACTAGCAAAGGGCGGCAAGTAATGATTGCTCTCACTGCTATGACCATACAAATTATTGACAACAATCCTGATGGCATTCGAATTTGTCGTGTGGATGGGGAGTCGCTTGTCACGGTTGTGGTGCCCCGGGATATGTTGAGTGAGGCGAAAAGTCTTCCCGATTTGCCGGATCGCGGTGTGTATTATCTTCTTGATGAAGATCATGGAGTTCTGAGCCGTGCGTATGTGGGGCAAACCACGAAGGGGCTTAGTCGGCTTGATGCGCACAAGACTAAGAAAGATTTTTGGAACAAAGCCATCATGTTCCTCGATAATGATGTCAATATCGATCGTGATGTTTTGGACTCTCTTGAGTCAACAGCCATAGATTATGTGGACAAACATGGCTCTTATGAGACCGACAATGAGTATACTCCTGCTCCTCGCATGAATCCATACAAAGAGCAACAGGTGGAAAGACTGCACAATAACATCCTCTTTCGTATGCGAGTGCTCGGATATGACCTTGATCGAAAAGAAAAGACACCGGTTATGGTGAACGCCGTATTCCATACGAAGAAGAACGGTGTTCAGGTCACTGGGCGATATAGTCAAGGTACAGGTCGTTTCACTGTTCTTTCCGGTTCTGAAGTGGATCTCGTACATCCAGTTATTAAAAACCAGGGAGCCGTGGCAGCTCGGCAGCATCTTTTCGGAACGCAGACGGGCAAGGCGACTCTTGCTGATGACATTGAACTGTCAAGCCCTTCCGCTGCTGCTGTATTTGTTCTCGGTGGCAGTCAAAACGGTTGGACCGAATGGGTCAATGAACAAGGACAGACCCTTGATTACGTGTACAGAAACAAGGAGCATATGAATGAATAAGCAGCAGCTTGCCGCCAAAATCTGGGAATCCGCCAATAAAATGCGTTCCAAGATTGAGGCGAATGAATACAAGGACTATATCCTCGGCTTTATCTTCTATAAGTTCCTCTCGGAGACGGAGATTGCTCGTCTGCGTGCTGAAGACTGGGGAGCCGAAGACCTCAAGGGCTTGGATGAGAATGATGCCGAAACTGTACAGTATGTACGTGATCTATGTGGCTACTTCATCTCCTACAACAACCTGTTCTCCACGTGGATTGCCAGCCAGGGCGATTTCACCATCGCTGATGTACGTGACGCGCTTTCCGCTTTCGAACGCAACATTGATCCGGCTCGTAAACGTGTGTTCGTTGGCATCTTCGACACGCTGCAAACCGGTCTGTCCAAACTCGGCACCGATGAAAAAAGTCGTAGCAAGCTGTCCGCGACCTCATCTACCTCATCAAGGACATTCCGATGGACAGCCGGCAGGACTACGACACCCTCGGCTTCATCTATGAGTATCTAATTAGCAACTTCGCTTCCAACGCGGGTAAGAAGGCCGGTGAGTTCTACACGCCGAGCGAAGTCTCTCAGCTCATGAGCGAAATAGTGGCCTGGCATCTTGCTGGTCGTGAAGAAATCAACATTTATGACCCCACAAGTGGCTCGGGCTCGTTGTTGATTCATATTGGTCAAGCTGTGGCCCGCCGCAATGGCAATCCGAATGACATCAAATATTATGCGCAGGAACTCAAGGAGAATACCTACAACCTCACACGCATGAACCTCGTCATGCGCGGTATACTGCCGGACAATATCGTGACCCGCAACGGTGACACATTAAAGAGCGACTGGCCGTGGTTCGATACCGACGAGACCAAGGACGAGACCTATGAGCGCTGTTTGTAGATGCCGTGGTTTCGAATCCTCCTTACTCCCAGAACTGGGAGCCGCCGGAACCGGGTGAAGATATCCGCTTCGAATATGGCATCGCTCCCAAGTCCAAGGCTGATTATGCCTTCTTGCTGCACGATCTCTACCATCTGCGCGACGACGGCATTATGACCATCGTGTTGCCGCACGGCGTGCTGTTCCGTGGTGGTGAAGAGGGCACTATTCGCCGGAATCTAGTGGAGAACCACCATATTCAGGCCATCATCGGACTGCCAGCGAACATCTTCTTTGGCACGGGCATTCCCACTATCGTGATGGTGCTGCGCAAGCACCGCAACGATGACCATGTGCTTGTTGTGGATGCCTCCAAGTATTTCGCTAAGGACGGTAAGAACAACAAGCTGCGTGCGAGCGATATCAAACGCATCGTGGATGCGGTGTCGGAGAATCGTGATGTCGATAAGTTCAGTCGTTTGGTCAGCATTGACGAGATTCGGCAGAACGATTACAACCTCAACATTCCTCGATATGTGGATTCCTCCGAAACCGCCGAAAGTTGGGACGTGTATTCCACTATGTTTGGCGGTATCCCCAAGCAGGACATCGATGCGCTCAACAAGTATTGGAATGTGTTTCCGGGATTGCGCCAACGTCTCTTCGCGGAGGAGAATGGTCATTCGGCTAAGCTCGCTGTGCAAGATGTTCGTGAGGCGGTGAATGCTGATTCTGGTGTGAGTGCCTATATCCAGCGTTATCGTGAGGTTTTCACCGATTATCCCTCATATCTACGTGGCGAACTGGTCGGTAATGCCGTCAACGTGAGCATTGCCGCCGAGGAGGAAGTTCTGGCAAATGACCTGCTGCATCGTTTGGCCGACGTACCACTCGTAGATGCCTATACGGCATATCAGGTGCTTGATGACAGCTGGCAGAAGACCATCGCCAACGACCTTGAGACCATACAGAGCGAGGGACATGACGCCGTTCGCAAAGTTGATGCCAACATGGTCGTCAAGAAGAAAGGCGGCAAGGATGTCGAAGTGCCGGACGGCTGGGCCGGACATATTCTGCCGTTCGACCTTGTACAAGAAAAACTGCTGAGTGCTGACCTTGCAGAAATCGGCACATATGAATCCCGATTGACTGAGATTAGCAGCGAGATCGCTGACATTCTTGAAAATCTGGATGAAGACGACAAGAATTCGACCGATGCTGTCAGTGAGGATGGTGATTCTTTTGTTGCCGCTGAGTTGAAGAAAGCAGTGAAGTCTATCGGCAAGCATCCCGAGACTGACTTTGACCGTGCTCTTGTGAGTGCACAGCGGTTGTTTGATGAAGAGCGTGAAGTCAAAAAGAACGTTAAGAATCTCCGTTCAGCGCTTGATGAAAAGACCCGGACCGTTATTGAAGGCTGAGCGATGAACATACTGATGACTTGCTTGCTGCCAAGTGGGTGGAACCATTGCAGCGCAAGCTTGAGGAGCTCCCTCAGACGGCTGTTGATGAGTTGATTGCAGCGGTGAATGCGCTGAACGACAAGTATTCGACCACATACTCTGATGTGTGCGAACAGATCGAACAGGCTGAGGCAAAACTTGGCAATATGCTTGGTCAACTAACCGGCAATGAGTTCGATATGGCCGGTATTGCCGAGCTGAAGACCCTGTTGGGAGGCGAATGATGACTGAACAGGCGAAAGTTCCCGCGATTCGTTTCGCTGGTTTTACTGACCCTTGGGAACAGCGTAAGTTTGGGGATTGCTTCGAGTTCTTGAAGAGCAACACTCTTTCACGTGCCGGTTTGAATGGCGAGAATGGCACTGCTCGCAATGTTCATTACGGAGATATTCTTATTAAGTTCGGTGATTGCCTCGATGGCGAACGAAGTGATTTGCCGTTCATTACCGACGATACCGTGCTTCCCAAATATGCTGGGTCGATACTTCGCGAAGGTGATGTCATTTTCGCTGACACGGCAGAGGACGAAACGGCTGGCAAGTGTGTTGAGCTGCGGAAACTACCCAAAGAGCCAACTATCTCGGGGCTACATACGATACCGGCGCGGCCTCGGTTCCCCTTTGGGACGGGCTACCTGGGGCACTACCTAAATTCCGATGCATACCATAGACAGCTTCTTCCCTTAATGCAGGGAATCAAGGTGATCTCCGTTTCAAAGGCCGCACTGCAAGATACACAAGTAAGATTTCCTGGCTTGTCGGAGCAATCTGCCATAGGTGCGGCGTTGAATGAGATTGACAGCCTCATCACCCTTCATCAGCGTAAGTATGACAAGCTTGTCATCTTAAAAAAATCGATGCTTGAAAAAATGTTCCCGAAAGATGGTGAGTCTGTACCCGAAATTCGCTTTGCTGGTTTTACTGACCCTTGGGAACAGCGTAAGTTGAGTGAAGTAGCAACGTTTGGCGGCGGGCATACTCCGCCAATGGCAGATCCCGATAACTATGAAGATGGATACGTGCTGTGGGTTACGTCCCAGGACGTGAAATCTAATTATCTTGATAGAACTACGACTCAGATAACTGAGAAGGGCGCAAAAGAGTTGACTCTTTATCCTGCCGGATCTTTAGTAATGGTAACGAGGAGCGGGATTCTTCGCCATACCCTTCCGGTGGCTGAACTGCGCAAACCTTCAACTGTTAACCAGGATATTCGCGTCATTCTGCCCCAAGGCGAGTGCTGTGGAGAATGGCTACTTCAGTTCTTTATTTCGCATAACAAGGAATTGCTGCTTGAGTTTGGCAAGACTGGAACAACCGTAGAAAGTGTTGACTTTGGCAAGATCAAAGACATGCTTTTGTATATGCCAAGCACCGTCGAACAACAGCAAATTGGCGACTTCTTTGCTAAGCTCGACTCCCTCATCACCCTTCATCAGCGTAAGTTGGAATTGCTGCAGAACATCAAGAAATCCTTGCTTGACAAGATGTTCGTGTGAGGGGAGGAATCGCCATGGAACTATTCGATATCGCGAAGCTCGCCTCATATCGCGAGAATAACCGGATCGAGGCGAAGTCCGCGAAGGGCGGCCTCCCGCACAGCATATGGGAGACCTACTCCGCTTTTGCCAACACCTACGGCGGCGTCATTCTGCTTGGTGTCAAGGAGCGCGAAGACGGTACCTTCGCGCCGATTGGACTTACACCAACTGAAGCGGAACATCTTCGCCAGGACTTTTGGAACACGGTCAGCAACCGGTCCAAGGTAAGCGCCGTGCTGCCCATCGAATCGGAAGTCGAGGTGCTCGAAGCGGATGGTGGCATGGTGGTGGCCATTCATGTTCCGCGTGCCCCGCGCGAGGAACGCCCCGTGTATATCAATAATGATCTCTTCGGGGGAACCTACCGTCGGCGTGGTGAGGGCGACTACCGTTGCATGCGGCAGGAGATCTCAGCAATGCTCCGGGATCAGGGAGCTGAGACGATGGATTCCAAGGTGCTGGACGATCTCACTGTTGCCGACTTCAATACAGACACAGTGCGGGCATATCGCAATCGTTTCCGTACGGTACGTCAGGGCAGTTCTTGGACCGATCTCGATGACGAGCGTTTTCTGCGTGCTGTTGGCGCGGCAATGGTGAGCCGAGAAGACGGTAAGCTTCATCCTACGTTCGGCGGTCTGCTTATGTTCGGCAACGACTATGACATCGTGCGCGAATGTCCGCATTATTTCCTTGATTATCAGGAGACTCTAGATCCGACGATTCGTTGGACTGATCGTGTCCATTCCGGCGATGGCATGTGGTCAGGCAACCTGTTCGATTTCTTCTTCCGCGTGAACCGCAAGCTTGCCGAATCCCTGAAGACCCCATTCAAGCTCGACGGCATTTTCCGCGTCGACGACACCCCCATGCATAAGGCGGTCCGTGAGGCGTTGGCCAACTGCTTGTTCAACGCCGATTACCATGGCGTACGCGGAGTGGTGGTCAGGCGCACCCCCGACAAGCTGGTGTTCGAGAATCCGGGTGATATCCGAACCGGCATTGAACAGATGCGCCTCGGCGGGGTGTCTGATCCGCGCAACGGTCTTGTCATGAAGATGTTCAGCCTAATCGATGTGGGCGAGCGAGCTGGTACGGGTGTCCCCGATGTGTTCGCCACATGGGCGAATGCAGGACTTCCTGAACCACGGATTGAAGAGAACTTCGGAGAAGCTGATCGCACGATACTCACGCTCATGTTGGAGGCGGATGCCAAGCCTGATAACAATGAGCAGATAACTGACGATTATGAGCAGATAAATAGTTCGAATGAGCAGATATCTGACAATAATGAGCAGTTAAATGGTTTGAATGAGCAGATAACCGAGAGACAGCGAGTCATTCTTCATTTTGTAGAGAAGAGCCCCAGCGCGACATACGATGATATGGCGCGTGCTGCGGGAGTCTCATCAGCGACTGTGCGAAGGGATGCTGAAATACTCATTGGGTGTGGATTGCTTAAGCGCGTCGGCTCGCGAAAGGCAGGACACTGGGAAGTTCGGGGAGAGAAGAATCATGATATTCGATAGCGAATCGGTGTTTGAGGAAAACGTCATCACCGTGCTTAAGCAGCATGGATGGAAGGACGGTGTCCTGCGCTATCCAACTGAGCGGGATTTGCTCGACAATTGGAAAGACATACTGTACCGCAACAACAACGACATAGACAGGCTTGGCAAATACCCGCTGACGGACGGGGAAATGACCCAGATAATCGAGCAGATCGAGACCCTGCGAACGCCGCTCGCGCTCAATTCGTTCGTCAACGGGCGTACCGTGTCTATCACGCGTGACAACAAAGAAGATGTGGCGCATTTCGGCAAGGAAGTCAGTCTCTACATCTATGACCGCAAGGAAATCGCGGGCGGCAAAAGCACTTATCAGATCGCTCAGCAACCGGTCTATCCAGCCAAGAACAAGATGTTGAACTCGCGGCGCGGCGACCTCGTGCTTCTCATCAATGGCATGCCATTGATCCATATCGAGCTCAAGAAAAGTGGCATACCGGTCAGCCAAGCAACCAATCAGATCGAGAAATATGCGCACGAAGGTGTGTTCACCGGCCTGTTCCGTCTAGTACAGATTTTTGTGGCCATGAACCCCGATGACGCCGTCTACTTCGCTAATCCGGGTGTAGACAAATTCAATCCAAGCTATTACTTCCATTGGGCTGACTACAACAATGAGCCTATCTGCGGCGGGCAAAACCCTGGCAAAGACGAATGGAAGCTGTTCATCGGAGGCACCTCCGGTACCGCAGGCCTGCTGTCCATTCCCATGGCGCATCAGCTCATCGGCTTCTACACCATCGCTGATTCAGCGGATGGATGCCTTAAGGTGCTGCGTAGTTATCAGTACATCGCGGCAAACGCCATCTCTGATGTGGTGAGGAAATGTGATTGGGAACAGCGGCCAGCTACCCCAGGACGACCCGGCGGCTATGTATGGCACACCACCGGTTCCGGGAAAACCATGACCAGCTTCAAATCGGCGCAACTCATCGCCGATTCGCATGACGCCGATAAAGTCGTGTTCCTCATGGACCGCATCGAGCTGGGTACTCAATCGTTGAAGGAATACCGCAGCTTTGCCGACAGCGAGACGGAAGTACAAGGCACCGAGAACACCGGTGTTTTGCGTGACAAACTCAACAGCACCAATGTCAACGACACTCTGATCGTTACTTCTATCCAGAAGATGAGCAACGTGAAAACAGGGGAGCGAGGCGTCACACAGACCTGGCTGGATCAGCTAGCTGAACGACGTATCGTCTTTATTGTGGACGAATGCCATCGTTCCACATTCGGCGACATGTTGCAGAATATCCGTCGCTCTTTCCCAAACGCGCTGTTCTTCGGATTTACCGGTACGCCAATTCTGGACGAAAACCAGAAGAAGAATTCCACCACTGCCATGGTATTCGGCCGTTGCTTGCACCGGTACAGCATCGCCGACGGCATTCGTGACCATAATGTACTCGGATTCGACCCGTACATGGTGATCACGTACAAGGATTCTGAAGTCAGACGTGCCGTGGCTCTCGACAAGGCGAAGGTGGAGAGTACGGAAGATGCGCTCGCCGACCCGGTCAAGGCCAAAGTATTCCAGCATTACATGGATAAGTCTGAGATCCCCATGGGTCCGATGGTTGATGGCGCTGGAAACTGTATTAGCGGCATCGAGGATTTCCTTGGACGAGACCAATATGGCATCGACTCCCCGCATCCGAACATGGTGGTCTCGGACATTCTCGAACAGTTCCCGGTGCTCAGCCATGCGGGCAAATTCCATGCGATGCTCGCCACTAGCTCCATTCCTGAAGCTGTCAACTATTATCACTTGTTCAAGCAGCAAGCACCTAAGTTGCATGTAACGGCGTTGTTCGATCCCAACATCGACAACAACGAAGGAGCAACGGACAAAGAAGATGCGCTGACTGAAATCATCACCGATTACAATGAGGCGTTCGGCAAAGAGTTCATCATCCCACATGGCCGGCGATGAAGAAAGATATTTCGTCGCGACTATCGCATAAGAGTCCGTACGGCGGCATAGCAACAAACCGCAGTCAGCAGCTCGATTTGCTCATTGTCGTGGACCAGATGCTTACCGGATTTGACTCAAAATGGGTGAATACGTTGTATCTCGACAAGATTATCGACTACGAAAGCATCATCCAGGCATTCAGTCGCACGAATCGTCTGTTCGGACCGGACAAGCCGTTCGGTGTCATTCGTTACTACCGCAAACCGCACACCATGCATGGCTTCATTGAAGCAGCGGTGAAACTGTATTCGGGCGATCGGCCGCTTGACCTGTTCGTGCAGAAATTGCCGGCGAACGTAAAATCCATGGATACGCGGTACCGGGAAATTCTTGACGTGTTCTCGGATAACGGGGAATCGGACCTTATGCAGTTGCCGGAATCGGTGGAGGCTAGGCGCAAGTTTGCCAAGGAGTTCGTGGAGCTGAACCGGTACCTTGAAGCTGCGAAAGTGCAGGGCTTTGACTGGAGTACCCCAGAATACAAGGTCGATAGTACGGATACTGACGATGCGAATGAGGACAATGATGAGCATGACGAGTCTGAAGTAGTGCGTCCTCAAATCGACGAACGTACATACCTCATTCTTGCGCAACGCTATAAAGAACTGTTCTATGGCAATAGCAGCTGCGGTGGTGATTCAGATGATGGCGTAAAAAATAATCCCGAAGCGCCATATGAATTGGATGGCTATCTTACCGAAATCAATACCGGACTCATCGATACCGATTACATGAATGCCAACTTCAATAAATGGCTGAAGGCGCTCAAGGAGAATAGCCCGGAATTGGCGGAGATGTCTGCGCAGCTACACCGTTCCTTTGCCGCGCTCTCGCGGGACGAACAACGACTCGCCGAACTGTTCCTGCATGACGTGGAGCGTGGCGACGTGGAGGTTGAAGCCGGCATTACGCTACGTGATTACATCACTCGCTATGCTGCGCGAGAGAAGAACGAGCAAGTCGACAAACTAGTCGATCGGCTGGGCGTTAATAGGTCGGTGGTCGAGGAGTTCCTTGCCAAACGTATAGATGAAGCGAACATCAACGAGTTCGGACGTTTCGATGCACTGCGTTCCTCGCTTGACGTGCAACGGGCAAAAGCCTTCTTTGAGCAGCATGATCACAAGGCATTGCCGGTGTTCAAGGTGCGTATGCGCGCCACCAATATGTTGAAGCGTTTCGTACTCATGGGCGGATTCGACATCGATGATACCGACAATACGGATGGACAAAGCGAGACGAAGAACGAGCACTAGACTCATATACAAGAAGGGTGTTTCCGCTGGCATCAGCGGAAACACCCCTTCTTGGACTAGTCGATATCACTCCGCAGCAATCGCGCCTTGAGCTCCTCGACCTTGTCGGTCTTTCCCACGGAACTCAACGTCTGTGGCGGCCGAAGTGCCGTAAGCGGCGGTCTTCAAGTAGATCGGGCGCTTCAGTCGAGTTCG
>ENA-OQHY01001340-OQHY01001340.1-human-gut-metagenome-genome-assembly--contig:-NODE-1340-length-10641-cov-2.904318_pt1 | contig 10641 bp, 16 predicted proteins | sample MGYA00242570_ERZ504733 | MGnify/ENA primary metagenome ERZ504733 (study PRJEB26092, sample SAMD00036219) | human gut metagenome | host: Homo sapiens | study: EMG produced TPA metagenomics assembly of...
TTTTATTGCTCTTTTTAAGAAGGCACAATCTGTTGTACCATTGGGAGTACTTCGAACAGGGCGGCGGCACGCAAGTGCCGTAAGGAACGCCACAGTGGCGGCGTTCCTTAGCGCGGGAGAGTCCCCGATGGTGCACCAGAAAAAGCCGTAACACTCGTTGTGGCTTTTTGTCGCACTATTCCCTCCGGGACGGCTTCATGCTTCGCCTACGGCTCGCATACACCTGCAAAGACCTTTTTCAATCTCATTGCAACACACCGCTATCTCAGTTTTGAAAATGGTTAGCAGTGCCTAATGGTCGGCGCAAAAATGCAGGGGTAAAACAAAGTTGTGAAATTAAAATAGCACTTCCATAGGTCGTTATCCAGCAGAAACCGATAAGTTTACAGAGGTGAATTTTTTGGATGCAGGAAACGATCTGCATCCTCTATGCCGCAAAGCGCTTGACCTTTTTGCCGGGGAGCAGTATACTTTTTATGTGGTTAGCCGTACTTAACCACAGGGAGGTACTATATCATGCAAGATGCGTTCTGGGGAATCTTGATTCCTTTTCTGGGCACAAGTCTTGGGGCGGGCTGTGTGTTTTTTTTGAAAAAGTCTTTGAGCGATGGCATCCAGCGTGCCCTCACCGGCTTTGCAGCCGGAGTGATGGTGGCGGCATCGGTATGGAGTCTGCTGATCCCGGCCATGGAGCAGGCTGCAGATCTGGGCAGGCTGGCGTTTTTCCCTGCAGCGGTGGGCTTCTGGCTGGGCATCCTGTTTTTGCTGCTGCTGGATCATCTTATTCCGCATCTGCACCAGAATAGTTTGCAGGCCGAAGGGCCAAAAAGCCAACTCCAACGCACCACTATGATGGTTCTGGCAGTGACGCTGCACAACATCCCGGAGGGCATGGCGGTGGGGGTGGTCTATGCTGGCTATCTTGCCGGGACTGCTCAGATCACTGCAGCCGGAGCGTTGGCACTTTCCCTTGGGATCGCCATCCAGAACTTCCCAGAGGGGGCCATCATCTCCATGCCCCTGCGCAGAAGGAATGCCAAAACGCCGGGCGTTCTGGGACGGAGTGCTATCTGGCATCGTAGAGCCCATTGGGGCAGTGCTGACGATTCTGGCAGCAGGCATCGTGCTGCCTGCTTTGCCCTATCTGCTCAGCTTTGCTGCCGGAGCCATGCTGTATGTGGTGGTGGAGGAACTGATCCCGGAAATGTCGCAGGGACAGCACTCAAACGTTGGCACGATGTTTTTTGCGGTAGGCTTCAGCGTGATGATGGTGCTGGATGTGGCGCTGGGGTGACGATTTTGGGGGCCGAAAATGCCTAAACTTCTTGACAGAGGTAACAGCAGGGCGTATTATTTTGCAGAAGGACCGCTGAACAGCGGTTTTTTACGAGGTTACAAGTTAGCTTTATCTAACTTGTAACTCTGCTCTGCACGAAGAAGCACGTCTCTTCCATTTGCGGGCAGAAAAAACAGAAGGAACGTATCACGATGAAAATCTACACATTTGGTGCAGAGGATGCCCCGGTGCTGTTGCTGCTACCGGGTACCTGCTGCCATTGGAAAAGCAATTTCGGTGCAGTGATTCCGCTTCTGGCAGACAGCTTCCGGGTGCTGTGTGTCAGCTACGATGGCTTTGACGAAACCGAACAGACCGAATTTCCCACCATGCTGGAGGAAACCAAAAAGATCGAAGCCTACCTCAAGACCCACTGTGGTGGTCACATCCGGGCAGCCTACGGCTGCTCTCTGGGCGGCTCCTTCGTAGGGTTGCTGGCGGCACGGCGAAACATCCACATAGACTACGGCATTCTGGGAAGCTCCGATTTGGATCAAGCATCGCCGCTGGCGGCAAGATTGCAGACAAATCTTCTGCTGCCGTTGATCTACCCTGTGGTTCGGGACGGAAAGTTTAAGGCAAAATTTCTCCAAAAGCAGCTGGAAAAACATGCCAAAGAGTCGGGGGATTATGTCAAAGCCTTTCTGAAAATGTTCGGCGATGCCCGCCCCTATGTGACCATGCAGAGCTGTAAAAACCAGTTCTATTCCGATCTTATCACCCCGCTGCCGGATAAAATCCATATACCGGCACCGAGATCCATATCTTCTACGCTTTGAAGATGGGCAAAAAATATCGCGCCCGCTATCAGCGGCATTTTGCGCATCCTGTTCTTCATGAGCAGAACTTGCAGCACGAGGAGCTGCTGGCCTGCCACCCGGAACAGTGGGCGCATCTGGTAAAAAGCATTGCATTATGAACGGGAAACAGAAAGAGAGTAAAGTTATGTCCTTTTTTGAAAACACCCGCAAACCTGTAGGTCTTGGCGGGAAGATCATGGTTGCCATGATGAACTTTGGACACAGCGCAATGGCAGAATGGGGGCTGCGCTTTTTACAGCCTGCCCCGGATGCCATGGTGCTGGACTGCGGCTGCGGCGGTGGAGCGAACATTAAGACACTGCTGAAACTGTGCCCCAACGGCAAGGTGCAGGGCATCGACTACTCAGCTGTCAGCGTGGAAAAAGCGCGAAAGGTCAATGCCAGAGCCATTGCGGCAGGACGGTGTACCGTGCAGCAGGCAAGTGTGGCAGAGCTGCCGTTTGATGCGGAGCAGTTTGATGCGGTGACCGCCTTTGAAACAGTCTATTTCTGGCCGGAGCTTGCGCAGAATTTTAGAGAGGTCTATCGGGTGCTGAAGTCTGGCGGGTCTTTTCATCTGCAATGAAGCAAACGGCGAAACAGCAAAAGACGACAAATGGACGCAAATCATTAACGGTATGACCATCTATACGGATGCTGATCTGAAAGTGTATCTGGAGCAAGCGGGCTTTGGCAGGGTTCAGAGTCACAAAAATAAAAAGGGCTGGCTGTGCGTCACAGCACAGAAATGAGGTGCGATCATGTCGAAAAAAGCAACGGAATTTCAAAGAAAAGCAATGAGCCGGATGTACCGGGGCAAGGAGATTTTCAAACCATTGAACACCGGCTGGGTCGATGAAAATGTCGCCTGTGTGCGGGAGTGGGTGGCAAATATCTTCTTTTACCGCAAGGGTGATACCACCATTATGATCGATGCCGGATACAACTATGACCGGCTGGCAGAGAAGATGAATTGGCTGGGGATCGATCCGCATTCCATCCGGCACATCCTCATCACCCATCAGGACACCGACCATGTGGGCGCGGTAGAGGCGGACAGTCCGGGACTGTTTCGGGATGCTGCGCTGTATATTGGCGAGATCGAGAACCGCTATCTGACCGGCGAGGTGCGCCGCAGGGTCATTTACCACCTTTACAAGCTGCCGCAGGTGACGATCAACAATGAAAAAGTGCTGCTGCACGACGATGAGGTAATCGACATCGACGGGATCAGAATCGAGTGCTTTCTCGTTCCCGGTCATACATGGGGACACATGGTATACCTTGTGGACGGAAAGTATCTCTTTACCGGCGATACTATCTGGTTCGGTGCGGACGGCGGCTACAGCTTTATTTCTGCGCTGGCAGAGGATAACAAGCTGGCAGTGAAGTCTCTGGCACTGCTGGAGAAAAAGCTGAAAAAACGCGGACTGCATCCGCTGTTTATTACCGGTCACACCGGCTGGACGGACAACATAGAGTTTGCCTTTGCGCACAAAAATGAGCTGTGTTCGCCTTTCAAAAAAAGAGCCCACGACCCCAATGCGCTTTACGATGCCTATGATGAATCTGACGATACCGAAGAAAAAGCAAAGAGCGGGTACTTGAAGGGCGCGGGAAGATGAAGGACAGCGAATTACAAATTGATCACAGCTGTCATGTGCTATATTCCAAACCCTGCAAAAAGGAAATTCTGGCGAAAATTACTCTGCACTATCCGGAGGTGGAGCGCGAGGCGGTCTGGGAGCAGGTGCAGCTGAGATACGCAGAGCTTCTTTCCAAGTGGCGCACCGACCTCGGCGGTAAAAAGAATTTTCACAATGGCGTAGGCGGCACTTATGACTGCATCGCTATCATGAGCTACTATGTAGTCTGCAAACCGGTTACATCCTTCCGTGAGATCGAGGAAATTGAGGAAAATCTGATCCTGCCATCCTTCCGCAAACTGAAATTCGTGAACTGTAATAAGCCGTTCTGGAAAAAACTGATGCACATGGCGTTTCTACGGGCAAAAGCGGGCTGTGACAAGTGGCACGATTATGAAATGACGGTGGCTCCTTACGAAAAGAACAAGCCGATCTATTATGAATTTACCGCCTGTCCCGCAGCGGAATTTGCTATCAGAAACGGCCTTACAGAGATCATGCCCGCCCTGTGCAATGTGGATTTTGCAGCGATGGAGCTGCTTCACGCAAGGCTGGTGCGGACGACCACCTGTGCGAATGGCTGTAAGTGCGACTACACCATCTGCGGCGATCAAGACCCGTATGCAAAGGAACATCCCGAATATCGGGACGAGGCAGGATTCAGGAGGAACACGTAATGCTTTTACAAGTGATTTTGGAAGGTCTTGGGCTGGGGGCTTTGCTGGTTCTTGTCTGTGCTGTGGGCATCTGCAAAGGGGCTGTTGGGATGGTGCATCTTTACAGCCCGGCGGTGCAGCAGCGGTGCGTGAAGCTGGGACTTACAACACACGAGAAAATCAAGCGCAATTCTCTGATTTTCAAAGCCGTTTGCATTCCCGGCTATATCAGCTATGTGCTGGTCTGTGTCTATGGGATAAACGGTGCGCGCAGCTTTGCGGTGGGCTTCTGGCAGCTGCTCGTCATCTTGTCCATTATGAATCTTATTGACCGCTTTTTGATCGATGGTTACTGGGTGGGGCACACGAACGCATGGACGATCCCCGGAACAGAGGATCTGAAGCCCTACATTACTGCAAAAGACAAGCAGAAAAAGTGGCTATTCGGCACGGTGGGCATGGCAGTCATAGCGATGGTTCTGGCGGCAATGATGACAGTACAGTGATCGGAAAGACCCTTCCGTCAGCGGCTTTTTCCGATTCCTTGCAAAGGTCGGGGATAACGGGATGAAAATGCAGATCGTGAAGATCGGATTTGGAGGCAAGCTATGAAAATTCTGGTATATGGTGCAGGCGTTCTGGGGTGCAATCTGGCAAGAAATCTTCTGCGCGCCGGAAAGGATGTCACTCTGCTTGCGCGGGGAAACTGGGCTGCGGAGATCAAGCAGAACGGCCTGCGGATCAAGGACAAATTTTCGCTCCGCACCTCGGTCAGCCGCATTCCGGTGGTGACGGAGCTTGCGCCGGATGCAATGTACGATGTGATCTTTGTGGTCCTGCGCTATACACAGCTGGATTCCGTTCTGGACACGCTGCGGGCGAACCGGACGAAGAACATCGTTTTTGTGGGGAACAATGTGCAGGCGAGGGCACTGGCGGCGGCGCTGCCGGGGAAGAACGTCCTGTTTGCCTTTGCGCTTTCTGCCGGGCATCGGGAGGTTGACCGGGTGGTCTCCATCGACCTGAAAAAGATCACCATCGGACAGCTGCCGGGTGCAATCTCCAATAAACAGCTGATCGGGCGCATTTTCCACGGCACAAAATATAAGGTTGTTTACGAGCCGAACATGGAGGATTATCTGCTCTGCCATGCTGCGTTTGTGATGCCGGCGGCTTTTGCTTGCTATAAAACGGACGGTGACCTGAAAAAGCTCAAAGGCGACACCGCGTACCTGAACCGTCTGCTTGATGCCAACATCGAGGGATACCGCGCCATCCGAGATGCCGGGCACACCATTCTGCCCAAGGAGGATGCAGACTTTGAAGGGGAGAAATACCGCAAGACCTGCCTGCGCTTTTTCAAGCTGATGTGCGCCACCTCGCTGGGGAAACTCTGCGCCTCCGACCATGCCATGAACGCCATCGACGAAATGAGCGCACTAAACCGGGATCTCAAAAAGTTTTTCGATGAGCATGGTGCAGCCTACCGGTGTGGCAGGCACTGGAAGCGGAAGCCGGGAGGTACCTGCAATGAAATACGCTGGAATGCCTTTCGGTATGTGGGCTCTGTTTGCACCGTCGTTCCGAAAGCAGCTGACCGCGGTGCTGGGCTATGATGCAGCCACCGCAAGAGCCATCACGAAAAAGGCAAAGCCGCAATACCGGCAGATCATTCGCAGGCTGCCGGAGTTTGAAAAAGCGGACCGCTTCAAGATGAACATCGTCAACTGCGCAATGCTCGGCGCGTTCATCCTCTCCATGCCGCAGCGCCCGGAGGTGGACAGGATGACGGATTACTATGCAAAGTCCATGATGACAAAGCCCATGCAGTGGTTCTGCCGCAAGAGCGGAAAAAGCAAGTTCACCCCAAAGGATATTGCCGCTATGAAAGCCACTGCCGCCCTGAAAGCCGCCGACCGCAACCCCTATTCGTGGAACATGGAGTTTTACGAATACCCGGATGGCAGCGGCTACGAGGGACGCTTTACCAGGTGCGGCATCTGTGTGCTGATGAAGGAACTGGGGTTGTATGACCTGACCCCCGCCCTGTGCCATTTGGACTACACCATGAGCGAAGCAGGCGGTGTGACAAATTTTGTGCGGCAGTATACCCTTGCTTCCGGCGGACCCTACTGCGACTGCGGGTACAAAAGAAAGGGTAACGGACGATGAAGAGGAAGGAAACCTATCTCTCCCGTGACTTTCGGGAGACTGCGGCGCAACGCTTTCCTGCGCAGGCAAAGCAGCTGAACGCCGCTTTTGATATGCGCCTGAATGCGCTGCTGGCTGAAAACGCGGGTGCAAGCAAGGAAAAGCAATACCACCTCAAGCGGCAGATATTGCCGGGCATTGCGGCCTACGAGACCTTGCAGCGGGTCATGCCGAAAGAGGAGGCACTGCAAACCGTTCACGGCTATGTGGAGCGCTTGGCGAGAACGAGCCACAAACAGCTTGCCGCCCTGCTGCACATACCGGGGCTTTACCGCCTTGTTCCCGGCGTTTTCGTCAAATCCACCCGGAGCATTTTCGGCCCGGCGGCGGGCTTTGACCCAAAAGAATTGCAGGCCGGTAACGGCGTCTGGCGTGTGGATATGATGAAGTGTCCCTATCACGACACCTGCACAGAATACGGCTGCCCGGAGCTGTGCCGCTGCTTTTGCGACAGCGACGACATCAGCTATACCGGGCTGCATCCGAAGCTGATCTGGGAGAGAAGCATGACGCTGGGACGCGGCAATGACCGCTGCGATTTCTGCATGAAGGTCAAAAAATAGCGGGGAGGCAGTTTGGTATGAAAAGCGTTCGTCAGGAGCGGAGATTGTCGGCAAATGGAATGGGAGCGTAGATATATATGAAAGTCATGATCGTCGCTGTATTTTATTTTCTGTATTGGGGCGTATGCTTTCTCGGAACAGGCACGGACAGGAAAAATCTCATCGGATTGCGTTCTTATCCCGAAGAAGTTCAAAACCGTGTGCGAAGCGACCCTCAGCTTGGGAAGACTGTTCCGAAGGAAAAATCCCGCGCTGCCGTTTTGCTCAGTAATCTTTTTCTTTTCACTGTCGCGTTTTCCGGTTTTGGGACTCGCGCTAAAAGCGTGCTGAACTTGGACGGTTACCTGTCGGCATTTTGGTACTTCCTTGCGTTCGGGGAGGGATTGGGGCTGTTTGATCTTTTGGTGATTGATCTTCTCTGGTGGCGCAGTACAAAACGCATCCGTTTCTCGTTTTTGCCGGAGAAGAAATACTATCAAAATCCGAAAAAGCATATCGAATCGTTTTGGCGCGGTATCCCGTTGTTTGCCGCAGCTGCCGCACTGGCAGCCTTGATCGTTACCGTGCTTTGAAACAATACATGGGAGATGCTCCTCGCTGTATGGCCTCATCAAATACCCCGACGCGGGAATGCAATGATCTGCCATATTTGCGGACGTGAAGGAGAGAAGGTAAAGTCGAAATGAAAATCACGGTTCTTGTAACGCTCATGGTATTTCTGGCATACTTCTTGTTTTATACGGCGGGGTGGGTTTCATTCAGGACAAGCGTTTTTTCTCATCCGCACCAAAGGAAAATCTGGACGCAATCCCCGATACAAAGGAACGATTTCCCGGCGCACATAGTATCGGCTGGGTGATTGAGATCATTGCCATCCTGCTTTTTCTCGCTGCGGCGGCACTAAGCGTATGGGACGGCGTCAGAAACGGCTTCGGCTTCCTGGACTTCTTTGTGCGGTTTCTCGCCGTGCTCTACGCCATGGAGATCTACGACATCATTTTCTTTGACTGGGTGCTGCTGTGTCACTCCAATTTCTTTCCGCATTTCTATCCGGAGCTGAAGGGCGTGGTCGGTCCGCATATGTTCGGCTATAACAAGCGAACACATATCCGGCACTTTGTAATCTACATTCCCGCCTCCGCTGTGGCAGCGTGGCTTTGCGCACTGCTTTGAGGACGTGTGACAGAAGCAATCGTTTTGGGAGGCAGAGATTTTCTATGCGTGTGATAAAAAAAGTCCTGCATGAAAAAAGAAAAACAACAGAAGCCCATATCCAGCAGCTTCAGCATAAGGGAAAACAAGGAATCCGCTACACCGCGATGATGCCAGATGCCCGATTCACACGCAGACTGAGAGGAGAAAAACAATGATCGTACTGCAACTGCTGCTTTATTGTCTGCTGTTTACCACAATGGTAAAAATCGCTGTGATCGGCGGTGCTGTCAATGGACTGTACTTTTATCCCAAGGAGGTGCAGGATCGCGCCATCGAACTGGGACTGATCGACCGCAATACGATGAACCGGAAACGAAAATGCTTTATGATACCGTTCTTTATCGTGATGCTTGCTGCTCTTGTGCTGATCATCGGTTTGTGGAACGGGGCTTCCTCCTTTGGTGAGGCCTATTGGCAGGCGCTGCTGTTTCTTGAGGTTATGAATATCTATGACGGCGTTGTAATCGACAAGCTATGGGTCGGGCACAGCCAGTTTTGGGTGCTGCCAGGCTTGAAGATGCGCCGTTCGTGCAGACCTGGAGGCAGGTGCTGAAAAAGCGAAGCATACTGGCGCTGATCTGGGTTGCGGGAGCGGCAATTGTCGGCGGTATTGTCCATTTGATTTTCTAAGAAGTTGGAAATTGCCCAAATGAAAAGCAGAATCATGAACTGCAATCGGAGACAAAAAAGATGAAGACGGAGAAACCGAAAAAGCTGATTCGCTGGTGCATTCTTGGCGCAGTCGGATGCGGATTTATGGCTGCCGGGGACTGGCTGCTGGCTGCATTCCGCTTCGGGAACGGACACCGGCCTTTTCAATAGAGCCTATTATCTGTCCGGCTCCTACGGGCTGTGGAAGCCTGTGCTTACCGTTGGGCTGGGAGCGGTCGGCGGCTTTCTCTATTACTTCGTAGTAAAAGCGCTGAATGCGGACATTGATACAAAGTACAGAAAACAAAGATCATTCAGTATCTGTGCGGAATTTTCACCGTTGCGGTGGCGCTGACTATCCACACCTGGGTGGCTACCATGGCGTGGTTCACCACTATCTGGGCCCGCGCATCGGAGAAGAAGCTGCCATCGCGGCGGTCACCGCCTATCAAGACGGCATGCTCCTCGCCATTGCGCCGATGTACGTTCCGATGATACTGGCTTTCGGCATCCATTTCGTGATGCTGCTTGCGGGCAAGACACGGTATTCCCGGTGGATGCTGGCTTTTCACCCGGTCACATGGAATCTTCTGCTGGTTACTGTTCCTGATATTGCACAGGCCATGCAGGTGCCGGTGGCCACATGGATGTCCGTAATGAGCCAGAGCAGCACGAACAGTGCCATTATGGTCTGGTGCATCGCGGCTGCGGTTTATGAGAGAAGTCACACTCAATAAAAAAGGAGTCTTGAATATCCCGGCTGATAAAAAAATAAAACCGTCCTCATCATCGCCCACCGGATGCGCACTGTTTCCAGTGCAGGTAAGATTGTGGTGCTCAAAGATGGAGTAGTAGCAGAACAGGGATCGCTTGCACAGTTGCTGCATACGATGAAACCACCATCATTGAAGATTTGTATTTGAAAAAAGTTGTCTAGGACTTGACATCGTGCAGAGTTCATGATCACGCATGCCGCCATAGCAGTCATATTGAAAGACATCCCGCTGAAGTGAAAGCTTTACTTTCAGGCGGGACTTTTTGTTTTTTATTGTAAAGGCTGGTTCCTGTTCTTTAAGGAGATGGCTACACATTAAAGAACTTTGGCCCCATTGGCCGTCAACTTGAAGGTTGCTCCCAGCATATCGGCAGCCCCACGGCACATCAGCATCCGCTGCAGGAAAATCTCAAAATATTCGTACATGCTGCAAATGTCGGTGTCGATCTGCAGATTCAGCGAGATGACCTTTTTCTCGGTGTTGATTTTCAGAGTCTGGTCTGTCACCGCGTAAGAGAAACCATACAAAACCTTTTCCAAACGCCGTTCGAGGGGAACCACGGACGCGTTTTTATATATCAGCGAAAAGGAGTACGCAAATGAACCGTAAGACCACAAAAAAGGTGGATGAATCCACCCTGACAACTTTGTGCGCCGTCTGCGAGGGGCATTTTTGGACGCAAAGGGCGTCCATCTCCGCAGAGCCGACCACAGGCAGCTCGTCAAGGATGTCTGCACGTATTGCCAGACACGATATGGGTTTGACTACTACGTTCAGCCCATTGTCC
>ENA-OQHY01001341-OQHY01001341.1-human-gut-metagenome-genome-assembly--contig:-NODE-1341-length-10641-cov-1.868176_pt1 | contig 10641 bp, 9 predicted proteins | sample MGYA00242570_ERZ504733 | MGnify/ENA primary metagenome ERZ504733 (study PRJEB26092, sample SAMD00036219) | human gut metagenome | host: Homo sapiens | study: EMG produced TPA metagenomics assembly of...
GGAAGATGCCAAAAGATGTCTCGCAGCCGGTATGACTGCACATCTGGCAAAACCTTTCCAGATAGAAGATATGGAAAAAGCCATTGTGGAGTGCTGTGGAAAGTGATGCCATCTGTAAGATCTGTTGTTATGAGTAAGTTATCATAAATAGAGTTAAAAGTCTGGATGATGAAAATATGAGCAGAGAAAGGCGTGAGTCACAGAAATGTGGCTTGCGTCTTTTTTGAGTAAAGGTAAAAAAATGTATATGTTTTGTCATAATCTGACGTATGGAAAAAGAAGGCAAAGGTTGGTACTATATTGTTAACAAAAGAAGTACTTCTAAAATAACAAAAGGACAAAGCAGGTAAAAGAAAGGAGTTTTTATGAGGAAAAAGATGATTAGCCTGATGATGACAGTCGCTATGGGGACAGTCATGATTAGTGGAGCAACAGTTGTAAAAGCGGATTCAGACGAAAAAGAAACTGTTAAATTAGCGGTGTGGTCTTCTGGAGCAGCAGATAATTTTCAGAAAGGTGCAGATGAATTTAATAAGCGCCAGGATAAAATTAATTTTGTAGTTGAAATGCAATCAGGAGATTATAGCCAATATCTTGGAGCAAAGGTGGCATCTAATGATCTTCCGGATATGTTTTTCCTGAATCCATATGCACAGGTGCAGCAGTTTGCAGCAACAGACAGAATTGTGGATTTGAGCGAGGAAGGATTTGCAACAAAGATTTATGATTCTGTAAAAGATGCATGTAGCTATGATGGAAAAATTTATGCGTATCCAATGGCTGTGGAAATGTTGGGAGTTTATTATAATCAGGAGTTATTTGAAAAGGCCGGAATTACAGAAGTACCGAAAACATTCTCACAAATGAAAGAAGTATGTGAAAAACTTCAGGCAAGTGGTATTACACCATTTGCAGCCACCTATAAAGATGCATGGACATTGAATCATTTATTTAGCTGTCTGCAGGGAGCCGCAGTTGGAGATTATGAGTCATGGGTTGCAGATATGAATGCAGGAAAAGGAAGTTTCAGGAATGATAATTCTTCACTTGAATTTGAGTTTATGGATATGATGAAAGAAAATTCCGGTGGAAATTATATGGATGCAGATTCCACATCAGGCTTTAATGCATTTGCATCAGGTGAAGCTGCTATGATTGTGACCGGAGAATTTTCTCTTCTGAATGCACAAAGTATTAATCCGGATTTACAGGTTGGTCTGTTTGGAGTACCACTTACAGAAAATGAGGAAGATGCAAAACTTGATGTAGATGTAGGAATTTGTATTGCAGTAAATCAGAATACTCCACATTTGGATGCAGTGCGTGAGGTTTTGAATTATCTGAGCGATAACACAGATGAAAACGGATGGATGCATTATAGTGCTGATTCAATGGGCGCAGCACCACCTGCAATGGATTTTGCAATGTCAACAGAATATCAGTATTTCGAAGATTATAAGAATTATATGTCAAATAACCAGACAAAACCATGGGTATACTCACAGCTTGAGTCCGGCGCTGGTGATATGATTGGGCCGGTAATTCAGGGATATTTTGCCGGAACAACGGATATGGATACTACTTTAGATCAGTTAGATTCGAAATTTTCAGAGCTTCTTGAGTAAAGTAAAATCGGGAAAGGTATAAGTGGTAACAGAAGCTTCTGCAGAAATATTGCAGAAGCTTTTGTTATCAGAAAGGAAGATAATTTTATGTTGGATTGTTGTAAAAAAAATAAATGGTTTTATTTTGGTCTTACGATTCCGTCGATGTTATTATACGTTCTTGCACTTGCAGGTCCATTACTTTTAGGACACTTCCGGCATCTTTTTATAATTGGAATTTGATAAAAGGAAATAAAGATTTTGTCGGTCTGGGAAATTACACTAAGCTTCTTGGAGACGAGACATTCATTCATTCTGTGGTATTTACTTTAATTCTGGCGGTAATATCAATTTTAATGTCAAATCTGATTGGCTTTGTAATAGCATATTTTTTAGATTCAAATGTACGGTGTAAAGGCGTAATACGTTCTTTATTTTTTATTCCTAATATTATCAGTGGTGTAATGGTTTCTTTTGTATGGTCTTTTATTTTTACAGGAGCCATTCCAAATCTGGCCAAAATTTTGCACGTAGATGCATTGGCTAATATCAGCTGGTTTGGAAATGCAGGTACTGCGGCTTTTACAGTTATTTTAGTAACAACATGGCAGTCTACCGGTTTTCTTATGATGTTATACATTACAGGATTGCAGACAATACAAAAAGATGTGTTGGAAGCAGCTGTTCTGGATGGATGTACAGGAATTAAGAAAATTATTTATATCCAATTGCCATTGTTAATGCCGACAATTACAATTAATCTCTTTGTATCAATTGCAGGAGCTTTCAAAGCATTTGACATTCCGTTATCACTGACTGGTGGAGGTCCGGCAAATAGTACACAGACAATTGCACTGAATATATATAATGATGCATTTGGTTCGTTTAAAATGGGATATGCTCTGCAAAATCTATAATACTGTTTTTATTGGTAGGTATTATTGCATTGATTCAGCTTAAGATTACTAGAAAAAGGGAGGTACAGATGTAAAGTGGAAAAAGAAGGAATGAATAAAACAGTAGTTTTAAAAAGTTATTTTGTGGCTGTGCTTGGAATTATCTTTATACTTCCGGTTTTTCTTATTATCATGAATGCGTTTAAACCGAATAATGATATATTAACCTCGTTTATCTCATTTCCCAAAAGTTTATATCTGGAAAAATTTTTCTGAAGCAATGCGGATTATGAACTTTTGGACAGTATTTCGCAATACGCTGTTTGTGACGGTATGTACTGTCATAGTTGCCAGTGCCGTGTCTTTTATGAGTGCATATGGAATTTCACATCTTCCTCAAAAGACAGGTGACAAATTATACACATTGTTTGTAGTAGGACAGATTATTCCGTTTCATGCAGTTATGATTGCAATTTCTATGTTATCTACAAAACTGGGACTGACTAATACGCATTTAGGACTGATTATATTTTATAGTGGGTTTTATACATCGTTTGGTGTTATGACATATGTCGGTTTTCTGAAGAGTGTGCCAAGAGAGTTGGAAGAGGCTGCTGCAATTGACGGTGCGGGACCTTTCAGAACAATGGTGCAGATTATTTTGCCACTGGTAAAATCCACAACAGTGACAATTGGCATTTTGTTTTTCCTTTGGACATGGAATGATCTGTTACTTCCGAGTATTATGATCAGCGATGTGAACCTTCGTACAATTACAGTTAATTTATATATGTTTAAATCTTCTACTAATGCTCAATGGAATCTTTTGATTGCAGGATTAGTTGTAAGTATGATACCAATTATAATTATTTATATTGTAGGACAGAAACATATTACAAGCGGTTTAACAGCGGGTGCAGTAAAATAATAGGTAATTGCGAAACAAGTTCGCAATCCTAACTAAAAAGCGGTAAGAATCCTGCAACGCAGGATTCTTAAGATGAAAATAGGTACTTCTAAATTTGAACATGACTAAAAGACTTCCCAGATAAACTGCGAAGAAAAGATTGTATGCATATTAATAATCAGGCAATCAAAGGCTTCAAACTCCGGATGTATTGGTATTGATGAATCTTATCAGCGACAAGCACAGTAACAAGCTGGGTAATTCCTGCAAGCAGTAAATCAGCATGAAGTGTTTTCTCATTCTGTGTTTTACGATCTGCAATGCAGAAACTATCTTTGAAATGGTTGATTGACTTTTCAACATTTACACGGATCTTGTAAGTATCCTCCCATTCCTGTGAGCCGCGTTCTACACCAGGATAGGCACGAAGGTTCTTTTCAGGATAAATGTAGATCATTCGTCCGCAGGAAGAAGATGTACATGGATTGTCACAATGACATACGCGATGTTTTGACTTGTCGGCAGGATTGTATTCCCATTTCATTTTTGGACATACAAACTTCATGGTAGGAAGTGCTCCGCAAATGGGATCTGCTTCCTTCACGCCGCATCGGAAGTGATGGATCGTGAGGACAGCAGGGAATACCGTTTTCATTGACAGTATAGTCGGTTCCTTCCACAGAAAGCTTTGTTTTTAAAGGGATAAAAGCTTTTTGAAAGCCAATTTCTTCAAAGAGGGATTTGTAAATGTTAATGGCATCAAACGCAGCATCTCCAAGAAACGTCTTTGAATTTATTAAAGGATGTTTCTGGAAAAAGTCAATTAAAACTGGAAGAAGTGCTTTCGAATCGGCAAGGGATTTATCCTCATCCGGTGAATCTGATTTCTTCCCTACAACGATATCAGGATGTTTTTTTAGAAAGTCCTTGTTGTAGAAAGTGATGTCACGAACAATACCAAGCCCGTTCGTAATAATGCCAAATTTATAGGCGTAACAGAAATGTCCATTGATGTACATCTGCTGGATTGCCTGATTGGAAGCCGCATGAGTTGGCATAGAGCCATAAGCAGCTTTATAAGGATCATAGGAATCATCAAGGTTATGGGACTTTTTGAAAGCCTTTAGCTGCTTGATAATACGGTTGGCATATTTTGGGTTATTTTCTGTAACCCATGCTTCAATGCCAGAGGTATCAAAGATTGTCATGGAAGCAAGGGCAGGATCAAGACTTTGGCAGATCGGTTCGGTCAGATCAACAAGATGATCGAACATAGATTGTAAGTCCGATAAAAAATCCTGTTTGAAACGTGTAAATTTGGAACCATCCGGAACAACATCAAAACCGCAGAAATCACGCAGTTCCTGGGAAAATTTCAAAAATACGATCAGGAGTGTGTCCGTCGGGATTGAGAAAATACGCTGGATAAGAAGTGCCTTAAGCATTGGATAAAGCTGATGTTTGCGAGGTCTTCCGGTACTGGCGTAACAATGAGAAATAAAAGAAACAGGAATAATTTCATCAAGGTCAATGGCTTCATCAAGAAGCGAAAGGAACTGATATTTGTCGTTGTCGAATTTATTTTGACAATCTTCAAAAATTTCTGCCAAAGTGAGCTGTTTATATGTTATCATGTAGGTATATCTCCTTTAGGTGGATTGGTTAATTAGTTTCTAGGCAATTCTATTTTACCATAAACCTTGAGGAGATATTTTATTTTAACAACAAAAAAATGCCGTATTTATGCGGCTTTTGGCGTTTCGCAAACGCCTAAGTAAAATAAAAAAGACAGGAGAAGTAAAGATGAGTACATTTTATGAAGATAATATGAACATAAAAAAGATAAACGGTTTTACACTTCAGCAGGTATCAAGGGATGTATGGGCAATTGATGAGTTTGGCATAGATATTATGTATTTGATTATTGGAACGGAAAGAGCCTTATTGATTGATACTGGCATTGGAATAGGAAATATACGGTCAGTAGTAGAAACAATGACTCATCTGCCTTATGATGTAGTAAATACGCATCATCATTATGACCATGTGGGTGGAAATGGGTGCTTTTCAATGGTTTATGCACATAAAAAAGCAATTCCGGTTATTCAGGAACAGAATAATCTGCAGTCACGTAAGGAATTTTTCCGTTCACAGGAAGCCCGTCCAGAATACAATTATGAAGCAAGCCTGGAATTTGATGCATCAATTATAGGTGACTTTGAGATGAAAGGAATAGAAGAAGGATTTGTTTTCCATCTTGGAAATAGAGATTTGGAGGTTTTGGATACACCAGGACATACTAAAGATGGAATTTGTTTATTAGACAGAAAATACAGATTACTATTTTCCGGAGATACTGTTGTAAGTACGCCAGTATTGATGTTTGATACGTTTTCTGATACAATGAGTACATATCTGGAATCATTGAAAAAATTAGCTCAATTAAGAAATTCATATGAACTTATTTTTCCGGGTCATTATCTTCGACCAATCGGAAGCATCTATATAGATGACCAGATTGCCTGTATTCAGGAAATATTAGAAAAGCATTTGCTTGGAGAAAAAGAAGAGTGTGGTATGACAAAGAGCGAAGTGTATTTTTACCAAAAGCTTTAGCTTCTGTGTTATATACAGAAGATAGAATCTGCTGAATCAATCTCGGTATAGACGCATGATATATGCGCTATACCGGGGATTCCTGTTTGTAAGAGAGGTACTAAAAAGAGATGAAAGGAAAAAAAGGACGATTATATAAGTTTTATGGAAAATTAACGATTCGAAATAAATTACTTAATTTCCTGTCTCCCATTTGTTGTTTTAGGATATTTTTAATTTTTTATAGTACTACAGTTATTATGTTTGATCAGATGAAGCAGATGGTATATGATCAGACAGAACAAAATTTTATGGAAAAAAAAGAAGCTGGTTAATACATTATTAGATAATTATAATCAGGCTACCATAATTTTATATTATACAGATGAAGTGCAGGAATATTTAAATACTCGTCAAAGTGTATTAAGTGTTGAAGAGCAGGAAAAACTGACTGATATGATTTCTTATCAGATAGGATCTCTTATTACAAATAATCAGGATGCGTTAATGAATGTGTGTATTTATAATAAGTTTAACGAATTATATATTAATAATGCAATTTATTATAATACAATAGAACAGACAAATGATTTTGCAGAAATACTGAAAGAAGCAGCAGAAGAAAAGCATGGAAAGCCGGTGCTTCGTATAAATCCCGTGAGGAAAAATATGATTACTTTTGCAAGAAATATCTACGTTCCCCAAATAGAAAAAAGTGATGAAAAAATCGGATTTCTGATGATGGATATTGACAAAACGGGTATGGAAAAAATCATACAGACAGGAGAGGATAGAGATGTGAACGCTATTCTCATATTGGATTCAGAAAATAATATTCTGGTTAATGGTTCAAATTTATCTAATGATAAATGTAAAACTATTTTGAAAGAACCATCCGGAAATTATAAAATTATCAGATATAATCTTCAATATGATGGGTGTAGTCTTGTAGGAATTTTGGATAAAAATCTGCTTTTTAAGAGTGTATATAAAATTTTTTTCAAAGAGATGGTGATGATTTTGGCTGCAATTTCAATTATTGCAATTGCATTATTCATAACGGCGGCTAAAATTGCAGAACAGATTCAGAAATTTATTGTAAAATTACGTCAGACTACAGAGATAAATTCCAATGCGTATGTTGAGGTTGATTCCAATGATGAATTTAGAGAACTGGCAAATGTTTATAATGCGATGTTGGAAAGAATTGACTTGCTGATTCAGCAGGTATATAAACAGCAGTTGTTAATGAAAGATGCCCAGATTGAATCTCTTCAGGCTCAGATTAACCCACACTTTCTATATAATACATTAGACTGTATTAATAGTCTTGCTGATATGGGTAAGACTACGGAAGTTAAAAAGACGGTAACATCTCTTGGAAGCATTATGAGAATGTCTATTAAAGGGGCACAGTTTTTAAAGATTGAAGAAGAATTAAAGTATGTAAATCAATATTTGTATATTCAGAAAATGCGCTTTCAGGAACATATTATCTGTCTGGTAGAAATACCGGAACAATTATATGAATATTACATTCCGAAGCTGATGATACAGCCGCTTTTGGAAAATGCAATTGTCCATGGGGTTTCAGAATTGAAAGAAACAGGAATGATAGCAGTAACCGGGAAGGAAACGGAAGATGCAATTTATATTACTGTAAAAGATAATGGAAATGGGATGCCGGAAACTATTATCAGACAGCTGGAAGAAATAAGAGAAAATGGAATACTGAAAGAGAAGGAACACATTGGTATCTTTAACATTCAGCAAAGACTTTTGCTACTGTATGGAAAAGAATATGGTTTGACTGTGGAACATGTAAAGCATCTGGACAGCAGTAACCATCTGTAATTCCCAAAACAAAGGGGGAAAAAGGATATGAAAGTGGTAATTATAGATGATGAACCATTGATATCAGACAAATTAAAAAGGATCATGGAAACGGGACTACGGGGTATGCATACGGTTTGTGCTTTTACAGATGCACAGACGGCATTGGATTATATTGAACAGGAAAAACCTGGGGTTATTTTGACAGATATTCGTATGCCGGGCATCACTGGAATCGATCTGGCAAAGCAGATCGATCAAATGGATTATGGAGCAAAAATTGTTTTTCTGACTGGATATGCAGAGTTTGAATATGCCAGATATGGAATAGAGTATAAAAGTTTTTGACTATCTTTTAAAGCCCGTAGATGAACAGGAAGCAATCAAGTGCTTAAATCGAGCGATTAGTGCATTTCATGCAGAACAAAAACATACGGAAATGTATCAGATTTTCCAGGATTATTTTGTTAAAAATCAGGAGCTGATCAGACAACAATTTGTGGAAAAACTCTTTTTTCAACCTGTAATTTCAGAAAAACAGATGGAACTGCAAAAGCAGAAGCTGCGGATTGCAATAAACGGATATAGAGTGGTGGCTGTTACATATGACAGGAATCGTATGCCTTTGGAAGAAGAGAGCTATTACAGTTATATAATCCATGAAATTTTTTCTGAATTTAAAGAGATACTGGCACTGGAACATGGTGGTATCTTTTATATGATCTGGCCAACAGAAGAAAAGACACTGTGGAAATTCTGCAGTAAATTAGAGCTGATCAGAAGAGAACTGGCCCAGTTGCAGCCACTGGATTGTATGATAGCTGTCAGCCATTATTCTGAAAATCTGTCTGATATTCAACAGATGAAAAAGGAAGTGTTGAAATGTCTGGAATACGGAAAAGATACGGGATGTACGCAGCTGCTTTCATATCAGGATTTACCGATGGAATATAAGGAAAATGACTTTTTCGATGTTACAGAAGCAATTACAGAACTGATCAGATATCTTCGATCCGGTAATAAGAAAAAAATATTCGAACAGATGCAGAAGATTATCGATGAGACAGAGAAAGAGACAGAAAAATATTTTAACAATATCATGGAGTTGATAGGTGCCAATATATTTTTATTTCTTTCAGGAATTCCATTGGATAAGGAAAGCAAAAATAAGATTACGGAATCATTTGAGCAACAGATTCATGTACAATCGGAAAGAAAGACAAAAGCAGACTATATGAAATATTGGCTGGAGTATATTGCAGATAATATTCAAAGTATGCATAATAATGATCAGAATCAGCTAATCCAGCAAATTTATAAATATCTGAATGATAATTTTTCACAACCAATCGGTCTGACAAATGTTTCAGAACATGTAAACAGAAATCCCTCGTATATCAGTCGTTTTATCAAACAGGCTACCGGAAGAAAATTTTCTGAAATTCTTGCAGAACTGCGCTTGGAGGAGGCAAAAAATTGTTACGTTCTTCTAATTTAAAGATTACTCAGATAGCAGAGCAGGTAGATATCCCAATCTACAATATTTTACCCGGGTTTTTACTGGCCAGATGAATATGACACCGGCAGAGTATCGGAAAATTACAACTTATTTTTAAATATTACTATGTTGCAACTTTATACAGTATTTTATAAGTATAAGGACAGTCGATTCTATAATGGCGATTTTGCAACGCTACATACAAATAAATGTAAAGGCAAATGCAGCCTCTATATCTGTAAGCAGGAAAAAAGAGATATAGGGGCTGCATTTATTTTTTTATTGAATCAAATAAGCACTCTACGTGATTGCGAAAAGCAATAAGCAGTGGATGGGGACTTAACATACAGAAATAAGAATAAATGTAGTCAAGAAAAGTAATTTGATTTTTAACATAAAACGTGAAAATATTATGAATAAAAACTCATAAAACGTGAAGAATAGATTGACAAATGCTCATAAAACGTGATAGTTTGAAGAAAGGAGGCGGTTCTATGTATTTAAAAAGAAAGATAGATGAGTACCTGCTGGAGTGGAAAAAAAATGAAGAAAGACTTCCGTTAATTATAAAAGGTGCAAGGCAGATTGGAAAAACGGAATCTATTAATCATTTTGCAGAACAAAATTACAGTAATATTGTGAGTATTAATTTTGTTCTGGAACCTAAATATAAAACAATATTAAGTGACGGATATGCTGTTGAAGATATTATAAAAAATATTTCTATGATAGATACATCAAAAAGATTTATAGCAGGTGACACTGTGATTATTTTTGATGAATTACAGGAGTTTCCGGATATTGCAACTGCTCTGAAGTCATTCAGGATAGATGGAAGATTTGATGTCATATGCAGTGGTTCTTTGCTTGGAATCAATTACAGAAAAATTCATAGTAACAGTGTGGGATATAAAACAGATTATGAAATGTTTTCGATGGATTTTGAAGAATTTCTGTGGGCGAAAGGATACTCAGAGAAGCACATTGAAGATATCCTGAAACATATGCAGACAGGAACTCCATTTTCAGAAACCGAATTATCAGTCTATAAAAAATTGTTTTTGGAATATTGTGTACTTGGCGGTATGCCTGCAGTAGTAAAAGTATATATTGAAAGGAATCTTTTTACAGATACTCTGGAAATCCAGAGACAGATCCAGATGGATTATGAAGAGGATATCAGAAAATACGCTGAAGGTTTGGATCAGACTAAAATTGTAAGTGTCTATCGGAACGTACCTGTACAGCTTGCAAAAGAAAATAAGAAATTTCAATTAAGTAAAATAGACAAAAAAGCCAGAAGCCGAG
>ENA-OQHY01001342-OQHY01001342.1-human-gut-metagenome-genome-assembly--contig:-NODE-1342-length-10640-cov-1.474555_pt1 | contig 10640 bp, 12 predicted proteins | sample MGYA00242570_ERZ504733 | MGnify/ENA primary metagenome ERZ504733 (study PRJEB26092, sample SAMD00036219) | human gut metagenome | host: Homo sapiens | study: EMG produced TPA metagenomics assembly of...
AGAAATTCCTGAATCCACCGGACAGAGAACAACGCCAGCTCCAGCTTGGAGCAGACCATATCGTCATAGACTGCCCCGCAGAAATATGTATAGACAAAGAACATTAAAAGCTGTTCGCCCATATTTTCCCACTCTTCTTTATGGCTGCTCATCGCCCCATACATCCGGTGAAATTCCTCACAGATCTTAAAATATTCCTCTTTGCTTCCCTGATACAGCCACTTTTCAGCACCATCCAGCACATCATCCCATTCCGGACGCAGGCGTTCCAGACCGCGTAGTACCTGCAATTCTTCTATCTGGCGTGCCCACCGATGGAGAGATGCTGCATCAATGCCTTTTTCAGCAAGACTTTCTGATACAAATTCCTGGAGTTTTTTTCTCTGATGATGAGCTTCACAGTTTCGCAGAAGTTCATCAATTTCATATTCCTTCTGCTCTTCCACCCGGATCTGATATTGTTCTGTCAGCTGTTCGGATGCCGACATTCGGAGTGTCAGAGGAAGGATCGATCCTGTAAAATCGAAAACAGAACATCTCTTGTATCTTCCAACTGGGAAAACATCATAAAATCGAATTCTTCAAAATCGTCCTCCAAATCGTCCTCTTCTTCCAGAAAACGGACCGGTTCTTTACAGGAAAGAATGATTCTAGCCGCCTCCGGACAGGACAGGGAAAGAGATAATTCCCGAAGTCCCTCGTATTCTTCCGTATGTCTCGGGTACATCCGGCAGGTATCACAAAGAGAATCTGGTCCCAGTGCTTTATAAAGATCGCAGAGATTTTCTTCATTTAAAAATGCACAGCGCCGATTGTTCTGGTAAAAACATTCTTCATCCCAGTCAATAGAATTGCGTAATCGCGTTCCGAACTCGCTCTTTTCATTTCCATATCGCTCCAGAGAGGCTTCATCAATCACGATCTGCCATCCGGCACAGCAGCTATCCGGACAATCTCCTGCTGTACAGACAAATTTATCATAATAATGTGGTTTTAAATATCGCATTTTATTTTCCTTCTTTCTTTTTATATAAGATCCAAGCACAATAAGGCCCGTAAAAATAACCAGCCGCAGCAATCCATACCGACCATACCCGGAATCGGACAGACTCTTGCGTTCATCATGTTCAGTCCCTGATGAAGTGTGAAAGCACCAAATATGGAAAAAATAACAAATGCCAGTGTATTCAGCAGCCCATCGGGAGTTTTGCTCTTTAAAAGATATCCAACCAGCATTCCGAGAATATCCGCTGCAAAAAGTCCCAGAGAGCATCCAATCCATACAACAAAGGCTGATTTCATGCCTTCATTGGCTCCGAACGTGATGGCTGTAAGCTGAGTCTTATCTTACGAAAATTTATATTTCTTTAACTGCAGCTTTTTTCTTTCTTCTGAAAAAAGCCGTGATCAGAATAAAAATAACAAATCCCGCAACACTTAAGATTGCCCCTTCCTTAAACCCAGAAGATACATACGTTAGTGAAACTTTATGCTTTCCTTCCGGCACTTTCACTGTCAAAAATGCTTTCCCAAGTGCTCAGAGAATGGAATTTATGCAGCCAGAGACCTTCTCGGACGTACACCGGTTGTGATCGGAAAGAAAGAGAATGCATACTGCGTTTCCTTTGAAAGCTTTGCATATATCAACCTTGGATACACAGATTACAAAGAGCTGGGACCTGGGGAAATCGTCTACGTGACACCGGAATCTGTGGAGACTGTAAGTCCTGCGTGTGAAAAGATGAGAATCTGTTCGTTCCTGTGGGTATACTATGGATATCCTACTTCTTCTTATGAAGGGGTTGGTGTAGAAGAAATGCGTTACAACTGTGGAAAGCTTTTAGCACAGAGAGATGACCATTCGATCGACGTAGATATTGTTGCAGGAGTTCCTGACTCGGGTATCGCTCATGCGATAGGCTATGCAAATGAATCAGGTATTCCGTATGCAAGACCATTTATCAAATATACTCCGACCTGGCCAAGATCTTTCATGCCGACAACACAGAGTCAGCGTAATCTGATCGCCAGAATGAAACTGATCCCGGTACATAGTCTGATCGAAGACAGGAGCCTGCTGCTGATCGATGATTCTATCGTGCGTGGCACACAGCTCCGTGAGACGACAGAGTTCCTGTATCAGAGTGGCGCAAAAGAAGTGCATGTCCGCCCGGCATGTCCACCGCTTTTGTACGGATGCAAATATTTGAACTTCTCCCGTTCCAAATCAGATCTGGATTTGATCACAAGAAGGATCATCCGTGAGTGGGAAGGCGACAATGATGTCAATGTACTGAGTGAATATGCGGATCCGAAACAGTGACCGGTATGCAGCAATGCTGGAGGAAATCCGCAAGAGACAGAATTTCACTTCACTTCGTTATCACAGACTGGATGATCTGATCAAATCAATCGGGATTGATGCATGCCAGGTATGTACCTACTGCTTTAACGGTGTGGAATAACAGGTAAATGAAAATAGAAAAACAGGTGTCCACGTAAGTATATCTTAGTGATATATCCATGTGGACACCTGTTTTTGTGTATACAATGAGGTGGGATGGTGTACAAAGTATGCGGAGCGGCAGCTCCTTCTGCAAAGCTGCACTATAGCAGCAGATCATCTATCTTCACATAGTCTCCCATCCGGTATGCTTCAATTGCATTTCCATTGATCACATAGAACTTTTCGTTTGCATACACACCGCGGGTTCCAAGATAAGAATTACCGTTGACTTCCTCCTGCATCTGTACCTGGAAGCCCTGATCTTTATCGTAAGAAAGGATCACATACTGGTTGGCAGATCCGGAAAGCGGAAAGCCGATCAGATTCTTTTCCGGATCAACCAGTGCTGCACGGTAGTCAGAAAAGACATCCGAGTAATAGTACTGATCCAGTGTGTACTTGCTGACTTCCTTCACATCCGAAGGATCACTGATATCAAACATGGAGACTTTTACCCCGTTTGTGACTCCATTTTCATCGGTATCCATACCGATGCCAAGAAGCAGATTATCACTGTAAAAATGCAGGTATTCCGAAAAGCCGGGAATTTTCAGCTTGCCAAGGATCTTCGGATTCTCCGGATCGGAAAAGTCTACGGAAAATAAAGGATCTGTCTGTTCATAAGTTACAAAGTAACCGGTATCGCCCAAAAATCTTGCGGAATAGACCTGTTCATCTTTGGCAAGATCTTCGATTTTACCGATTGTTTTCAAATCTGCATCCAGCACATAGACTGCATTGGACTGTGAAGAGTTTCCGGCATTGTGCGTAACCGTTGTCACCAGTCGCAGCGTATTGTCATACTCATCAATGCTGAAGGAATCGTTCAGATATCCTTTTACTTTGCCCTGGGCAGAGCCGGAAAGTTTTCCTTTATTGTAAGACAGCTTGCGGAGGATCGTCTGATTCTTTGCCGCAAGATTATCTGCGAGGATACTGCTGTTCGTATATTCGTAAATATAAATGTTGTTCTCACTCACATAGACTTCACCATTCTCAGACATGACTGCTTTCTGGTCTGCTGCCTTATCCGGACTGGAAGCGGAAACGGAGCTGACAACAAGGTACTGGTCTGCTGCATGGTTCGTCGGGAGATAGATATCCGACTGCTTCAGAAGATTGTCACCAACAAGCGGAACATAGGAAGGATAATCTTTCTTGGTGATCGTATCGTAAATATAATAGTCGCTGAATACATACAGATATCCGTCTTTAAAACGTGAAGTGCGGTAGTAACCACTCTGATCCACGGTTCCGATGGATTTCGGATTGTTGATATCTGCCAGATCATAAGTCTGGATACGGGTACAGCTGCCGCGGTACAAGGTTTTACTGTCAGAATCAACCTGCGTGTTCTGCATGTTGCCAAGGACAAAAAGCTTCTGGTCACTCAGGTAAAATTCGGATGCCTGAAAATTCTCATTCAGCGAAATACAGGAAACAACCTTCATCTGATCAGACCGGATATCTACAATGGAAATTTCCTGTGAGTTTGCTTTCAGTGTATAAAGATAACTTCCATCCGTTTTTACAATGTCTGCTTCACCGACGCCTCTGTGCGGATGTTGGTATCGGAAAATGAAGTATCCACAGCACGTGCAGAGGCTGTTGAAGAATCCGAAGAGGAGCTGGAACTATCGGTACGTGCACCATTGTCGGCTGTTTCAGTTGAATACATGACAATTCCGCCGTCGGTTGAACCGGTAACAGATGAAGAATCCAACTCATCCTGATAAGATTGCAGGTATGTGTAGACTTCATCATAATCGGTTGCCGTCTCTAAAGTATCGGAAGAGGCAAGCTTACCGGAGGATGTATCGATTGAAGAACTGCCTTTTGTGGAAGAAGTGGCTGAGTCTGAAGAAAGATTCTGCTGGCAGATGTGGGCGCCAATGCCGACAACCAGTACCAGTGCGGCAGCGATAAGTCCTCCGCGCATCCGGTGGCCGCGGGAAAATCCATGCTTTTTCTGGATATGTCCGGAAGCCTGAGTGCTGTTATGCTCTTCCAGCATTTTCATAATCTGATCCGGTGCAAGGCTTTCCGGAACAGGAGTTTTTTCCGTAGATTGTTTTATTTTATCCAGTATTTCTTTTTCGTGATCTGTCATATGAAACACCTCCTATTACTCTTTTATCCTACTCTTTCAGAAGCCAGCTCATCTTTTCGAGGGGCACGCTTTCTGCGGGAGCGGACTGTATTCGGGTTCATTTTTAGCATTTTTCCGATCTCTTTACTGTTGTAACCGCCATAGACGGATAAGCCGATGATCAGCTGATCGTCTTCATCGAGAATAAGAAAAGCACGTTCGACATCTGTGCGGAGTCCGTCACAGTATGTGGCAGAAGCATGATCTTCTTTCAGCTCGGTCTCGGTCCGTTCACGGCTCTTTAACTTCCGGCGGCACACATTTGCCAGAATCTGAAAGATCCAGGAACGGAATGCTTCTTCTTTGCGTAATTTATGTATATTCTCATAGGCGGAAAGAACGGCTTCACTGACGGCGTCTTCTGCATCCTGCGGATGATGCATCATGCAGAGCGCAAAACGATACAGATCCTGATAAACCGTCTTATATAATTCTTTAAATGCAAATTGCATCGATCATAAAGTCCCTCCTCTCAAAATCGGTTCTTTGTATATAAGAGTATAAAAAAGTCGGAAGTGTTGCAAAAAGGGACAGAAAAATTTCCGTCCCTTTGAAATCATATTATTGTCTGAGAAAAATTAACCTCTGTAATAATTGATCAGACATCCTTTGAGGATGATCTCACGTTCTGCATCCGTCAGATCACCGAGTTTCAGATCGATCTCTTTCAGATCATCGCCTACGACATAAGCCTTGATCGTGGAAGCTTTGTCTTCTACTGCTTTGCGGATATCCGGCACGAAGAGATAGTCACCGTTCCTGAAAGAAAGCTTTGTGTGTTCCTCTTCGGTAATAAACGGAAGCATGCCCCAGTTGATCAGGTTCGAGCGGTAACGTTTGGTTGCGTACTCATTCGCGATATTCGCCCAGCCGCCGAGGACCTTCTGGCAGGAAGCAGCCTGCTCACGGCAGAACCATCACCAGGTTTGACCGCGAAAATGGTACTTCCGACACCGATATTTCCTTTGCCGACTTCCGGATAAGACTTCTGGATTGCTGCCATCACCGGTTTTAATTCATCCAGTACATCCAGTGGACAAGTACCTGCTTCAATCGCTTTCTGGGCTTTCTGGACCTCTTTCGCGCGTCCTACATAGGCAGGATCCTTTCTGGAAAGTGCAAATTCAGCAAGTCCAAGCGGGTTGGAACGATAAGAAGAAGTCTCGCCGGACGGGATCAGTTCGTCTGTCGTTGTAACCGGATCGTGGATCTCAGATACAACCTCAGGATCAGATTCTCAGGAAGAGCGCTCATTGCCGGCCAGTCTTTGATGTTCGGTCCGAATTTGATCTCAACCGAAGGATCAGCAACGCCGTGGCTGTCAAATACACGGTTGGCGTAAATTCTGGAATCAAAGTGGTAGGTCGGGTTCTTGTATTCAATATCAAAATCTGTTGCCGGAGTAAGGAAACCTTTGTTCGCAGCAGTTGCGGCAATGGAACGTGCATCCATAAGGCAACAGAATGCGATCTGTCCACTCTGCAGCTTGCTTCCTTCACGGTTCGGGAAGTTACGGGTAGAGTGACGGATGGAAAATGCATTGTTTGCCGGGGTATCCCTGCACCGAAGCACGGTCCGCAGAAGGCTGTCTTCACGATCGTACCGGCTTCCATCAGTCAGCAACCGCACCATTTTTCACAAGCTCCATGTAGATCGGTGTACTTGCCGGGTAAACACTGAAGGTAAATTCATCTGATCCGATGTATTTGCCACGGATGATGTCTGCGGCAGCACAGATATTTTCAAAACCGCCGCCGGCACAGCCTGCGATGATACCCTGATCGACATAAAGTTTACCATTTACGATCTTGTCCTGAAGAGAGTAATCCACAGCACCGTCCAGGCTTACCAGCGCGCGCTGCTCTACATCGTGGAGAACATCTGCAAGGTTGGCATTGACATCCTCAATGGTGTAGACATTGGACGGATGGAACGGCATAGCGATCATAGGCTTGATTTCACTCAAATTGACGTATACAAGACCGTCATAGTAAGCGACTGCGCCAGGCTCCAGTTCCCTGAAGTCATCACTTCTTCCGTGGATATCGTAGAACTCTTTGATCTTGTCATCGGTTCTCCAGATAGAAGAAAGGCAGGTTGTCTCTGTCGTCATAACATCGATTCCGATACGGAAGTCTGCACTTAATTTGCCAACGCCAGGTCCGACAAATTCCATGACCTTGTTATTGACATAGCCATTGCCGAAGGTTGCGCCGATGATAGCAAGGGCAACGTCCTGCGGTCCGACACCTTTCACCGGTTCGCCGTCCAGATAGATTCCGACAACGCCAGGCATCTTGATATCATAAGTCTTGTTCAGAAGCTGTTTTACAAGCTCCGGTCCGCCCTCTCCCATTGCCATGGTACCGAGTGCACCATAACGGGTGTGGCTGTCAGAACCAAGGATCATCTTGCCGCCGCCTGCGAGCATTTCACGGGCAACTGGTGGATAACGGCCTGATGAGGCGGAACATAGACACCGCCGTACTTCTTTGCACAGGTCAGTCCAAACATGTGGTCATCTTCATTGATCGTACCGCCGACTGCACACAGAGAGTTATGGCAGTTGGTCAGAACATAAGGGATCGGGAATTTCTCCAGTCCGGATGCTCTTGCAGTCTGGATGATTCCGACAAAGGTAATGTCGTGCGAAGTCAGCTTGTCAAATTTGATCTGAAGCTGCTGCATATTACCGGAAGTATTATGTGCACTTAAGATCCATAAGCCATTGTCTCTTTTGCAGCAGCTTCTTTTGTTGTCTCAATCCCTGTCTTGCTTTTTACGGCAGCAAGTGCATCAGGTGCATCTGCAATTACCTCAGTACCGTGTAAAAGATAGGCACCGCCTTCGTATAATTTCACCATATCATGTCCTCCTATTTTCTGTTTTCTATAAATTTCATGTGGTCTGCGACCATCAGAGCGATCTTAAATGTCAGGGCGTCCTCAAAGACTCTGACATCCAGCCGGTCTGCTTCTGGATCTTCTCCAGCCGGTAGACGAGCGTATTCCGGTGGACGAAAAGCTGTCTCGCTGTCCTCCGAAATATTCAAGGCTGTTTTTCAAAAAATTATCAACTGTGGATAAGGTTTCTTCGTCAAAACTGATCAACGGTATTTCCGGCAAATACTTCTTCCAGGAACATCTCGCATAAGGAAACGGGAAGCTGGTGGATCAACCGTCCGATACCGAGTTCGCGGTAGGATAAAATATTGCGTTCCGGATAGAAGATACGTCCCACATCCAGAGCCATGCCTGCTTCTTTGTAAGACTGTGAGACCTCTTTGAGTTCGGGAATGATGGTTCCGAAGGAAAGCCGGACATTGACCATAGCTTCGGTGTTGATCGCATTCACCAGCATATCGGCAGTCGAACGGATCGTATCATAATCATCCGTACTGTCAAGGGACTTGATCAGAATAATATGTCCCTCATCTACGGCAGTAACAAAATCGCCGGTTCCCGAGGAATAAATCCCGCGGATCATATCCAGGACGATCGTGTCATCTGGATTCTTCGGTTCGATCAGATAGACGACTCTGCGCTGCTCCACTGTGATACCAAGCTTTTTCGCCTGGTTGTAGATATCTACGAGAAGCAGGTTATCCAGGAGCAGGTTCTGGATAAAACGGTTACGGTCAAGACGTTCGCTTCCGGATCTTAAAAGGCTCTCCAGCTGGCAGACACTTAAGCGTCCGCTGGTATGCACATCAATCTCATTGTTGTGCTCGATCACGAAAATATAAGTCAGTTCATCATCATCATAAACCGGAAACAGACCATAGCATTCATCCAGGTGCTCCTCCGATACGCCGGTAACCTCCAGCTCTTTTAAAAATGAGCAAACTGCTTTTTTCACTGAAGGTTTCTCCTTACCTACAGCTGCAAGCATCACTCCGTCTGTGTTCCAGATGGAACAGTTACACTCGATGATATCCCCTATTTCATTGATTGTTCTCTGTAAAATCTGGTTGGATAACAATCCATTCACCTCTCCATTCTTTTCAATATATGACAAATGGGAGAATTGCGAAATTCCCCCATCTTCTTCTGACAATACAATCTGATATTATTTTAGCAAATGTTTCACACTTTAGCAAGCTAAAATGAAAAACGTTCTCTCTTATTCGTCTTCGTCATCGCGTCTGTCAAGCATGGCAGCAACGATTTCAAGAATCACAGCAAGACCGATCATAGATGCAGCGGCAATCTTTCCAGCAGTGCCGGTTGCAGTCTGTGCGATACCGCCAACAACCGGAACAGAAAGCTTTACTTTTCCGATGTAGTTGTTGTAAGGGATCGGATTCATATCTTTTTCCTTATTGGCATCCCCTTTGGTGATAAACTGTCCCATCGCCGGGCTGTTGGATACTACACGGTGGGTGATGATCGAGCCGTCTGCATTGTTGCTGTAAAAAGCAATGACATCATCTTTGACGATCGTGTCTGGTTCTTCATGCCGGACATAGACCAGGCTTCCCGTCGGGATCGCCGGTTCCATGCTCCCACTGATTACGGTGTACATCTGAAAACCAAAAGCTTTCGGAAGCGTCAGCGGAATACAGGCAAGAATCAGTACTGTCAGTAAAACAGTGCCCAGTGCACTGCAAAATGCAGACACTGGCTTTTCTTTTCTTCGTTCTCTTCAAAAAAGACTTCTCCTTTAGTGCCGCGCTTTTTTTATTTTGCACGTTTTTTCAAGAATACGATCAGTCCTGCGAGAGCTGCTACCGCAACAACGATAATGCCGATCCCTGCTGCGATCGGAGTTTTGCTCGTCTTGTCTTTCGCATCGATATTTCCTTTTGGAGTGTCTTCATCATCCAGATCTACCAGAGACTTTGGTGTCTGTTCATCCGGTGCGGTGGTCGTATCGTCTGTCGTATCCTGAGAATTGTCTGCATTCGTTGTACCACCGGCAGTACCGCCTGTTGTAGTACCACCCGCTGTAGTGCCACCTGCTGTAGTGCCACCTGCTGCAGTACCACCTGCTGCAGTACCACCCGCTGTAGTACCTGTACCAGTACCGGCGGCTGCACCTGTTGTACCGGCAGATCCGGTTGTACCTGCTGCACCGGCAGGAGTTGCGGTTCCAGGAACTGTTGTTGTGACGGTAGTTGTTGTCTCAACGATACGGTCTGTAGCTCCGGTGTGTAGGTAAACGTAAATACATTCTCAGATTCATTATCACTCAAAGTCTTCGTAAGTGCAAGAGCATCCGGAATATAATTTTCAACGTAACGGTAAGCAACGACCGGCTTGTCGCCGACGTTTCCGTAGAAGGTCTGGCTCTCTGCCAGTGATTTACCGGATGCATCCTGATAATTTACGGTATAGGCAACCATGTTGCCTTTGATTCCGTAAGCGACTACATAGTCGGCATCACCTTTGACGGTAAAAGCAGGAGCATCAAGTGGTTCTGAACTTGCATTATCACGTCCGCTGAGGCGGATTCCTTTGACATAATATCTATCGTCTGTTACCTGAATATTGTACAAAGCAGTATTGTCAAAAGAAAATCGAGATCCATAAGAAATGTCAGATACTTCAATTTTGCTCTGACCATTGATGGTTCCTTTGTTACCTGCGGATAATGTTACCTTGTAGGTATACGGTGTAGTATCATCTGCCATAACGCTCATTGTGGATGCACCGAGTGTCATGGATACAGTCAGAAGAGAAACCAGTAATCTTTTCCATTTTTTCATCTGCTTACTCTCCTTTCTGTCTGCGTCTTTTTGTGTTCTTATTGAGTGTGTAGATACCATATGCAAGAAGGATCAGTCCACTGATGAGTGCAAGCGCACAGAAGAGAAGAACTCTTGCGGTATCACCGGTTTTAACGGTCTTGGTTGTCTTAACAATCTTATTCTTGGTGATGGTTTTGCCGGCTGAAACCTTTTCTACTGCAAAGTTCATGCGGAGCTTTGCGAGTGTGAGCTGATAACCGTTGCCCTGTGTCTCACCTTCAACACCGACGGTAAGG
>ENA-OQHY01001343-OQHY01001343.1-human-gut-metagenome-genome-assembly--contig:-NODE-1343-length-10639-cov-1.764555_pt1 | contig 10639 bp, 13 predicted proteins | sample MGYA00242570_ERZ504733 | MGnify/ENA primary metagenome ERZ504733 (study PRJEB26092, sample SAMD00036219) | human gut metagenome | host: Homo sapiens | study: EMG produced TPA metagenomics assembly of...
GCCGCTCATTGTCTGCAACACCGATGACTATGCCGCTGTCGCGGCTAAAGCCAGTGGCACCGTAAAGCAGGGGGATGCGTTGCTGGAACTGAAGCGCTAAGCGTTTCTCCCCAACTGTAAGGCGGGGTTGTTATAAAGGAAAAAGGGCTGTTGCACAAGGAAAAAATCCAAGTGCAGCAGCCCTTTCTTCATTATAAATATTTCGTATAATTTTGTGTTCCGTGGAAGATTCTGTAAATTTCCACGGTATTTTTTGGTTCGTCAATTTTGAAGAGAGCCGCATATCTTCCAATCGAGAACTTCCTGTATTCTCTCTGCCGAAGCACCTCGTCGCGGGAGTACCCATAAATTGTAGGAGTCTCTTCCAAACGAAGCAGCACTTCACCAAAATCTTTCACAAAACGAACGAATTGCCTGCGGAGAGTCGAACTGTCTCTCAAAGTATCGCAAGATTTCTTGGTAATCATCCTCAGCTGCCGGCAGCAAAATGACATTATAACTCATACTTCTTGCTGGTTTCTTTCAGAATATCAGCAAGAGGTCGCCCCATTCCAGCCTCGTGCTGTGCTTCAGCCGTTGCTAGCTTTGCGTATACCTCATTCATGATTTGTTGGTGCTCATAGGTTTCCATGCTCATGATAACCATATCGCCATAACCGTTTTTGGTTACAAAGATAGGTTCTGCTGTTTCATGACAGCGTTTGGAAATTGCGTTGGTGTTCTTTAAATCACGAATCGGAATAATTTCAGGCATAGTCTCAGCTCCTTTCATGGCTCTATTATACCACAAAAAAGCCGCGCCTGCAACTCACAATCCCATAATTTCTTTCGCGATGCGGTCACAGCCCTTGATGGTTCCCGCCAGCACCAGCAGGTTGAACGCCAGTTGCTCTGCTAGCTTTTCAGAATGCTGCTAATATTGAGAATAAAAGGCGTAGCGCCGTATGCAAGCGTGTTCATACAGGCCGTTTCCAAGCTCTCCTTGGCGTACCTTTCACCGAGCTTTCTAAGACTTGCACAGGCCTTGTATCCCTGCTTTCACAGGACGTCATTTATTATGCGCTTACAAAAGCACGAACTTCTTGTACCGAAAGAGGTATGAAGGGTTCGTGTCTTTTCTTCGTTTTTGCAAGAGCTATCCAGCATGTTCTGTTCGGCTTTCCCATTGTGGCTTGTTTCATCAAGTATAATTGATTGTGTCGATGAAATGAGTGCGGGAATAAAAGCTTGAAATATATACTGGAATATAATTCTATGAAATTTCAACAAAGTTCGACAGAAAAAGAGTGAAAACACGTTGAAATGATTTACTTGGGGGTTGTATTATAACTGATACGGATAAATGTAGTATGATACGAATCATTCAACTGGATGCGGATAGTAAATTAAATACAGTCAATATGATGGCCACCTAAGAAGTCTTTTTTTGGCTTCTCTGGTGGCCTTCTTTATAAACCACATGCGGGAATTGTGAAATTTATATATACGATTCCCAAATCACCTAAGCGACGCAATCCATTGTAACTGAGGGGATAGTGATTTTGTGGTGAAACTGCTTAGTTGCGCTCGGAGCAGGGGACCTCCTAGATGTGATTTGACCGAAAAACTCAAATCGCTATAGGAGGTCAAAATGACTGAATTAGAAATGTATGAACTTTGGCTCACTCTTCGTGAATGGGCCAATATAATCAGCTTAACCAGACGATAGAAAAGAACTGGCTTAGTAATTCGTTCAACAGCCATATCCTTGATTTGTTAGACAAAGAGGAAATTAAATACAGGTCGGAGAAACGTCTCCTTGGATATAGGAACAAGGGGAAAAGGCGACTTGCTGGTAATGCAAATCAGCCGATTGTTATCAATATTGATGATGTAGCTGATGTCATTGATGTTCGTGCGGAAGATGAATTCGCTCGAGTAGAGCTTCTGGTATCATTGAAGCAGGAATTGGAAAGGCTCTCACCCAGAGAGCTAATAATTATTCGTACTTATTTGGATTATCCTATAGAGGTTGTGGCGAGGAAGCTTAAGGTTAGACCCAACACGATTTCTAAGGCACGGAGAAAAATTGCAAGAGATTTGAGAAAGAAGCTGGTATGAGATGAAAAGGGAAGAACTGTGAACCCCATCTGCAAGGCGGTTTGAATGCCTGCTCAAGGCTGCGCAGAATGGCGACTATAACGCATACATGAGTTTGATGGCAAGATTTTTTAAAGTAATGGATGACAAGGCAAGGAATAACTACTTGCGCGATTACGAGATGTTTACGGCACTGGTTGAACGGGTCTCAGAAGGAATCTTTGGTTTCAGTTCTGAAGAGGCATATCAGCGTGAATTGAACAAGGAAAACCACAAGTCAAAGAAGCGAAAGAAGTTCGGACGCAGGTGATGATCTGAGCGTTAGTAGTTAATATTGAACTGGAAAAATGGATTGCTGCAAGCGCAGCAATCGTTTTTATTTGAATCAGTTGCGTTTTAAGGAAAATTTAAATCATGTATCAATTGACTGTTACATATAACAATCTATCGAATTTTAGCCTCATTCACCTTATGAGCAAGGGTGTATTTGTAAAATGTGCTGAATTTGTGTACTTGTACAATTAAAGTGAATCCGATTTGTTGATAAATGTCGAATTGTGTGCTATTATATCAATACATATATTGGCAAAATATTGCGTTGGTAAACTGCTGAATTGTGCTAAGGATTTTCCATGAGTAATTTGTGGGAATACCTTTTGCGGCTCAAAACGGCTTTCCCTGATTTCAATTGCAGTATTGAAAATAATATGTGTGCAAAGAAGAACGAGGAGTAAGAACATGACAAGGTTTAGGCATGACTTGATTTTGCGGATGATAAAACTGTTAGATGCTGTGCTTGTGACGATACCATTTGCAATGTGTTGGTATCTATACTATGCTAAGCGCGTTGCATCGCCGTACTATGCAAAGGGCGATTACCTGGTCGTGGCACTGTTCTTTGTGCTGTTCATCATCTTTGGACGCGTATATGACGCCTTTCTGATGTCGATGCAGCGTATCTCCGAAATTATCTACGAGCAATTTTTGGCGGCTGCTGTCAGCGACTTTATCATGTACATTGTGATTTGGCTACTGTCCAAGCACCTGCCCAACATTCTTCCTGGCGTGGCAGTCTTGTGGGGCAGGTTATTTATGGCCTCAATTTGGGCCTTATAACGCTCACCACGCCTACTTTAAAACCTTCCCGCCGCAGGCCACAGCTGTTATTTATGATACCAGACGTGGCATGGAGCAGTTGATTGGTAAGTACGGTCTTGATGCCAAGTACAAAGTGGTCTCCACCGCTACGGCGGGGAGTGCATCGAGAATCTTTCCATGCTGGACGGCATCAACACAGTGTTTTGAGCGGCATCCACAGCATGATCGGAATTATTATTCTGAAATACTGTGTAGAAACAACATTACTGTATTTGTTGTCCCGCGCATCGGTGACACCATTATGTCCGGTGCACATCACATGCATATGTTCCACTTGCCGATGCTTCGTGTTGGCCGGTATAATCCTCAGCCGGAGTATCTGTTTGTAAAACGACTGCTGGATATTGTTATTTCTGCTATTGCACTTGTGATTCTGAGTCCGATCATCCTTGTGACGGCTATTGCCATCAAAGCAACGGATCACGGCCCAGTATTTTATAAGCAAATTCGTTTGACGAAGGATGGCAAAGAGTTCGGCATTCTCAAATTCAGAAGTATGCGTGCTGATGCTGAAAAGGACGGCGTTGCCCGTCTTTCCAGCGGCGAAAACGATGATCGCATCACGCCCGTTGGCAAAATCATTCGTGCTTGCCGCGTTGATGAATTGCCGCAGCTTATAAATATCTTGAAGGGTGACTTGAGCATCGTCGGCCCCCGTCCGGAGCGCCCTGAGATTGCAGCTCAGTACTGTGAGGAAATGCCGGAATTCTCCCTGCGCCTGCAGGCCAAGGCTGGATTGACTGGGTATGCACAGGTTTATGGCAAGTACAATACTACTCCTTACGACAAACTGACTATGGATTTAATGTACATAGCTCATCCGAGCATTGTCGAAGATTTGAAAATCATGTTTGCAACAGTGAAAATCCTGTTTATGCCTGAAAGTACCGAGGGAGTTTCCGAGGGTCAAACCACTGCTATGAGTGGAGAAAACAACTAAATATCGATAACTTTGTGCATTTTAAGCTGCTAAAAATTGGAAGAAATTCCGGAGTGGAATCGGGCATAAATACACATCTTATAGTAGCGTTAAGCCGGAAAATCGGCAGGTTACCCTGTATGAAGCCGAAATACTGCATTTAGTAGTGCAAAATGCCGAGAGTGCGGGCGTGAGAGAGGGCAAAACGAGTGTGAATTGAAGCTTTTATGCCCCGAAAAAGCACTTTTATTGATGCGACGTTAGCTCGCGGGTTTATGCCGGATGGCACCGTGATGATATTACCGACACTGTGGTGACTTTCACATAGCGGTTTCAGGGCTTGGTGATGATAACATCATCTGAGATTTCATCCCGGTCTTGAAGATAACAAGGCGGATGTGAGAATCTCATGCTCATGGAGATGCTCATCCGTGAGGGGGAATCAGCATAAGTAGGGGAGCTACCATAGCGTGAATGAGTGGAACCCGGGAGTAAAGGAAGGGGTTACCGTAGCAAGCGTTGGTGCTATCAGGACTAAAGAACGGGAGCTACCGTAGCGCAAAATGGTGCCATAACATGAGCAAAGGGCAGGGGAATATTATGGTAAAGAAACAAAGCAATTTTCAGTTGTTAAAGATTTTGGCGATGCTGATGATAGTGTCGCATCATTTAGTATCAAAGAATGCGTTCAACGTTGACACAGAGATAGTTGGGCTGACGACCAACAAGCTACTTTTGCAGATATTGGGGAATAATGCGTTTATTGGGAACAATTTATTCTTCTTGATTTCAGCGTGGTTTTTAAGTTCGAAAGCAGACGATTCAATCAATCTGAAATATTCATTCTCTTCCTGTGTCAGATTGGAGCGAATAGTTTTGTTTTATAGTATAAGTCTCCTTTGCCTTTCCTTAATTTTAAATAGGGGGGGGTAAGCTTAATATTAGTGCAGAAGTCTATATTTCCAACTTTATTTGGTTTGTGGTGGTATCCAACAACATACATAGTTTTTCTTCTAATGTGGCCCTTTTATCACAAAGGTCTGAAAACATTAGATGATGACAACTTAAAAAAATGTATTGTAGTAATGTTTGGTGTCTGGAGCGTATCAACATTAATTCCGTATGTTGACTTAGGATCAAATAACTTCTGTGCGTTTTTGATGCTATATGCAGCTGTAGTTTATATAAAAAGAAAGAAAATTACATATTCGAATTATAAAAAGCAATGTGTTGCCGTAATCATTATCCCATACTTGCTTGCGGATTTGAGCATTATTGTATTGGATGTGCTGGGAACAAGATTGAACGCTGCAGCAACATATTCTTGCTATTATCTTCGAGGAAACTTTAGACCGGTTTCTATGTTGGTCTCCATCGGGATTTTTATTTGGGGAGTGAGTTGGAAGATTAAGTATGATAGGTGGATTAATTATATTGCGAATGCAACATTCGGAGTGTACTTGATTCATATGTATCCGACAGTGATGAAATATCTGTTCTCAGATGTTTTTGATTTGAGCAAATATATCGATAAAAATTATTGCATATTTTATTTAATGTACGGGACGATGGCCATTTTTCTGCTTGGAATAATTATAGATACGTTAAGAAAAGGTATATTTTGCGCTGCTGAAAAACTAAGAAAGCTAATCGTTATTCGAGAATAATAAAGGATGGCTCAGACTCCTTGAGATGAGTCTGAGCTGTTTTGATCTGTGGGAGAGGAATTAGGGATTGAAAAAGGTACTTTTGGTTACGTTTTCGGACAATGCAGATCATCAGGATACATTGTTTGGAATGTACGAAGAAATGAGAAAGAAAAGCGACTGGGAGACTTATTTGCTTTGCATTAAGACTCCAAAGGTGGAACTTCATCAGTCTGATCACACATGGCTGGTTGATTGCCCGGAGCGACCCGGTGTGACGAAGAATACATTCAATCTCCCATTGTTGCTTTCGATTATTCATCGTATCCGCAAGGAACATTTTGATGCGATTTATTTCGAGAGCCTGCATACATGGAATCTTCCCATTATGATGATGGCTGGTAAAGCTAAGACTTATCAGGTGATTCATGAGGTTATTCCACATGAGGGGACAGCCAAGTAAAGATGGTTGACCTGATGAACAAGGCGGTTGTCAAGTTTGCAGATACAATCGTATTACGCAATAAAATGTATATTCAGGATATGATTGATCGTTACGGAATCAGCGCAGAACGTGTGAAATATTTGGAACTGTGGCGCAGATATCCGTCTTACACGCCTCCAGTACATAGTGGTCGCGTACTTTTCTTTGGGAGAATTAATCCTTATAAGGGTGCAGATAACCTGTTAGAGATTGTTCGCTTGTGCCCGAATATTCAATTTGATGTTATTGGCCGGGTTGATCCGCAGATGCAGGAAGTTGTTGATCGACTTGCAAAAGAGAAAAATGTAAAGCTCAACAATGATTATGTCACTGATGAAGAAATGCGAGAGGCTTTCATTAACTGCGATTGGGCAATTGTTCCCTATAACTCAGCTTCTCAGTCCGGCATCATCATCGATGCATATAAGTATAGTCGCCCTGTTGTTGCATTTTCTGTCGGCGCAATTCCGGAGCAGGTAGACGTAAATAGGAGCGGCTATCTTGTCGAAGCTGGTAATAATGAGAAGTTTGCCGACAAGTTAAAAGTTGCTGTGAAACTGAGCGTGGATGAGTATGATACGATGAGCCAATATGCGTATCAGTACGGCTGTAAAAGTATGCAGCAAGCGGTGCAGTGGGACGGGTCATCGAGTTGTTGGAGGAAAATAAATGATTATCACAAAAACACCCTTTCGGATGTCTTTCTTTGGTGGCGGTACCGATATGGAAAGTTTCTTCAAGGAAAACGGCGGCGCAGTGCTTTCTACTACTTTCGATAAGTATTGCTATGTGAATGTACGTCACCTTCCGCGATTCTTTGATTACTCGACAGAACTGTCATATTCAAAGACTGAGCGTGTGACGAACATTGATGATATCCAGCATCCTGCTATTCGCAATGCAATGAAGATGCTGGATATGCACGAAATCCGCCTTACATATGAAGCTGATCTTCCGGCTCGTTCTGGTTTGGGAACATCCAGTTCCTTCGCTGTTGGAATGCTGAACGCATTTTACGCACTCAAAGGCAAATATGCGGACAAGAAAAAATTGGCGGACGAAGCAATTTACCTTGAGCGCAACCTGTGCCAGGAGGCCGGCGGCTGGCAAGATCAGATTGCAGCGTCTTTTGGCGGTTTTAACCGCATTAACTTCAATGCAGATGGCTACGAAGTACTGCCTGTTATCATTTCGCCGGAACGCAAAAAGCAACTTAATAAGAATCTGATGATGTTCTTTACGGAATTTACTCGATTCTCCTCCGACGTGCAGAAAGCAAATGCTGTAGGTAAGCAAGATAAGACTGCTCAACTTAAGGAGATGCTTGCACTCGTCGATGATGCGGAGCGTGTTTTGACGGACAAGAACACTGACCTCGATGATTTTGGCAGAATGCTTGACCACACATGGAGACTGAAGCGTCAGACAGGTTCTGCGGTTTCGACTAATAGCATTGATGAACTGTATGCAAAAGGCATGGCTGCCGGCGCACTGGGAGGCAAGTTACTCGGCGCAGGCGGCGGTGGGTTCCTTGTGTTCTATGTGCAGCCGGAACGGCAGGATTCTGTTCGGTGGGCGATGCGAGATTTGATGCATATTCCGTTTGAATTTGAAAATGGCGGTACGAGAGTGATTCACTATTCGCCGGAAACGTATGAACCGAAGAATTGAGGAAACAGAAAATGGGTCGTTTGAAGAGATATTTTACATTATTCCGGATTTTTATAAGTGGGGGGGTACGCACGAGCTGAATACTTGAAGAAAAAGAGGTATTTCAAATCAATGGGGGAGCACTGCTACCTCCAACCATGGAATTTTGGAACAGAGCCTTACATGATTAGCTTTGGAGAAAATGTACATATAGCGAGCGGTGTTACCTTTGTAAATCACGATATCACTGCATTGATGTTTCGGTACATGGATAAAAATCCGAACTATCAAGAACGTAAAGGACCTATCTCGATTGGCGATAATGTTTTTGTTGGGGCAAATAGTACGATTCTATATGATGTAAATATTGGAAATAATGTGATTATCGGAGCTGGTAGTCTTGTGAATAAAGATATTCCAGATGGAACTGTTGCAGCTGGTGTTCCCTGTAAGGTGATTGGACGTTTTGAAGAGTATAAAAGAAAAATAACGGATTGAGGATGAAAATGGTAAGCATTATAGTCCCGGTGTATAATGTCGAAAATTATCTAAAAGTATGTGTGGATTCGATTTTGAATCAAACATATGAAAATTATGAACTGATACTAATCGATGACGGGTCAACAGATACGAGCGGATTAATTTGTGATAGTTACGCAAATAGTTTTGATAAAGTCAGGTCTTTTCATCAAAAAATTCGGGGGTTTCCGCATCAAGGAACCTTGGAATTGAAAAAGCTAATGGAGAGTACATTACGTTTATTGACTCTGACGATTGGGTTGAGCCGGACTATATAGGGCGCATGGTTGCGTATATGGAACCGGGCGCATTCGTTGCTGGACACCTAGTTCTCAATAATAAATCATCTATAAAGTCTGACGTTATAACAAGAGTAACAGTAGGTGAAGCTCAAAATATCGGTATTTTCAAGTAAGGGTATAAGAGGCTTCGCAGTAGCAAAAATGTTTGACCGGAATCTAATTTATGAAAATCATATAAGGTATTGTGAAGATATCGCCATTTGTGAAGATGAACTTTTCAGCATTATATACCTTTCAAATGTGACGACATCCCTGACTATATTGGAATATGCAGGTTATCACTATAGGGTGTGTAGTGAAGGAGCGACCCTTGGAAGATATGGACATAATCCACCCAGACAGAAGGACTTTACCGAAATTATTGCACTGGAAAGAGCCGAGCAATATCTAATGCAGAACAAGGAAGTACAGAATGCCTGGAAGCAACGCAGGGACAAAGCTGCCGTTGCTACATTAAGAACAATGATTTCGTGCGATTACAAAGAAGAGAAGGAAATAGTTCGATTAAAGAAAATGATTCGCAAAGGATGCATAAGATATATTTTGGGAGATATAGGAAGTATTTCTGGAAAAATGTCAATGCTACTGTGTACTATTTCGCCTAAGCTAGAATGGAAAATATACAAGAAACAGTATACGAAAAGGTGAAAAGCAATGAATATAAGTGTTGATAAAATTAGCGTGATAGTACCTGTTTATAAGGTTGAAGAATACCTGGATGAGTGTGTGGATAGCATACTTAGACAAAGTTACACTAATTTTGAGCTGATTCTAGTCGATGATGGATCGCCCGATTGTTGTGGGGAGATGTGCAATGAATATCAGAAAAAAGATTCTAGGATTCAAGTAGTTCATAAAAAAAATGGTGGATTATCAGACGCCGAGGAATGCGGCTTAAAGATTGCCAGTGGAGAGTATTCTTACATTTATCGATAGCGACGATATAGTTTCAGATGATTACCTTGAAGTTTTGTTTGATATAGCCAAAAGCTCAAAGCTGATATAGTCCAGGGAGAATTTGTAGAAGATAAGAAAGACCTAAAGAAATGTAGCAATCACAAAGTTACGGTATATTCAAAAGAAGAAGCGCTAAGAAGTCTATTAAGACATAAAGAGATAAAGGTTAATGCATGGGGAAAACTCTATTGTAGAGAATGCTTTGAAAAAGTTGAATATCCGGTTGGAAGAATAAATGAAGATAATTTAACGACATACAAGAATATATATAATGCAAAAAGAGTGGTTGCCATAAATGAAAGAATATATTATTACAGAAAAAATGATAGCGGCATCATGAGGTCTTCCTTTGCCAAACGGAGATTTGATATTTTAAGCTTTCAGAATGAGATTGAAACTTATTTGGGCGAAGATTCGACTTTCTTCCGAAAAGAGATTGATTACGCAGAAATGAGAATAGCGGTTCGAGTATTAAACGATTGCATTATTGCCGGAAAAGAAAGCGAGTTTTCAAAAGAAATGGGTAGAGTAAGAAATATTCTACGAATCTACCATCCAGATAGAACTGTCTGCGAATTAAAGTATCTCTTAATAGTATTTATGGTAAAGAATAACTATTGCTTGTACAAGAATCTCGTAAAAAGCTGGAGATAAGATAGAGAATGAATACACTCTTAAGTTACTTCCTTTTGCTGTTTTTTACACCATTACTAATGATTTACGCAATATATGGAATCAACAAATCACCAACCAAATGGAGAAAGTTCTTGCCACTTCTTATTATTGGTGTGGGCTTAATCTCATACAATTTTCCTCCTAAAATAGAGGGCGATTTAACAAGATATTTTACAATGGCGGAAGAATGTGGGAGGCTTTCTTTTAAAGATAGTTTTTCATATTTCGGAAAAACAGACAACTTCGATAG
>ENA-OQHY01001344-OQHY01001344.1-human-gut-metagenome-genome-assembly--contig:-NODE-1344-length-10638-cov-3.160784_pt1 | contig 10638 bp, 11 predicted proteins | sample MGYA00242570_ERZ504733 | MGnify/ENA primary metagenome ERZ504733 (study PRJEB26092, sample SAMD00036219) | human gut metagenome | host: Homo sapiens | study: EMG produced TPA metagenomics assembly of...
TTCGGTTCGCTGTTTCCGCCACTGGCGGCGCTCACCTTTGCAGCATCCAGTATTATCTGCGCTTTTGGCTTAGCATCTGCCGCACCTCGCTCGCCGTATCGGCACTTAGAATTATGCGGTATTGCCTCTGATAAAACAGCAAAAGCCCAAAGCTGTCGGTTAAGTGAACCGTGCCGCTTTGGCTTTTGGGTTATAAAATAGAATTTTTCAATAAATGTACCAATCAGGCAAAGAACGAAATGACGAGCGCAACCAGGAATCCAACGCCGCCAACCAAGGTTCCATAATGGTCCAGGTCTTGAGGGTGGTTTTTCATCCATGCCGACAAGGCTCTTAACAAGCCAGAAGCCGGAATCGTTAAAGTGAGAGCAGACCGTGGAACCACCTGCGATGGCAGCGGTAACGCAGGCAAGATACAGAGGAGACAACTCGCTGATGCCGGGCATGGCGGCAATAATGCCAGCGGCCATCGTCATGGCCACGGTAGAAGAACCAACCGAGATGCGAACCAGTGCCGCCACAATGAACGCAACCACGACCAGCGGCAGGCTGGCGGAAGAAACTGCATGCTGCCATTCGTGCCCTTAGCATTGTCAAAGCTGTGGATGATGTCTTCGCGGGTAACATGGATGCCGAGGTGTGCGGTCTTTTCTTTCAAAATCTCATCGCAGTGCTCATATTGTGCAGCCGTTTTCGATTTGTCCTTTCCAGTATAACACACTCTGCATTGCTTCTTCCACTTTTCTGCCAGGTTTCATTCCCAGCAGTCTACACATAAAAACACCAAAGGGCCAGCGTGCAGTGCTGGCCCTTTGGTGCGGTATAGGAAAACATAAAAAAGAGAATGGCAATGTTATTGGGTGTACCTGAAAATTCAAAATCCAAGCAGTTGGCTTCAGGTTCACCTTGGAGCGGCCTCACACGCCGCCGGGCAAGATCACACGATCTTGCGGGATTTGTGAACGCCGGTCTTTAAGAATTCGACCCATTCGGCCACGTTCACGGCGTGGTCACCAAGGCGTTCCAGATATTTGGTCACCATAAACAGATCCAGCGCGGTCTCTGCTTCGGTGGGGTGGGCGGCAATGTACTGGGCAATTTCGCTGCCGATGCGCCTGAACGCGGCGTCGATGACATCATCATGGGCGATCACTTCCGCGGCGGCGGCAAGGTCCACCTGCACATAGGCGGCAATGGAGCGTTTGACCATCTTCAGCACATCATCGCCCATTTTCAGGATATCTTCCAGTACGCCCACGGCATCGGTGGATTTGGCGTGCAGGTGCAGCACCAGCTCCGCAATATCGCTGGCCTGGTCGCCGATGCGCTCCACATCCGTTACCATTTTCAGGGCTGTACTGACCTTGCGCAGATCCGAAGCCACCGGCTGCTGGCGCAGCAGCAGCTGCAGGCAGCGGTGTTCGATCTCGTGTTCGCTTGCGTCGATCTGGCTGTCCCGCGCAACCACGCCGCGGGCCAGTTCAATATCATCATTGCGCAGGGCAGTCAGTGCGCTTTCAATGGCGGCACCGGCTTCGTGACCCATGCGGGCCAGCAAGGTATCCAGCTGCAAAAGCTCTTCATCATAAGATTTACGCACACTAGGCATGGTATTGCTCCTCCGATCAACCAAAACGGCCGGAAATATAATCTTCCGTGCGCTTGTCCACAGGGGTGGAGAACAGGCGTTCCGTATCGCCCATTTCCACCAGCTCACCCAGCAGGAAGAACGCCGTCTTATCTGAAATACGGGCGGCCTGCTGCATGTTATGGGTCACGATTACGATGGTGTAGCGGTCCTTTAATTCCAGAGTCAGCTCTTCCACCTTGGAGGTGGAGATGGGGTCCAGGGCGGAGGTCGGTTCGTCCATCAGCAGAATTTCCGGCTCCACCGCCAGGGCGCGGGCAATGCACAAACGCTGCTGCTGGCCGCCGGACATGCCCAGCGCGCTTTTGTTCAGGCGGTCCTTCACTTCGTCCCAGATGGCAGCGCCGCGCAGGCTTTTTTCCACAATTTCATCCAGCTGCGCCTTACTGCGCACACCGTGGGTGCGGGGACCGTAGGCGATGTTATCGTAAATGCTCATCGGGAAGGGGTTGGGCTTCTGGAACACCATACCAACCCGCTTGCGCAGCACATTGACATCCATCTTATCCTTATAGATATCCACACCGTCCAGCAGGATATCGCCGGAAATGCGGCAGCCTTCCACCAGGTCGTTCATGCGGTTCAGGCTCTTCAGGAAAGTAGACTTGCCGCAGCCGGAAGGACCGATGAACGCCGTGATCTCTTTTTCGGGGATGGCAATATTGATATTTTTCAGTGCATGGAAGCTGCCGTAATACAGGTCCATGTTTTTAACTTCGAATTTATTCATCATGCAGTTCCTTTCGGCATTACTTTTTGGCAAGGCGGCCGGCAATAAAGCTGGACAGGCTGTTGATGAGCAGCACCAGGATCAACAGCACCACGGCAGTTCCGTAGGTTTCATTGATATGCAGGCCCTCGTTGGAAAGCAGATACATATGGGTGGCAAGGGTACGGGTGGAGCTGAACACGCTGGCGGGCACGGCGGCAACGGTGCTGGCCGTGTAGATCAGGGCCGCGGTTTCGCCTACAATGCGGCCCGTTGCCAAAATCACGCCGGACCAGGATGCCCGGATGGCGCTGGGCAGCACAATGGTGAATACGGGTGCGCAGCTTGCCGGCCCCCAGGCCAAAGCTGCCCTCGCGGTAAGAATCCGGCACTGCAAGTAGCGCTTCCTCGGTGGTGCGCATGATGACCGGCAGCACCATGATGGCCAGCGTGAAGGCACCGGCGATCAGGCTGTAGCCCCATTTGAGCTGCATGACAAAGAACAGCATACCGAACAGACCGTATACGATGGAGGGGATGCCCTGCAGCGTTTCGGTGGTGATGCGCACCACCTTGACCAGCTTGCTGCCGCGTTTGGCGTATTCCACCAGCCAGACCGCAGCAAAAATGCCCAGCGGTGTGGCAATGGCCAGCGAGAACGCCGTCATCAGAATGGTATTGATAAGCGCGGGCATCAGGGATACGTTGTCGGAATTATAGGTCCACTCAAACAGGGACGGCTTGAGGTTGGGAATACCGTTGACCAGGATATAGCCGATCAGGAACACAAGGATCGCCACGGTAATCAGGGCCGCCAGCCGCACCAGCCAGCGCATGACAAGGGCATACGCGCGGGCCGCCATGCGGTTTTCGTGGCGGGCGGGGGAAACGATTTTCGCATTTGCGTGGGTCATATCATCGGTTTTACCGGCGGTTGCAGCAAAATCAGCCATTCTTTTCGCCCCCCTTTACCAAACTAAAGCAGAGATTGATCAGCAGAATGAAAACGAACAACACAACGCCGGTTGCGATCAGCGCTTCGCGGTGCAGGTCTGCAGCGTAACCCATCTCGATGACGATGTTGGAGGTCATCGTGCGCAACCCCTGGAACAAGCCCTTGGGCATCCAGGTCTGGTTGCCGGCAACCATCACAACGGCCATCGTTTCGCCGATGGCGCGGCCAACACCCAGGATTACAGCGGACATTACGCCGCTTTTGGCGGCGGGCAGCACCGCGCAAAACACGCTGCGCTCATGGGTAGCACCAGAGCCAGGCTGCCCTCGTAATAGCTTTGGGGCACAGCGTCCAGGCTGGTTTTGCTGACCGTGATGATGGTGGGCAAAATCATGATGCCCAGCAGCAGGCTGGCGGTAAACAGGCTCATGCCCTTGCCGCTTTTCACGTGCAGCACAGTTTTGAAAAAGTCCGATTTGACCATAGCCTGCACCGCCGGGACCATAACGATCATGCCGAAGAAGCCGTACACGACCGAGGGGATACCGGCCAGCAGCTGTACCGCCGGCAACAGCACCTTGTTGATACGGGGCGATGCAAAGCGGGACATATAGATGGCCGTCAGCAGCCCAATGGGCACCCCCACAATGATCGCGCCTGCGGTGACATAGATGCTCCCCAGGATCATGGGCAGGATGCCGTACAGGTTGTTGCCGGGTTTCCAGGTGGTGCCAAGCAGGAACTTGAGGGGACCGATCTCAAAAATGGTGGGCAGGCCGTTTGCAAATAAGAAGATGCAGATCAGCGCCACGGCCAGAATGGAGATGCACGCGCAGGCGGTAAATACATCCTGCATGACGATCTCTTTCAGGTGCGAAGTTGTTGTTTTCATTTTCCCATACTCTCCTGTCTTTGCTCAGGAACTATATACCGATGGCTTTCAAAAAACGGCCGTTGCCGCCTTTTGCCGCCGCAACAGCCGTCTTTTTTAGAAAGGGGGATTACTGAACGTCTGCCCAGGTGGTCAGCTCGCCGGTGTAGATGCCTTTGATCTGGTCAACGGTCAGGTTATCAGTGGGGTTGTCGTTGCTGACGATAACAGCAATGCCATCCTTTGCCAAGACAGTCGCCTTTGCGCCGCCCTCAACCTCAGAATCTTTCAGCTCACGGCTGGCCATACCGATGGTGTAGGTGCCATCAGTGCGCCGGAAACGCCGGTGGTGGAGTCGGTGGTCTGGAGTTCCAGGGTTGCGTTGGGGTTCACGGTCTTATACGCTTCGATCAGTTTTTCCATCAGCGGGGAAACAGAGGAGGAACCGCCAACCACGATCTTGCCTGCGGGCTGGGTGCTGGTGTAATCAGCGCCAACATCGCCGATGTAACCTTCCTCGGTGGCCAGGGCCTGACCGTCGGTGCTCATGCAGTAAGCAATGAAGTCCACGGCAACGGGGTCGGCAGCTTCGCCGTTCGTAACGATGTTGAACGGACGAGCCAGGGTGTAAGTACCATCCTTCACGGTGTCAGCGCCGGGGGCAACGCCTTCCACGGTGACAGCCTTGACATCATTGTTCAGAGAACCCAGGCTGATGTAGCCGATTGCGGTCTCATCGTTGGAAACAGCGGTCAGAACGCCGTTGGTGGAGCTCTGGATGGCAGCCGCCTCGGTGGTGTTGTCAACCTTTTTGCCTGCATCGTTCTTGGCTTCCACACCGGTCAGCTCGATGAAAGCGCCGCGGGTGCCGGAGCCATCCTCACGGGAAATCACGGTGATGTCCTGATCGACATCGAAATCGCCGGCAGCCGGTGCAGCAGTGGCTTCACTGGAAGCAGCCTCACTGGAGACGGCCTCGCTGGAAGCAGCGGAGGATGCCGGGCTGGAACCACAGCGGCCAGGCTGAGAGCCAGAGCAGCAGCAACTGCAACGGAAACATTACGCTTTAACATAAACTTTCTTCTCCCTTAATTGTATCTGTTATTCTATCTCACACATTCGCTCAGGGGTTCGTGTTTTCCTATTCGTTCTTCCTGAGTGCGTATTTATTGTACCGCGCTGTTTTCCCAGTATCGACCATAGTGCAGTACAATCCGGGTAAAGCTTTGGTAATGGAAACTTCCCTTTTGCAAAGTTTGTGTAAAGTTGCCCAAAATCAATACGCCAAATTTTTACAATGTGCCAATTTTAGCAGTTTTCTTGCGTTGATTCGACATTTTACACGGTCTTTACAATTCTTTTACTGGCTTTTGGTGTTCATAAAGCCCTGTTTTCTATTATAATAGGTAACGGTATCGTGCCATTGTGGGCATGTGCAAAACGATTTGATTCGGTTTTGCTCCGGGTGCGGCTGCACCCAACAATGAAAACATAACAAAAGAGAAATGGAAGTGTAACCCCCTGTATGAGCATTTTTAATGTGTTCACGCTGATGGGCGGTATTGCCATGTTCCTTTACGGCATGGACCTCATGGGCAAAGCCCTTGAGCAGACCGCTGGCAGCAAACTGCAAGGCATCCTTTCCAAAATGACGGCCAGCCCGGTGCGCGGGCTGCTGCTGGGCATGGTCATCACTGCAGTGATCCAGTCCAGCGGTGCCACCACCGTTATGGCGGTCGGCTTTGTCAACTCCGGCCTGATGGAGCTGCACCAGGCCATCGGCGTCATCATGGGCGCCAACATCGGTACCACCGTTACCGGCTGGCTGCTCTCGCTTTCAGGCCTGGAGGGTGATTCCTTCGCCATCCAGATGCTGAACCCCAACGCGTGGGCCCCCATCCTTGGCTTTATCGGCATCTTCCTTTATATGCTGGGCAAGGATAAGGACCGCCGCAGCGGCGTGGGCAAGATCATGGTGGGCTTTTCCGTCCTGATGGCCGGTATGAACACCATGTCCACCGCCATGAGTCCTCTGGCCGATGAGCCTGGTTCATGGACCTGTTTCTGAGCTTCAAAAACCCGGTTCTGGGCGTGCTGGCCGGTGCCGTGCTGACGGCTGTGCTGCAGTCTTCCTCCGCTTCGGTGGGTATTTTGCAGGCCCTCACCTCCACCGGTGCCGTCACCTATGCGGCGGCGGTTCCCATCATCATGGGCCAGAACATCGGCACCACCGTTACCGCGCTGATCTCCTCTGCCGGTGCCAACAAAAATGCTAAGCGCACCGCATTTGTTCATCTGTACTTTAATCTCATCGGCACGCTGGTGTTCCTGTGCGGTTTTTACGGGCTGCATGCGCTGTTGGGATTCTCGTTCTACAACGAAACCGCCAACACCTTTGGCATTGCCATTGTGCACACGATATTCAACATTGTGACCACCGCCATCCTGCTGCCGTTCAACCGCGTGCTGGAAAAGCTGGCCATCCTGACCGTGCCGGACAGCAAGGATCAGGCGGGCGAGCAGCATTCCCTGCTGGACGAACGCCTGCTTTCCACCCCGTCTGTTGCCGTTGGCCGCGCTATGCTGACCGGCGGCGATATGGCCGAGATCTGCCGCACCTCCCTGCTGCAGGCCATGTCCCTGACCCACAAGTGGATGAAGCCATTGCCGACGAGGTGAACCGCAAGGAAGACGCTGTGGACCATTACGAGGACGTTCTGGGTACCTATCTGGTCAAGCTGAGTGCCAAGGCACTTTCCCGCGAGGACAACCGCACCATCAACACCCTGCTGCACACCATCAATGACCTGGAGCGCATCTCTGACCACTCGGTCAACCTGCTCAAGGCCGGGCAGGAAATTCAGGAAAAATCCATCCACTTCAGCCACGAAGCGATCGACGATCTTTCCGTTCTGGAGGCCGCCGTTCAGGATATCGTGAACCGCACCGTGGATGCGTTCCAGAAGAACGACTGTTACGCCGCCGGCAAGATCGAGCCGCTGGAGCAGGTTGTGGACGGCCTGGTGCGCGAAGTCAAAACCCGCCATATTGCCCGCCTACAGGCCGGCGCCTGCACCATTGAGTACGGTTTTGTGCTGGATGATCTGCTGACCAACTATGAGCGCATTGCGGACCACTGCTCCAACATTGCCGTTGCCATGATTGAAGTATCGGAGGACCGCTTTGATACCCATGAATACCTGAACCACATCAAAAACGGTGAAAGCCCCAGTTTTGAAAAGCGCTATGAGCGCTACCGCGGCCGCTATACCTTTGAGCCCGGCCCCAGCGGAACTGCCGCTGCACCGGAGCAGAAAAAATAATTATCGCAGGGCTTTCCCCTGTAAAACAGGCCGGAACCTGTGGCACATCGCAGGTTTCGGCCTGTTTGTTGGAGGATCTTATGATCTATATTGTTGAAGATGACGCATCCATCCGTGAGCTGGAGCAGTATGCTCTGCAAACCAACCAGTACACCGTCCGCGGGTTTGAGGACGGGGCTTCCTTCTGGGCTGCCGTGCGGGAGACCGTGCCCGACCTGGTGATTCTGGACGTTATGCTGCCCGATGAGGACGGCTACCAGATTTTGGGCCGCCTGCGGGAGACCGCCGCGACCCGCACCGTACCAGTCATCATGGTCACAGCCAAAACCAGCGAGATTGATGTGGTAAAAGGGCTGGACCACGGTGCAGACGATTACCTCTGCAAGCCGTTCGGCATTATGGAGTTCATCAGCCGCGTCAAGGCGGTGCTGCGCCGCGCCAGCACCGCACCAGCCAGCACCACCACCCTGCGGTTTGGAGACATCACGCTGGATGACGTTGCCCGCACCGTTACGGTGGACGGTGAGCCGGTGGAGCTGACCTTTAAGGAATATTCGCTGCTGCATTTCTTTTTGGAGCATCCCGAAGAAGTTCTGGCCCGCGAGCGCATCATGAAAGCGTGTGGGATACCGACGACCTGTTGGAAAGCCGGACCATTGACATGCACGTGCGACCCTGCGCCAAAAGCTGGGCCGCGCCGGGGACGCCATCTGCACCGTGCGCAAGGTGGGGTACAAACTGTCCGCCAAGGGCACGGAGGCCGGGAAGATGCCTGATACCGCCGAAACCGCCCACATCACTGCGCCGCGCAGCATGGCTCACCTGTTGCGCACCACTTTGATGGCTGTGGGTATTTTGTCCCTCCTGCTCAGCGTGGTGGGGGCAGCGCTGCTGTTTCAGCACGCTTTTGCCGAGCAGTTTGACACCGACCTTTCCCGCACGGTGGAAGCTATTGCGGTGGGGTATGAGCATTCTGCCGACCCACAGCCAGAGCAGCTGGCCCAGTATGCAGACGGCCTGCGTCTGACCCTTGTGGCCCAGGATGGCACCGTTTTGTACGATTCTGCCACTGCTGATCCCAGCACCTTGCCCAACCATGCCAACCGCCCAGAGATCCAGCAGGCTATGGCAGAGGGCACTGGTGCCAGCGTGCGCCGCAGTGCAACCCTTGGGTACGACACCCATTATTATGCCGTGCGCCTGACGGACGGAAGCGTTTTGCGGCTGGCGGACGAAACCAGCAACATGTGGAGCAGCTACAACCGCGTGCTGCCCGTTCTGGTGGCCGGGTGCATCCTTATCATCATTCTGGCGCTGGTGCTGGCGCAGGTCATTACCAAGCATCTGGTGCAGCCCATCACCCGAATGGCGGAGCACCTGGACTGCATCGAGCCAATGTGCCGTATGAGGAGCTGATCCGCTGGCGCACACGGTACAGTCTGACCGCAAGCTGCGGGAGGACAATGAGACCATCCGCCGGGAGTTTACCGCTAATGTCAGCCACGAGCTGAAAACCCCGCTGACAAGCATTTCCGGCTATGCAGAGCTGATTGAAAACGGCATGGCAAAACAGGAGGACATTCCCACCTTTGGCCACCGTATCCACAAGGAAGCCCAGCGCATGATCACGCTGGTATCGGATATTTTGCAGCTTTCGGAACTGGACGGCATGAGCAAGCAGCAGGAAAACAGCCCCACCGCCGATTTTGTACCGGTGGACCTTGGCGTGCTGGTCAAGGATGTTGCCACCAACATGACGGTGAACGCCCGCAAAGCCTACATTACGCTGCAATACAAAGTACAGCCCGTTACGGTGCGCGGCAGCCACGACCTGTTGACCGAGCTTGTAACCAACCTGTGCGACAATGCCATCCGCTACAACCGGCCGGGTGGCCATGTGGAGCTGAGCTGCGGCACCAATGCGGACGGCTGCCCGTATTTCTGCGTGGAGGACAATGGCATCGGCATCCCACAGGACAGCCAGAGCCGCGTGTTTGAGCGCTTTTACCGAGTGGACAAATCCCGCTCCAAGGCGACCGGCGGAACAGGCCTGGGGCTCGCCATTGTCAAGCATATCGCTGTTCTGCACGGTGCGCGCATTGATCTGGAATCCACCGTCGGCACCGGCACCACCATCCGCATTATCTTCCCGAAGATGTGAGGTTTTATTTACGGGAGATTGGCGGCCTTTTTGAAAAAAGTCCTGGCGAAAAACTTTAATGGCGATAGAATAGAATTATAGAAATAGAAAAAGGCATGTGCTTACATCTTTGAAGGATGGGGCACATGCTTTTTTCTTTTCTTGTTCCTTGCGCCAGTTTTCACTTGCAACCAGGCAAAGTTCCGGCGGGGTCAGGTGGCCCCGCCCTACCCCTTTATTTTCCCGTCAACCGTCCCATATCTCCCTCCCGCGCACAATATTTCCCGCAAAAGTTCCCCATTTCCCACCCTGCCACAGGGCAGTTTTCAACATTGACCACATTTTTTGCGGATAATTTCTCCTGTTTACGGTCAGTTTTCCACTATCTCTGCAAAATAATCACACGATACTTCGTCATCTATTCCTGCGCAATTTTGCAACTCTGAGTTTTCAACGTTTTTCACAGATTTTCCTACCGTTTCCACTGTGGAAAAGTTGAAAACATTGTTCAAAGACATAAATCTTTTACATTTACAGTTGTAACATCTTGGTTACATACCTCGTTTATATATTATAGAAGGTTGAAATTTTCCGCCAAAGGAGGTTATCGTATGGGAATGCACAGCACTTATACCGCAACGCATTACAAGGATTTGAATATTGACTGGCAGGCACGCGCCGTTACGCGCCACGGGAGGATATTTCCCTGACCCCGCAGGAGTTTGCCCTGCTGCAAGTGCTGTTTGACCACCGCGGCCAGGCTGTAAGCCGCGGCGACCTGCTGCATACCGCCTGGGGCTACCCCAGAAACGTACAGACTACACATGGCCATGTACATGGTTTGCTCCAAGATGCGATGGCAAAGAGGGACCGTTCAAGACAGCTTATGATGTAATGAACAACTGGGGAGCTAACCACGGTGCTATCTCCTACGGACATATCGGACTGACCTGATCACAATGTGCTCTATGCTTCGTATCCCGGTATCCATG